>Ga0114956_1004897_pt1 | contig 10071 bp, 10 predicted proteins | sample MaitaG_FD_87304 | JGI IMG/M metagenome (GOLD analysis project Ga0114956, IMG submission 87304) | Marine algal microbial communities from Maine, USA - Maine_Asex2 metaG | ecosystem: Host-associated > Algae > Red algae > Unclassified | place: Maine, USA | collected 2015-01-05 | reverse complement strand
GGCGGCCTCGATCGTGTCCCGCAAGCCTGCGATGATCTCGTCTCGAAGCGCGTTGCCATTCATCACGATCGCAGCCATGGCCCGCAAGCTACCGGTTCGGCAAACCCTCGGGAGCGATCAGCCGGCTTCGGAGTGGGTGACGGGCTGTTCGCCCATCCACTCGCGCAAGGTGTTCTTCAGCTTGGTCTGCTGGATGAACAGGTCGGCTTCTGCTGGCGTCTCGCCGGCGGCCTGCGGAGCCTTCAGGTAGAAGCTCAGCCATTCTTGAACGCCGCTCTCACCAGCACGGTGTGCGAGGTCCATGAACAGTGCGAGGTCGAGCACGATCGGTGCGGCGAGGATCGAGTCGCGGCACAAGAAGTCGACCTTGATCTGCATCGGGTAGCCGAGCCAGCCGAAGATGTCGATGTTGTCCCAACCCTCTTTGTTGTCGCCACGGGGCGGGTAGTAGTTGATGCGAACAACGTGGTCGATGTTGCCGTACAGGTCCGGGTAGACCTCGGGCTGCAGGATGCCGTCGAGGACGCCGAGCTTGGAGACTTCCTTGGACTTGAAGTTCTCCGGATCGTCCAATACTTCGCCATCACGGTTGCCGAGGATGTTGGTCGAGAACCAGCCGCGCACACCGAGCATGCGAGCCTTGAAGCCGGGCGCGAGGAGTGTCTTCATCAGGGTCTGGCCCGTCTTGAAGTCCTTACCGGCGATCGGGACGCCGTTGGTCTTGGACAGTTCGATCATGCAATCGAGATCGGTGGTCAGGTTGGGAGCGCCATTCGCGTACGGGACGTCGCTCTGGAGTGCGGCGTAGCAGTAGATCTGTGACGGCGAGATGTTGGCGTCGTTGTCACGCAGACCCTGCTCGAACGATGCAACCGTGGCGTGCACTGCCGACGGCTCCTGGTAGGCCTCGGTCGAGCCGCACCAGACGATGACGAGACGATCGCAGCCGTTCTCCTCTTTGAACCGGGCCATATCGGCAATGAGTGCCTCGGCCTGGTCCCACTTGTTCGGGATGTCCTTGACGCGCACACCGTCCAGACGGCTGACCCAGCGCTGGTCGAACACCGCTTCCATGGGCACGATGCCCTCCATTTCCGCGGAGATGGAGTCAAGGTCCTTGCCTTCGAGCACGCCGGCGGTCTTGGCGGCTTCCATTGCGTTGGGGGAAATCGGGTCCCAACCGCCGAACACGATGTCGCCGAGGTCGGCGAGCGGCACGAACTCCTTGATGAGCGGATTGCGATTCTCCTCTTTGGTGCCGAGGCGGATGTGGGCCATTTGGGAGACGGAGCCGATCGGCGGCGAGATGCCTTCGCGCGCAGCAATGACGCCGGCGATGAAGGTCGATGCCACCGCGCCCATGCCGGGGGTGAGCACACCGAGCTTGCCAGTGGCGGGAGCGATCTGTCGGGAGTTCGAAGTCATCAGAACATGATAAGCGAACCTGTGGATGAGATCAGAATAGTGAAGCAGGTCTGAACTATTGTGTTGAGGGTGCCCCGCAACCTTCCCGATATCTCGATTCGGCAGCTCGAATACCTCGTCGCTGTTGCGGACTCACCCACATGGGCTGCGGCGGCACGCGACGTCGGCGTCTCGGCATCGGCGCTGTCCCAGGGTCTGGCCGAGCTCGAGAAGCGGGTCGGTATCGAACTCTTCGAGGCAGTAGGTCGTCGTCGCCACCTGCGAGCCGGCGTTGCACCCGTGCTCGATCACGCCCGGCAGGTCGTGGCCCTGACCCGCGACCTCGTCGTCTGGGCTGACCGTTTGCGGCTCGCCGCCACCGGTCGCGTCAGTCTTGGAATGATCGACGTCGCGGCAGTCGTCCATTTTCCCGACGTTCTCCGCGGCTTCCGCTCCGAGCACGGCGAGGTGGACCTTCGCTTGACCGTCGCCTCGTCTCGTTCGCTTCTCGATGATCTGCAACGCGGCCGACTGGACCTCGTCGTCTGTGTCGAGCCGCCGGAGCCGCCGGCAGGGATCGATCTCGTTCCACTGCTCAGCGAGGCAATGGTCGTCTACGGTCCGCCTGGTGTCACGATCGGCGACCCGTCAACGTGGGGGCCGTGGGTGCTCTTTCCCGGGAGTTCCCACAGCCGTCGACTGGTCACCAATCGGCTCGCCGAGCTCGGCGCGAGCACCGTCGTCGCGGCGGAATCACACCAACCCGACGTACTGCGCGAGATGGTCCTGCTCGGCCTGGGCTGGACCGTCCTGCCCCGCAGTCAGGGCGAGTCCGAGCGCGGGGAACTCTCGGTCGGAGAGCAGATCCTCGAGCGCCGGTTGGTCCTCGCTCGTCGCTCGGGCGCCGTGAGCGACCCGGCGGTCGGTGAACTCTCACGGCGACTTCGACAACGAGGCCAGATCGACACCTGAACTCAGGGAGCTGAGCTCACGCGAGCGGCAGCGCGGTGGTCCGTTTCATCTCCTCCATCACGAAGATGGTCCGTACGTCGTAGAGGTCGACCGCAGCAATGAGCCGCTTGTAGAACGCGTCATACGCCGCGATGCTCGCCACCATCACCTTCAGCGTGTAGTCGATGTCGCCGCTGGTGCGGTAGCCCTCGACGATCTCGGGAAACGAATCGAGTGCCGCTTGGAAGCGCTCGATCCACTCGGGGCCGTGGTCGTTGGTCCGGATGTTGACGAGCGCTGTCACGCCGAGGTCCACCGCAGCGGGGTCGATCAGCGCCACCCGGCGCAGGATGACTCCGGCGTCTTCGAGTGCTCGAACTCGGCGCCAACAGGGTGTCGCTGTGAGCCCGACCGCATCACCGAGTTCGCGGGCACTGAGACTCCCGTCCTCTTGCAGCAGGCGCACGATTTCCCGATCGAGTTCATCCACAATCGATGATTCTTGCAGATATCGGCCGCGCACGAGGACGAACTTGCACGAACATCCCGACTCTCCGCGAGAAACGCAAAGCAACACCCGAGCGACTTCTCTACCGTGGTGCTCATGACGTTGAAGCAATACTTCACCGAGCACCCGGCATCAGTCGACGAGACCTACTTCGAGCACTTCAAGGTCGCTGCTCGGTTCGCTCGCTGCTTGACGCTGGCCGCAGGCGCTGCCGCCGTGCACGCCGTCGTGCCATCGATGTGCACCACGACAGCGAGCGAGCGCATCTGCCAACTCCACGACGAGATGACCTCGGGCAAGCGCGGCACCGCAGCCGTGCTCGAATCAGTCGCCTGACACCGTCGCCCCCTTCGGGATCACGGCACCGGTGTCGTGCCAGCAAGGACCGCTTCGAACTTCGCCGTGTCGACGTTGCCGCCGCACAGCGTGAAGGCACTGCGTTCACCACGCAACTCGAGCGACTCCGACAGCAGGCCGGCCAGCGCAATCGCCCCGGCGGGCTCGGCCACATTGTGCGTCGTGCGGAACAGCACACGCATCGCCTCCGCAGCTGCATCGTCGCTCACTTCGATGACCCGAGCAGCGCCGGTGATCATTGCCGCGATCGAGTCGGCATCAGGAACCCGACACGCAACGCCATCGACGAAGGTGCTCGCCGACTCCGTGGTGACGACCTGGCCCGACTCGACTGACAGTCGCGTGGCGGGAGCTGCGTCGGAGATGACACCGACGATTGCCGTGTCGAGTCCCAGCAGGTCGCGGACGGCGATCATGGCGTTGATGCCCGACCCCATCCCGACCGGGACGTACACGGTGTCGAGTGGCCCTGCGTCGTCGAACAGTTCGAGCACGTAGGTCGCCACTCCGAGCACCAGGTCCCGATGGAACGGCGGCACCGCTTCGAGACCGCGTTCGCCCGCTACCCGCGCGGCCTCTTCTCGAGCCTCTTGAAAATCCTGTCCGTGCACGACCACCTCGGCACCGAGGGCCCGCATCGCAGCGTTCTTCTCGACACTGTTGCCGTGCGGCACGTAGACGACGACATCGCGTCCGTACGCCCCTCCGGCGAAGGCGAGGCTCTGCCCATGGTTCCCGCGGGTCGCACTGATCACGCCGCGGACCTCCGGTCGTTCGCGGACGAGGCGTTCGAGATAGACCAGACCGCCACGCACTTTGAACGCGCCGACGGGGGTGTGGTTCTCGTGCTTGACGACGACGGCGGAACCTGCAGCTTCGCTGAGCAGCGGCCACTCATACTGCGGTGTCGGCGGTACGTGTCGCCGGACGACCTCGGTCGCGGCATCGAGTTCGGCATGCGAGATCGGCGTCATGGTCGTGAGCTTGCCCGATCAGGCTCTCACGCGCCACCGTGTTTCGGACAAGACTCGTCCGAGTTGTGCCCCGACCGCTCGTCAATCGGTGATGATGGCGTCGAGCAGGACGTCGTGTACTTCGGTCGGAAGATCGGTGACGAGTTGCGGCGCGAACCCGACTCCGATGGTCACGCAGTCGTCGCGGCGACCAGGCAGGAACCGGTCGTACCATCCGCCGCCCTGTCCGAGTCGTCGCCCATCGGGGGTGAACGCCAAGCCGGGCACGATGATCACGTCCGGCCATCTCGAGTCGAGATCGTCGTCTTCGGGGGTCGCTGTCTCTTTTGCCGCGGACCGAAGCAACTCGATCAGCGGCTCCGTGTCCGGTTCACCCGGGATCGAATCGAACACCATCACGCGACCCGCTTCACGAATGTCGTCGCGCTCCATCACCGTCGCCCAGATGCAGCGAGAGCGTTCGGGCCGATCGGTCAGCGCCAGGCGCAGCGCCCGCATCTCAGCACGCAACGCCTGCTTCGCCTCGTCAACGGTCCCCATCGATCGGAGCGTACAAGTGCAGCCTGACGCAGCGAAGATGCATACAGTCGTCGGTGATGAGCGACACGAACGACTCCCCCGCTGACTCCTCGAACGACGCCGTGGCCTTCGACTCCGGCCACTTCCGGTCGATCATGGGCCACTTCCCCACCGGTGTCACCGTGGTGAGCGGGCTCGATGGCGATGACCCGGTCGGGTTCACGATCGGATCGTTCACGTCGGTGTCGCTCGACCCGCCGCTCGTCGGGTTCCTGCCGCAGGTCGGCTCTTCGACGATGGAAGCCATCGAGACGTCCGGCAGTTTCTGCGTGAACGTGCTCTCCGAAGCTCAGAGCGACCTGTGCTGGAAGTTCGCCAAGAGCGGCACTGACGACACACGGTTCATCGGCGTCGACTGGCATGCGGCGCCGTCGGGTTCGCCCATCCTCGATCGGGCCGTCGCGTGGATCGACTGCAACGTCGTGCAGACCTACACGATGGGCGACCACCTCTTCGTGCTCGGCGAGGTCACTGCACTCGACGCCGACGCCGACCACGACGGCGAACCGCCCACCCCCTTGCTCTTCTTCAAGGGCACCCTTGGCGGCTTCAACGCCGCCGGCTGACACGCCACTCTCTCGCCCACCCTGCCCCGGTGCCACGCGAGCACATTCGTTTGCGTGATGATGTCGGTGCTGCCTGGCGCCTTTTCCGTCACGCAAACGCAGCTGCGGTCGGCAGACTGGGTGGCATGCACCCGCGTACGCCGCTCGCTGCGGCTCTCGACACGGCGATCGTGGTCGCCTTCGTGGCCATCGGGCGTCGAAACCACGACGAGGGTGAGGCACTCGCCGGCGTGGCCGAGACCGCAGCACCGTTTCTGCTGGCGCTCGCGACCGGATGGGTCCTGCTCCGAGTGAGTGGGGACCGGGTCTACCAACAGCCGACCAAGGTGATCACCGGGGTGGTCCTATGGGCGTACACCGTGACGGCGGGAATGCTGCTGCGCCGTTTCGTCTTCGACGAGGGCACGGCGTCCTCGTTCATCATCGTGGCCAGCATCTTTCTCGGATTGCTCGTCGGTTGGCGCGTGACCGCGAACGCCCTCTGGAATCGCGGCTCCGCCGCGCTCTGATTCCCATCTCCCCAACCGCTTCCGTTGGTCGTGGAAGCGAGCGTCGAGAGCTCGATCGGTATGTCGAAACCGACGGTGCCCGGCCCAGCGAGCGGAAGTATCATCGATCGCATGGCTCGTCGCTCTGCGAGTGGGGACGACCAGTCGTTCGCTGCGCTCCGTTCCCTCGCGCGACTCCACCGCGGCCCGATCGCGCTGGCGAACGCGATGCGCGTGGTCGCGGCCGTACTCCCAGCGCTGCACCCGTACCTCCTGGCCGAGTTGGCGACGTCGATCGACGAGCCCGACCGGGCCGGCCGCTTCCTTGCCCTGCTGTTCATCACCGGTTTCGCACACTTCGTGCTGTGGACCGTCGCCGACTACTACACCTCGATCCGAATCAATCCGATCGCGTACGAGTACAAGCGGTTGATGTTCGACACCGTGTGGGGTGAGGACTATCAGCGTTTCGTCGACCGACCATCGGGCAAGGTGGCGAGCTTCGTCAACGATATTCGCGCCCACGTCGCCGCGCTCTGGGACTCGGCCCACTACGGCTTCCTCACCGTCCTCGCAACCATTCCGGTCTACGTCGTCCTGCTCTGGACGACGGCACGCGGCAACGCATTCGTGTACGTCGTCTTCCTCGCCGCTGCCGGCGTCGTCCTCGCGCTGGTGGCCGGACCCGTCAACTCCCGACAGCGAGAGCTGACGAACAACACCGCCACCAACACCGGACGCGTCTTCGACTCCTACGCCAACTTCGTCAACGTCTTTTCCTTCCGGGCCCACCGCAAGGAGATCGAGCGCAACGACGAGCAACTCGACGGATTGATCGGCGACGAGATCCGCTTCAGCGTCGCACTGTCGACCTACTGGGCGGTCGCGTCCGTGCTGATCCGCGGCGTGCTGTGGGCCGCAGTGATGGGATTCAGCTGGTATCAATTCGACCGCGGCGCGATCTCGTTCACGGCGATGGTCGTCTCGGTCACCGTGCTGCTCGACTTCACCAACCAGTACTGGAACGTCGTGCACCACATCGGCGAATGGATCGATCGGTCTGCTGCCTATCGCGAGGCGTATTGCTATCTCTTCCCCGGCCGCAACATCGTCACCGACCCACCGCCCGAGCGTCGCGGGAAGCCCTCCGAGTCATCGGACGCCGACGTCGGTCCCGTTGCCGGCCGCCTGTTGCACAGCATCGAGGTCCGCAACCTCCGTTTCGCCTACCCCGACGAACCTGACCGCCTCGTGCTCGACGACGTCAGCTTCACCGTGCATCGCGGCGAACGACTCGGGATCGTCGGCCGCAGCGGAGAAGGCAAGTCGACGCTGATCAAGATCCTCCTCGGCTTCTATCGGCCCACCAGCGGTGAGGTCCTCGTCGACGGCCGACCGGTCGAACCCGAGGAGCTGGCAGCGTTGCAGTCCTACGTTCCTCAGGACACGTCCCTGTTCCAGGAAACCGTCGAGTACAACATCGGTTACGCCGAACCCGGCGCGGCTGATCCGCAGCGCATTCGCCAGGCCGCTCAGCAGGCCAACATCGCCGACTTCATCGACTCGCTCCCGGACGGCTTCCAGACGCTGGTGGGCGAACGTGGCATCAAGTTGAGTCTCGGTCAACGTCAGCGCATTGCGATCGCCCGGGCATTCCTCAAGCAGTCGGATCTCGTCATCCTCGACGAGGCGACCTCCGCCCTCGACTCCGAGACCGAAGCCCGCATCCAGGAGTCACTGCTGCAACTCTGGGAGGGCCGAGCGGCGATTGTGATCGCCCATCGGCTCGCGACACTCAACGACGTGCACCGCATCGTCGTGCTCGAAGCGGGCCGCGTCGCCGAGCAGGGCACCAAGGACGAACTGCTCGCCAACCCGGGTCGCTTCGCCGAGATGTGGGGCCTCCAGCGCGCCGGCCTCAACTGAGCTTCCCTGCGTTTGGGTGACGATTTCGGCTGAGATGCCGACCAAATTCGTCACGCAAACGGTGTCCTGACGGTCCGGGTACTGAGTGCGAGGCGCCCCCCTGCCATCATCATCCGATGGCAGTTTCTGGAACCGCACAGACGATCACTCCCGCCGACGCAGGCTTCGACGCCGGGCGCCTGACGCGCATCGACGACCACTTCAAGCAGTACGTCGACGACGGTCGTCTTCCTGGCTGGCAGGTCGTGGTGAGCCGCGCGGGCCAGATCGCGTACAGCTCCACCTACGGCCAGCGCAACATCGAGCAGGACCTCCCGTGGGACTCCGACACGATCTGTCGGTTGTACTCGATGAGCAAGCCGATCACGTCGGTCGCCGCAATGATCCTGTACGAGGAGGGCAAGCTGCAGCTCAAGGACCACGTGTCCAAGTACATCCCGTCGTTCAAGGAGTCGCGGGTCTATCGCAATGGTTCCGCCGCCGCTCCGGTCACCGAGGGCCAGACCGAGCCGATGAAGATCTGGCATCTGTTGACGCACACGTCCGGCCTCACGTACGGGTTCCACAACAGTCACGTGACCGACGCGCTCTATCGTCAGGCCGGTTACGAATGGGGCATCCCGAAGGGCGTGGACCTCGAGGCCGCCTGCGACGCATGGGCCGGTCTGCCGCTCGCCTTTCAGCCGGGCACCGAGTGGCTCTACGGCGTGTCGACCGATGTGCTCGGCCGAGTGGTCGAAGTCGTGTCGGGCCAGTCGCTCGACGAGTTCTTCCGCGAGCGCATCCTCGACCCGTTGGCCATGTCTGACACCGAGTTCTGGGTGGAGGGCGACAAGCGTGACCGGTTCGCCGAGCTGTACTACCCGCAGCCGACCGGCAACGCCAAAGGTGCTGGCCCGTCGGCCACTGCTGCGGTGATGCCCTCCGCGCCGCTCGACCACAGGCCGAAGATGCTCGGAGGCGGCGGAGGGCTCTGTGGCACGGCATCGGACTACATGCGTTTCGCCCACATGCTGCTCAACCGCGGCGAACTCGGCGGCACCCGCATCCTCGGCAGTCGTACGGTCGACTACATGACTCGCAACCATCTGCCAGGTGGCGCGGAACTCGAAACGTTCGGCCGTCCACTGTTCGCCGAGACCGAGTTCGCCGGCATGGGGTTCGGTCTCGGGTTCTCCGTGGAGATGGACAGCGCCGAGCACAAGGTCATCGGCTCGGCCGGTTCATACGCCTGGGGCGGCGCAGCGAGTACGGCGTTCTGGGTCGACCCGGTCGAAGAGATCGTCGTGCTCTTCCTCACCCAACTCCTGCCGTCGAGCACGTATCCGATCCGCCCGATCCTGCAGCAGTTGGTGTATCAAGCCCTCGTCGATTGACTCCGACCGACTCGGACTTCGATGATCTACCGAGCAACCGACAGCTCGCCGTCGAGCAAGGCCTCGTCGCACTCCCCGAGCGGGCAGATTGACCGCGCCCGACGGACCCGAAGCGTAGGCGTCAGGCGTCAGGCCTCAGGCCTCAGGCCTCAGGCCTCAGGCGGTACGGACGACCGGCAGAGACTGAGCGTGCGGTTCGCCGTCGTCGAGCCAGATTCGAGTGCCTTCGAGTGCCCGCTCGATCAGTGCACCCGAGTGGGAGAAGTCGATCGGTGAGACCGTGACCGGGCAGGGTGGCGGTACGAGGTGGAGCGGCACCGAGTAGGTGTTGGCCTCCATCTCGAGCACGAACCGTCGTTGGACCATCAGGCTGACAGCATGCAGTGCAGCTGCGATCGCGGTGGACGGTGGCTCGGTCAGGTCGCACGAGTAACCCGTCGACATCACCCACACATCGGTGGCGCCGGCATCGATGGCCGTCGTGATCGCAGTGTTGTTGATGACCGCCCCGTCGACGAGCAGCCGGTCGCGGCCGTCGACGCGCATCGTGACAGGCGGAAAAATGGCGGGAAGCGACGCACTTGCGGTGATGGCGTCCACCGCATCGCCCTCGGTGAGCAGCACCTCCTCACCGCTGAGCGCGTCAGCCGTGACGACGATGAGCGGGATCTCGGCGTCTTCGAGCCGTCCGATGGGCAACCGATCGGCGAGAAGCGCCCGCAGCCCGGTGTCGGGGACGAAGTGCGTCCGCTGACCGAGAAACGCTCGCAGCCCGAGCAGTGGACGGGTGGGGAACAGATCTTGGCGACGCAACCCGTTCCAGACCTTGGCGAGGTCGGCCGCGGATCGGCCTCCGGCCAGCCAGGCGCCGTTGATCGCGCCGACAGACGTTCCGACGATCAGATCGGGCCTGATGCCACGCTCCGCGAGCGCCATGGCCAT
>Ga0114956_1004892_pt1 | contig 10073 bp, 8 predicted proteins | sample MaitaG_FD_87304 | JGI IMG/M metagenome (GOLD analysis project Ga0114956, IMG submission 87304) | Marine algal microbial communities from Maine, USA - Maine_Asex2 metaG | ecosystem: Host-associated > Algae > Red algae > Unclassified | place: Maine, USA | collected 2015-01-05 | reverse complement strand
TCAACAAGATTGATAGATGGTGAATTTCCTAATTATCGTGGCCTTATTCCTGAATCACATCCAAATAAGTTAACTGTTAAAAGGTCAGACTTTTTAGATTCTTTGCGCAGAGTAAAACTTTTGGCTAGTGATTCTACTCCTGTTCGTTTAGAGATGACTTCTACCGGGACCAAGATGGTTGCTGTTACTCAAGATGTTGGTACTGCTGAAGAATCTATTGAAGGCAAGTATGAAGGTACAGATTTAACTGTGGCTTTTAATCCTCAATATCTTTTAGAAGGTATTGAAATTACACCAGGAGACGAAATAACTTTGTCTACAATTGATGAGTTAAAGCCTGCGTTAATTCACAGCGTAGGTTTAGACGAGCTACTTTACTTGTTAATGCCGGTTCGTGTATCTTAGTTTCTAGATGATAATTGAAAAGCTGTGGCTGAACGATTTTAGGAATTATGTTTCTCATGAAGTTACTTTTAGTTCTGGTCTTACCGCTCTTGTTGGTGCCAATGGTGTTGGTAAAACCAATTTAGTCGAGGCTTTATCGTATCTGTCTACTTTGAAATCTTTTAGAAGTTCACCAACTGAAAGTTTGGTTCGTAAGGGTTGTTCTTCTGCCTTTGTTCGTGCTGAGGGTGTTCGAGATGACCGTAGTGTTTTGATCGAGGTCGAAATTTCTAAGGGTCGTTCTCGTGCTCAGGTTAATAAACAAAAGCTTAAGCGTACCCGTGATCTTTTGGGTGCTTTGCAAGTAACAGTTTTTTCTCCTGATGATTTAGCTTTAATAAAAGAGGGCCCTTCTTTACGTAGAAATTTTTTGGATAATCTTTGTATTGCTATTGATCCATCATCTGATGTGTTGTTTCAAAATTTAGAAAAAAGTTTAAAACAACGTAACGCTTTATTGAAGCAAATTAGGGCTGGTAAAACTTCGGATGCTTTATCAACTTTGGATGTTTGGGATAAACGTTTAAGTGAGTTTGGTGAATCAATTGCAAATCTAAGAACTGATTTATTGAAGCAGCTATTACCGTTTGTTAATTCTGGTTATGATTCGTTAGCTGGTTCTTCGCATGATGTTGGTATTGATTATCAGCTTTCTTGGTCGGGGATGTTGATTGATGCATTAATTGATTCTAGAGAGAACGATATTCGCCGTGCTGTTACTACAATTGGTCCGCATCGTGACGATGTTGTTATCACTCTAGATTCTTTAAGTGCCCGCAATGAAGCTTCACAAGGTGAACAAAGAACTTTGGCTTTAGCTTTAAGGTTGGCTTCACATAATTTGATTAAAGCCCGTTTGGGGGAGCCACCGTTATTGTTACTCGATGATGTGTTATCAGAATTAGATGAGGAACGTTCTATAGCTTTATTACAGAATTTACCCGACGGACAAACAGTTATAACTTCTGCAGTTGAACTGCCTCCACAAGTTGTCCCTGATTTGTTGATAAGAGTTTAAAAATTCATTACAGAACGCTTTGTTAGTTCTCTTTTAGTTTCATGAACTTGACCAAGGAATTTTGTTTTTTTATCATCATTTGGTTTTAATCTTCTTGTACGGATTACAGTACTAAACATTTTCGATGCTGTTGTTTTTGCTTTTAATGATCTTAATTCAAACAGATCTGGTGATTCTTCATCCAGTAAATTGATTAGTGTTTCTAAATATCGTCTCTTTGTTTTTATATTGAATTTTGCTACATTTTTTTCAAGGTCATATAAAATATTTCTCGCAATTTGAATCACTGTATGTGTATTGTCTATAGCTTCCTGTTTTGGTTAACTTCAGCAATTTTTGACAATAGGTCTTTCGCTCTATCTTCTGCTTTCTCGGGGAGACCTAAGAAGTCAAATAAAGAAATGAGGATAATATCTTCTAAATATTTGTGTGAAGCTAGAGATTCAAAATCTGCTTTTAAGCCTAAATCTTTAAGGATCATTCCGATTTGAAGATGGTCATCTAAGATCAATTTTTTAAGATTTTTGAATTCTGATTTTCTAGTATTTTTTAGATATGAAATTAATTCTAAAAAATATTCGCTTAAACTTTTTTTCTATCTTTAATATTATCTGGTGAACCTAAAATCAAGAATTTATTTTCATGGTTTGAAGTGGAGACGGTATTAAGTAGTTTGACTATCTTTTGTACCAGTTGAGCTGGTTTTTCTGGAAGTTCTGGAACAACTTGGTTCAATTTTTCTTGAAATGTTTTAGTAGTTAGTTCCATTTTAAATACCGCCTTCTACGTTAAGTTTACAGGCAATTGATTATTAAAAATTTAGCGATCTTGTTCTTATGGAATTTGTCAGATTAGGATGGGCAGTAATGTATGAGCCGGTACCACTTGCAAAAGGTTTGGAACGGTACTTTCGCAACCTTGGAGCGCCTCCTGTAAACGTTGTAGCTAGCTTGGCTAATGAGTGGGAATCTATTGTTGGGCCAGCGCTTGCTGCTGTTACTAACCCGGTTGAAATTATTGATGAAGTATTAACAATAAGTTGCAATGATTCTGCTTGGGCTTCACAAATTAGCTGGATGGAAACTCAAATTAAAGATGGTTTTTATCAAATTTTTCGACCTACAAAAATTGTTCAAGTTAAGACAAAAATTGGATAAATAATTTCTTCAATTTATGTCAAATTATTTGCTAATAAAGCTGCGTAAATTCAGCCAACCAAACCTAAAAGTGGTAGTATAGGATACCGCTAGTTTCCGCGATTATAGTTAAGGTTTTATGACTGATTTGTCTTCTGAAAACACCTCAAAAAAAGCTCCTGAAGAAAATTCATATGGGGCATCGGATATTCAAGTATTGGAAGGTTTGGAGGCAGTTCGCAAACGTCCTGGTATGTATATTGGCTCTACCGGACCAACAGGTTTACACCACCTTGTATGGGAGGTTGTGGATAACTCTGTGGATGAGGCGATGGCTGGTCATTGCTCAATTATCGACGTCACAATTCGCAAAGATAATGGCGTAAAAGTTTCAGATGATGGGCGTGGAATCCCTGTTGGAATCCATCCAAAATTTAAAGACAAAACAGCTGCGGAAGTTGTATTAACAGTTCTTCACGCCGGTGGTAAATTTGGTGATAGCGGTTACAAAGTTTCGGGTGGTTTACACGGTGTAGGCATCTCTGTTGTAAATGCACTCTCAACCAAGGTTGATGTAGAGATAGATCGTGATGGTTCACGCCATTTTATGTCCTTTAAAGACGGTGGTGAAACTGATAAAAAGCTCGAAAAGACCGGTAAATCACCGAAAAAAGAAGATAGTGATGAACCACGAACAGGTACTACAGTAACTTTCTGGCCAGATCCACAAATCTTTAAAGAAGGCACCGTTTTTAGGGCTCAAACTTTGTTAGATCGCTTTCAAATGATGGCTTTCTTAAACGCTGGTTTAGAGTTTAGAGTAACTGATGAAAGAGACGAAAAAGCTGAACAAGTTGTCTTAAGATACGACGGTGGAATTAGAGACTTTGTTGAACATTTAAACAAGTCAAAAGAAGCTTTAATCGACAAGATTGGTTGGTTCGAAGAAGAAGGCGAAGAAGAGACTGTAGAGATCGCTTTTTGTTGGAATACAGGTTACCAAACAGACGGTATCCACAGTTTTGCCAATGGTATCAACACCATAGAAGGCGGCATGCATGAGCAGGGTTTCCGTACTGCTTTAACCCGTACCGTAAACTCGTATGCAAAAGATAAAGGCATCTTAAAAGAAAAAGAAGAGAACTTTCAGGGTGAAGATATTCGTGAAGGCCTCGTAGCAATTATTAGTGTAAGAGTTGTTGAACCCCAGTTTGAGGGTCAAACAAAATCGAAACTCGGAAATGTCTCTGTTCGTTCATTGGTCGAAAAAGCTACCAACGAAAAACTGCGTGAATGGTTTGAAGAAAACCCTAAAGAAGCAAAAACAATTCTTAACAAAACGCAACAGGCCGCTAAGGCTCGTATTGCTGCAACGAACGCTCGTCAAACCATTAGACGTAAATCTGCTTTAGATGGTGCCGGGTTACCTGGTAAGTTGGCAGACTGTCAAAGTAAAGACCCTCACGAATCTGAGCTCTACATAGTAGAGGGTAACTCAGCGGGTGGTTCAGCAAAAGAAGCTCGTGATCCAAGAACAATGGCCATTCTGCCAATTCGTGGAAAGATATTAAACGTTGAACGGGCTCGAATTGATCGAATGTTTAAAAACACCGAAATTATTTCGCTAATTCAAGCAATTGGAGCAGGTATCGGTGAAGAAGAGTTTGATTTAGAAAATGCTCGCTATCACAAAATAATCTTATTGGCAGACGCTGACGTTGACGGCAGCCACATTAGAACTTTGTTATTAACGTTTTTTTATAGGCAGATGAAGCCTTTGGTTGAAGCTGGTTACATTCATATTGCTCAGCCACCTTTGTTTTCAACTTCTGTAGGTAAATCAAAAATTTATCTTAAAGACGATATTGCTCGTGACGAGTACTTACAACAAAAACCAAACGCAGAGTTCCAACGCCTTAAAGGCCTTGGTGAGATGGACGCAATTGAGCTTTGGGATACAACAATGGACCCAGAAAAACGAACTTTGCTAAAAGTGACTGCTGATCAGGCTGCGCTTGCTGACGAAACTTTTTCTGTATTAATGGGCGACGATGTTGAAAGTCGCAAAAATTTTATTCAAACTAACGCCGACGACGTGAGGTTCTTAGACATATGACCGATATTCCTCCTATAGAAGAAGACGAAACTTCAGTTGAACCAATTGAAATTCAAAACGAAATGGAAGCCTCGTTTCTCGAATACGCTATGTCGGTTATTGTTTCTAGAGCTTTGCCAGACGCACGTGACGGATTAAAGCCAGTACACAGACGTATCCTTTGGTCAATGTATGATGCAGGCCATCGCCCAGACCGCGGTCACGTAAAATGTGCAACAGTTGTTGGTGACGTTATTGGTAAATACCACCCCCACGGTGACCAGGCAATTTATGATTCGTTAGTTCGTATGGGTCAAACATTTTCGTTAAGACACACACTTATCGATCCGCATGGTAACTTCGGCTCACCCGAAGATCCACCAGCTGCTTATCGATACACAGAGTGTCGTCTGCAAAAATTGGCAATGGAACTTCTCGCAGATATAGACGAAGGTACAGTAGATTTTGCTGACAACTTTGATGGTAAACATCAAGAACCTAGAGTATTGCCGAGTCGTTTCCCTAACCTTTTAGTTAACGGTTCTCAAGGCATCGCTGTTGGTATGGCAACAAATATTCCTCCACATAATTTGGGTGAAGTAATTGAAGCATCTGTTCATTTGATTGATAATCCAGAAGCAACACCTGCTGATCTTATGGAATATATTAAAGGCCCAGACTTTCCAACTAAAGCAGAAATCTTAGGAAAAGTTGGAGCTAGACAGGCTTATCAAACAGGGCGAGGTTCTGTAAGAATTCGTGCGGTAGCTAAGATTGAAGAAGGTAAAACAACAGATCGCATAATTGTTACAGAAGTTCCTTACCAAGTTTCTGTAGAACAAATTGAACGAAAAGCGGTTGAACTTATTGAACGAGGTTCAATAACCGGAGTTCGAGAAATAAGAAACGAATCTGCTAAAGGTAAAACCCGTTTAGTTTTTGAATTACGTAGAGACGCTACTGCACTTGTTGTTCTCAATAATTTGTATAAGTACACCCCATTGCAAACTTCGTTTGGTATTAACTTCGTTGCTCTAGTAGACGGCATCCCACGTACTCTAAATTTGAGACAAGCATTAGTTGCTTACGTTGATCATCAAATTGAAGTAGTTACCCGCAGGACCGAATTCCGTCTGGCCAAAGCAAAATCACGGGCTCACATCATTGAAGGTCTATTAAAAGCTCTTGATCTTATTGACGAAATTATTGCAGCGATTAGAGCCAGCGAAGATAGAAAAGCTGCTAAAGCTGCTTTGATGGGGTCAGCTTTTGAGTTCTCTGAACAACAGGCTGACCATATTCTAGATATGCAGTTACATCGCCTTACAAGGTTAGGTAAAGCAAACCTAGAGGCTGAGTTGGCTGAACTTAGAAAAGTTATCGCTGAGTTAGAAGCTATCTTGGGTGATCCGGCAGTATTACGCCAAGTTATTAAAGATGAATTGAATGTAATTAAAGACAAATATGCAACTCCTCGCCAGACCAAACTAGTTGATGATCCAGGTGAGATGGATATCGAAGACTTAATTGACAATGAAGAACTTATTGTGACTTTGTCTACAACTGGATATATAAAGTCTGTCTCTGTTGATGAGTTCAGGACCCAAGGCCGTGGAGGCCGCGGTGTTACTGCTGCAAAGCTCAAAGATGATGATGATGACATAGTGGCCCACCTGTTACATACAACAGCACATGCATATTTATTGTTCTTTAGTACCAAGGGTAAGGTCTATAGAATTAAGGCTCATAGCATTCCAATGACTGGGCGATCAGCTCGTGGTATGGCATTAGTTAATTTGCTTGAACTTGATCCAGATGAATCCATTCAAGCTGTTATAGATACTCGAGACTATGAAACAAACAGGTTCTTGTTCTTCGCTACCAGATTTGGTCGGGTTAAGAAAACTTTGTTTACCGCCTATGACTCTTCATTGAAAAATGGTTTGATAGCAATTAAGTTAAATGACGGTGATGAATTAGTTTCTGTTGTTCAAACTAACGGTGAGGACGATATTTTTATGGCCTCAAGGCAAGGTCAAGCTATCCGTTTCTCTGAAAAAAATGTTCGTGCAATGGGCAGGACGGCTGCTGGTGTCAAGGGCATGAAATTTAGAAAAGATGACGAACTTGTTAGCTGCGATGTTTTCTCTGACAACACCGATTTTTTAGTCATTACCAGTGAAGGTTTTGGTAAGAGAACAGATCCAAGCTTGTTTACACGTAAGAATCGTGGTGGACTGGGCGTTAGATGTGCCAAGGTTAATCCTAAAAAAGGCAGAGTTGTCGGCGCAATGTTTGTTGCTCCTGATGACGAAATATTGTTAGTTTCAACTAATGGTGTGATGATTAGGACTAGATCTGAAGATATTTCTAAACAAGGTCGAGATGCTACTGGTGTTAGAACTATGAATTTAGATGACGAAGATCAGGTTTCAGCGGTTGCTAGGCTCTTGACACTTGATGAAGAGCTTGATGGCGAAGAAATATCTGATACTGAAATATCTGATACTGAAACAATTGAAGTTGCTGGTGAAGATAATGATTCTGAGTCAAAATAGTTTCAATTTCTAGATAGCTAATTAATATTAGATTTAGGGCGATACCCTTAACGTAGGCTTATTTGCTTATAAACTATAGTTAGTTAGATTTATTAATTTGACCTTCTATTTATTTGCATATGGAATAAACTCGTAATATGGCTCCTGATAATAAAACTACAGATGATATAGGTGAGGCGCTTGTTGCTGCGCTTGGTTTTGATGCAGAAGTGAAATTAGATGTTAAACCTAAAGTTGATATAGATAAAAAAGATGTCAGTAAATCAGCTGAAGATGAAGTTCTTATAGAAGAGAATACAACTAAGGATCTAAAAGAGGGTACAGAAAATAACGCCGACGTAGAAGTTACCGTACAAAAATTAGATGAGAAAGATGATTTAGCTAAAGAAGAAAAAGCTGAAACAACTGATTCTTCAAGAAATGCACTTTCTCAGGACACAAAGAAGCTAGTATCTTCTGGTACAAAGAAAAACAGAACTAAGAAAAAGTCTAAAAAATCTAGAACCAGAAGCACAAACTCAGTGAATAAAGTAGATAGCCAAGAAAAAAGTCAAAAAGACTCAAAGATAACGGTTGAGGCTTCAGAAGCTACTAAGTCTACTGAAGATATTACCTTGGATTCTTCTGATACTCAGAAGAAGCGTCCTATTAAAAGTAGTAGACCAAAAGCCAATACTTCTAAAAGCATTGACACGTCTTCAGAGTTTGAAGAAAAACTTAATAATATTGTTACTCCGGCTCCGTTAAAAGAAAAAATTGCAACAACAGTACCGGCAGCAAAGCAGCCTGTAGCGAAGAAATCTAAAGCTAAAGTCGCTAAATTCGAACCACCTAAAACTAAACCACAGTCTAAAACAAATAACAATGTTGAAAAACTTAAAGCTATTGTAGGCACAGACTCTGGAATTGAAACTAGATTAAAGGCTCGTAAAGTCCGGCGTGTTGTAAGACATATTGATCCTTGGTCGGTTCTTACTTTTTCAGCAATTTTTAATATTGTTGTATTTAGCTCATTATTTATTGCTGGATTAATAATTTTTATTGTGGCCTCATGGTTCAATATGCTAGAGAACTTTGAAGGGATCATCCAACAAGTTGGTGAATATCAGAGTTTTGAGATAAAGCTGTGGCCGTTAGCTCAAGCAATGTTCATTTTCTCTGGAATAATGATTATTTTGTCGACTATGTTACTGGTTATGCTTGCTGTGATATTTAATTTAATTTCTGATTTAGTTGGCGGTATAAGGCTCACAGTAGTAGAAGAAGATCTTGTTTCTGTTAATAGTTCAGAAAACGAATAATACTGCGATAGTTAATTACAGGCATCTTTAATACAAAATAGGTAGTTTAATTAGCCATTTTCGAGTAAGTTTAAAGGTCTGCAAACTCGGGACTATAGCTCAGTTGGTTAGAGCGCACCCCTGATAAGGGTGAGGTCGCTGGTTCGAATCCAGCTAGTCCCACTTTAATGGCGTTACTCAGTTTCTTCTGATTGTAATTGTGGATCAATAATTAATTAATAGAGGTAGCCTTAAATATGATTTCATTTGTACGCAGAGTTGCTTTGGCTTTAGGTGTTGCAGGGGCTTTCGCAGCTATCTTCAGAGTTAGAGGTCAAGGTGGTGTTCCTCCAAGCACTGGTGGATGGAAGCCGGTCTCTCTCGAAGAACTTGATGAATGAAAGTTCTTGTTTCTGGATTAGGTCTGGTTGGTGCTTACTTAATTGATCAGCTGGTTGATTTAGGCTTCACAGAGTTTATCTTCCATGATAAAGATTTAAAGAAGATGAGACTATTCGAGACTAAATACACTGGTTCTATTATTGTTGAAGGGCTCCATGATGTGACCGCTGATATTTCTATCATTGCTTCACCTGCCAATACACACCTGAAATCAGCAAAATTGTTGTTACAAAATGGTTCACATGTTGTCTCTATCACAGATAGTTTACAAGAGACCGAAGATTTATTAGAGCTCGATGAATTGGCTAATAATGCTGGTTTAACTTTAACAATTGGTGCTGGCTTTATGCCAGGACTTAGTTGTTTATTAGTTCGTTTGGCTTGTGAAGAGCTTGATGTAGTTAACAATATTATGGTAGCTAAGGTTGGTACAGCTGGGCCTGCTTGTGCTCGTCAACATCATCATGCTTTGAATAATGTTTCTCTCAACTGGTTTGATGATCAGTGGTTAACTGAACGTGGTGGTACAGGTAGAGTATTATTGTGGTTTCCTGAACCAATAGGGGCGAAAGATTGTTATAGGTCTGCTTTGCCGAGTCCTGTATTGATTAGATCTGAGTTTCCTGATGTTGCACGAATATCTGCTCGCATGGAAGCAAATCGTCGCGATAGATTAACTTCAAAGCTACCTATGCTGCGGCCACCGCACGCTGATGGTGGCCCGGGTGCGATTAGGGCTGAGGTCCGGGGTTCTAAAGAGGGCTCAATGAAAACTGTTGTTTATGCCGTTATGGATTCGCCGGCTTTGGCAACGGCAAAGCTTGCGGCCCAGCTGGTTGATGGTATTTCTAGAGGGCAAGCGCCACTTGGAGCGAAGGGCGTGATTAATTGGGATCAACCTAAAGATATTTTAAGAAAACTTGTAGCAAACGGCGTTGTCGTTTCAAAATTTGATTCGTAATAGAGTTTGATCTTATAAGGTTGGGCTTGGTATATCAACATCGTCCGGCTTGGTATACCGTCATCGTCCGGCTTGGTATACCGTCATCGTCCGGCTTGGTATACCGTCATCGTCCGGCTTGACCGGATGATCTAGATTGGGAATAAGAATTATTGTAAATAAACTCCTTTATTTTGCAC
>Ga0114956_1004890_pt1 | contig 10074 bp, 9 predicted proteins | sample MaitaG_FD_87304 | JGI IMG/M metagenome (GOLD analysis project Ga0114956, IMG submission 87304) | Marine algal microbial communities from Maine, USA - Maine_Asex2 metaG | ecosystem: Host-associated > Algae > Red algae > Unclassified | place: Maine, USA | collected 2015-01-05 | reverse complement strand
TCCATATAATTATTTATCACTCAAAAATATAAGTACTTTTTCTTTAAAAAGAACCACTAGAATTTGTTTAAAACGATTCTTTTAAATTTTAATACTAAAATAGTAAAAGACGGAATTAGGAATTTTCATCGTCGAAGCTAATTAGAAGCGAAATGGAATATTTTTTAATAATTAATGGTATATAATTATTAATTGACTGGGTAGCTTTCTTTATTTGTGTCTTTTTACACGTTACCCTTATTATTTTGAGCAGTTGTTTTAAATTTTTTGATATGAAATCTAAGTTTACCCTTGCATGTTCTTTGTTGTTTATGTTTTCATTTATGCTTCAAGCACAAATAGAAGGAGACAACCTTTTTGCGAATGATCAGATCGTAAATATTGAGCTTAACTTCTCTCAAGTTAGTTTTTGGGATAGTTTGACGCTTAATTACGAAACAAGTACTTATATGAAAGCGGATTTAATATTAACTGATGAAACAGGAACCTATTCTTTTGAGGATGTAGGAGTTCGATTAAAAGGAAATTCGAGCTATGGCCACCCAGGTAATAAGAAGTCATTTAAAATTGATTTTAATAAATATGTAAGCGGTCAAAATTATGATGGCATCAAGAAATTAAATTTTAGTAATGCATATAAAGATCCTTCGCTAGTTAGAGAAAAGATATTTTTTGACATCTCGAGAGAAGTAGGGGTGCCTGCGCCGAGGGCAAATTTTGCTTCAGTTAATTTTAATGGTACACCTTGGGGATTTTACACTTTAGTTGAACAGATTGATGATCAGTTTTTGGATTGGAAAATAGAAGATGACGATGGTAATTTATTCAAAGCTGGATCAAACTTTGGCGGAGGACCAGGAGGTGGAGGAGATGAAGCAGATTTGAAATACTATGGAACAGATCAAGCATCGTATGAAGACCTTTATGTATTAAAGTCTAATGAAGATGAAAACGATTGGTCGGACTTAATTGAACTGGTTGATTTTATAGACAATTCTACTGCTGCTTCATTTGAGACTCAGTTAGAGGATCATTTAGATGTTGATAATTATATCAAATCAGCAGCTCTTGATAATATATTTGCAAACCTTGATAGTTATACTAATTCTGCAAGAAACTACTACATCTATCACAACCTTACAACGGATAAATGGGAATGGATAAAGTGGGATGCGAATGAAGCTTTTGGTACTTACAGAGGAGGACCAGGTTTAAATAATTTACTCACCTTACCTATTGACTATAGTGCTGATAATCGTCCGTTATTATCAAACATGCTATCAAGCCCAAGTTTGTTTGCGCAATACCAACAAGAGATTTGTGCCATAGTGGAAAGTTATTTCAATTCGGGATATATGGATTCAAAGATTGATGGAATAAAAGCATTGATTCAAGAGGCAGTTTACAACGACAACAACAAACAGTACAGTAATGCAAATTTTGATACAAATTTAGAAAGCGATCTAACGCTTGGGGGAGGTCCAATGGGAGGTACTGTTTATGGATTAAAATCATTTGTAAGTAATCGTTCAGCTTATTTGATAAATGCTATTAATTGTGAATCCTCAAATTCAAATGTGTTAGCAGGTTATCAGATTGAAGTATTTCCAAATCCAAGTAGTACTATGCTTTATGTTACAGTGTCTGGAGATCTTAGTCAAAATCATTTTGAGCTTAAAGTTTATAACCTTTCAGGAATCGAAGTAATGGAACAAAAACAAGATTTAATTAAGGGATCTCAAACTATAGCACTTGATTTAAATCAACTTCCTACTGGAATTTATGTTTTGAGGATGAAAGCAGAAAATGGAGAGATAATAGCTAAGAGGATTGTAAAAGAATAGAATTATATTTTTAAAATGGACACCTTTTAGTTTGGTTAGGCGATGCCTTTCGAAAGTAGATTTTAATCAATTTTCGATTACATAATATTGCCAAGGTTCAAGGCCCAAAGCGGTATCGGCATTCCAATGAATAGATTGGTTTTCAAAAAGTTCTTTGCCTTTGATTTCTTTTGGAATAGTAAACGATTGTCGGTCATTACTGAGGTTTAATATTACAGTAACTTTATCTCCATTCTTTTTTCTTTCGAAAGCAATGACATGATCATGTTCAATAAGTGCCGTTAGTTTGCCACCATATTTCCCATTCCATAAAGCTTTATTTCTGTCTTTTAATTCAAAGAGTTTTTGAAAGAATTCGGCATAGGCATATTGTTCAAAGCCGATGTATTCTTTTGTATAGAAGGATAGTCTTTTGGTTATCACTTCTTCCTGACCTGAATACATCAATGGCATACCGTCGAAAGTGCAGGACAAAACGGCTAACGCTTTATGACCATCTTCCTTGAAATCGAATACTCTTCCTTCCTGGGTCTTTTCATCGTTATTGCTTGTAAAGTGTACATGAAATCCTGTGTTGAATTTCTTTCGATCTTCTTCAAGCCATTTATGAATTTCAGCTGCATTTTGTTCTCCTCTTGAGATCAGATTTGTCAAGTGATGAAAACTAGATCCATACGTCGCATGATAAGTCTCTTTGTTTCGATGTGATGGTAATTCGGATTGTGCTAGTAGAAATGCCTTTGGTTTTGCCCTTAGCATAACAGGTGCCCATTCGTCCCAAAATTTTTGAGGGATGCTATGAGCAATTTTTACACAAAACCCATCGATGTCAATATCGGTCAACCAAAACACCATCGCATCAATCATTGCTTGACGCATGTTTCGATTGTCGTAATTGAGACTAGCAACATCAGTCCAGCTTCGAGGATTTTTAGAATTATAATCAATGGAACTAATGATGTTTCCCAAGGAATCTTTAGTGTACCAGTCAGAGTGATCGCTTATCCATGTATTATCCCAACCTGTTTGATTAGGAACCCAATCTATGATGATTTTCATTCCTTTTGCATGGGTAGCTTCAACCAAAGATTTGAAAGCACCCAAGCCACCGAAAGCCATATTTGCATCTCTATAATCTGCAACTGCGTACGGAGTAATTAATTTTTTTTGTCCTTCTTCGAGAGTGGAGATTTTAGATACACGTACATCTCCGTTTGCTTTTCTTTTTAATTCACTAACAGGATGGATTGGCATCATACAAAGGATATCTACGCCCATGTTTTTAAGCCGATCAAGTTGAGCTTCTATTCCTGCAAAATCACCATCAGGAGAAAACTGAAGTGTATTTACTTTGTAAATAACTGCATTGGCTGCCCACTGAGGAAGTTGGGATTTTTCGAAGCCTTTACTTTCTTGGTTAATCTCAATTTTTTCTTTGCAGGAATAAGCAAAAAATAATAAAAAGCAAATAAGGAAAAGGTTTTTCATGAGAGCTTATGGTTTGAATCTATGGTGCATTTTTGCAGCATTATGCCCAGTTTCAAATCTAAATAGTCTTTAATCAAAAAATTCCTTTCAATTGATTGAGGGTAAAATCTTTAAAGCCTGGTATTACGTACTCGGCCTCGATCAAAGTTTCCCAATTTCCAATACCCATTGAACGAAAATATGCTGTGTTTGCAGCTTGTATTCCTTTAATAGAATCCTCAAAGACAATAATTTTTTCTGGTTTGGTTTTAAGTTTAAGAGCGCCTTTGATAAAAACTTCAGGATCTGGTTTAGTATTAACGGTATCGTTGCCATCTACTATTACATCAAAAAGCTCTATCAAGTCAGTTTTTTCTAATATAGTTCGTGCATTTGTACTCGACGAACCCAGTGCTATTTTTATTGAAGCATTTCTACATTCTCGGATAAAGGTTTCCACTCCCGGAAGGATTTTAGATTTATCCATTGTATCGACATATTCTTGATACTTTTCATTTTTACTTGCTGCCATTTTAATTTTCTCTTCTTCCGAATATTCCGTAGAACCAAGTTTCAAAATGTAGTCCAAAGAGCCTCTTCGAGAAACTCCTTTTAGGTCTTCGTTTTGCTCTTTTGTAAATTCAATTCCAAGAGAATGAGCAAGTTCTTGCCAAGTTTTAAAATGAAAATCCGCACTATCAATAATTACACCGTCTAAGTCAAAAATGCAGGCTTTTATCATAATTTATCTTTTCGTAACGAAGACTTAAAGGTAGTCAAATGGATATGCGAATTTTTTAGTCAAAGCTCTTAATGCTTGATTTTCTGATAAAAAGGGTTATAGCAAAATATTATAAATTCAAAGGCCTTCAAAAAGGTATAGATTTGTTTTATAAAATTTAATAAGCAATAGCATAAAAGTTGTTCTTCTGTTTTTGCGTTAAACTTCTAGGTATGCGTAAATCTATTTTAGCTTGTGTTCTAATTCTTTTTGGTTTTTCCTATGATTCGATAGGTCAAGGTGACTTCAACCTAGACTTAACTTCAATGCCTCAATGTGGATTGGAAGAAGTATCAATGGTGATCGGAGATAAAATTTTTACGGATGAGCTATGTAAGGAAGGTACATGTAGACTAAATCAAAAGGATTTTAGCGAATTGGAAGTGTATAAAGTATATCGATCTAACGATCAACTAGAAAAAACAAATTCTGTCTTGTTTATGATTTCCATTAGTAATCCAGATACTCAATCTCAATGGATGTATACGCCACACGCTGTTCAAAGTGTTGATTTAAAGGTTTTGGCAAAGCAAGTATCTATAAATGATGTCATTACTATACTAACCACAGATGGGAAATTGCGCTTTCCAAACAATAGGCTTCGTTTAAATATCGGATGTTGAGATACATCTGCTAAAAGGGTGCATACTCATGAGCACTTTATTTAACTTTGCGCTTTCCAAAATTTAGCTTGATGGATTTCAAACAAATCATTGCACATTGTAAGGAGTATGGATTTATTTTTCCTTCCTCAGAAATATATGATGGATTATCTGCTGCGTATGACTACGGTCCAAACGGAGTAGAGTTAAAAAACAACATCAAATCGTATTGGTGGAAAAGCATGGTGCAAATGCATCAGCATATCGTGGGTTTAGATGCTGCGATACTTATGCACCCTAAAACATGGAAAGCTTCAGGACACGTAGACGCGTTTAATGATCCTTTGGTTGATAACAAAGATTCAAAGAAAAGATATCGAGCAGATGTATTGATCGAGGACTATATAGCGAAGATTGATACTAAGATTCGAAAGGATGTCGAAAAGGCAAGAAAGAAATTTGATGACTTCGATGAAGCGATGTTTAGATCTACCAATGGGAGAATTGTAGAGCGTCAAGCTAAAATAGATGTGATAGCGAAGAGATTGGCGGAAGCACTGTCCAATGAGGATATGGAAGATCTGAAAAAGCAGATCGAAGACTATGAAATAGCTTGTCCAGTAAGTGGATCGAAAGAGTGGACGGATGTAAGGCAATTTAATTTGATGTTTTCTACGCAGTTAGGTAATGTTGCCGGGGAAGAAGGTAAACTTTACCTACGTCCAGAAACAGCTCAGGGGATTTTTGTCAATTTCCTAAACGTTCAAAAATCAACCCGTCAAAAATTACCTTTTGGTATTGCACAGATCGGAAAAGCATTTAGAAACGAGATTGTCGCACGACAATTCATTTTTAGAATGCGCGAGTTTGAGCAAATGGAAATGCAGTTTTTCGTTAAGCCAGGTACTGAAATGGAGTGGTATAAATACTGGAAAGAAACTAGAATCAATTGGCACAAAGCCATTGGTTCACCTGCAGAGAAATTAAGATTTCATGATCATGACAATCTTGCACACTACGCTAATGCTGCGGTAGATATCGAATTTGAGTTTCCATTTGGATTTAAAGAATTGGAAGGGATTCACTCAAGAACCGATTTTGACCTTAAAGCGCATCAAGAATTGTCAGGTAAAAAACTGCAATACTTTGATCCTGAAGTAAACGAAAACTACGTTCCTTTTGTCGTTGAAACTTCTATCGGCTGTGATAGAATGTTTTTATCTCAGATAAGCAATGCCCTGCAAGAGGAAAAAGTACCTGATGCTGATGGCAACGAATCTACTCGTTTGGTTATGAAATTACATCCAGCTATTGCACCAGTAAAATGTGCAGTTTTACCCTTGTTGAAAAACAAAGAAGAATTAACCACTGCTGCGAAAGAAGTATACGATAAGCTTAAATTTTCTTTCAATTGCCAATACGATGAGAAAGATGCTATTGGAAGAAGATACCGAAGACAAGATGCTATAGGCACTCCTTATTGTATTACAATTGACTTCGAAACACTTGAAAATCAAACAGTTACAATCAGAGATCGAGATACCTTGGCTCAAGAAAGAGTACATGTTGACGAACTACGAACTAAGGTTTTTGAGAAAACAGACATGTCTACGTTGTTTTGATTAAGCTGAATTATAAAGTTCGAGGAGAAGGTTTCCCTGTGCTGATACTCCATGGGATATTTGGGATGTTGGACAACTGGAATAGCTTTGGTAAGCGTTTGTCAGAGACCAATAAAGTCTTTCTAATCGATCAAAGAGATCACGGAAGATCTCCACATACAGAAGCATTTTCTTACCCAATTTTGGCTCAAGATATTTTTGACTTTCTTGAAGAGCATCAACTTGATAAAGTTCATTTGATTGGTCATTCTATGGGAGGTAAAGCGGTAATGGAGTTTGCATTAAATCATCCAGAGCGTGTACAAAAAATGGTTGTGGTAGATATGGGTGTAAAATCTTATCCCGGCGGCCACGAGGTAATTTTAAATGCGCTAGCAAACGTGCCTTTGGAAAAAATTAATTCAAGGAAAGAAGCAGAAGCCTATTTAGAAGTTGACATTGAGGAAAAAGGAGTACGGTTGTTTTTGATGAAAAATCTAACTCGATCTAAGGAAGGCGCTTATGAGTGGAAAATTAATCTGCCTTTGTTAACTCAATCATATGCCGATTTAATGGCCCATGACCTTCGAGGAAGGACGCCGAAGGATGTAGATTCCTTATTTATCATAGGACAGAAATCTGGATATATATTAACTGAGGATCATTCGGACATACTTAAGCTTTTTCCGAAAAGTAGTTTTAGTACACTAGATGCAGGACATTGGGTTCATGCAGAGAAACCAAATGAGCTTTTACAACAAATCAATACGTTCTTTGCTATATGAGTTCAAACCAAAGGCCCGAGTTAACCTTGTCTTTAATTACTAAGGATTTTGCGGAGTATTATTGGTTAAAGACAGAATTGACCTCTTTTTGTAAAAAACATAAGCTCCCAACTAGTGGAAGTAAAAAAGAACTCACTAATCGCATTGCCCATTTCCTGGAAACAGGGAAAGTCCTAAAGAAGAAATCAACTAAATCAACCACATCTACATTTGATTGGAATACTGAGACTCTTTCTAATCAAACTGTGATAACCGACAATTATCACAACAGTCAAAATGTTCGAGCCTTTTTCACTGAGCAAATTGGACCTAATTTTCGATTTTCAGTTGTGTTTATGAATTGGATGAAAGTAAATATGGGAAAAACATTGGCGGAGGCAATTTTGGCTTGGAAAGAAATCGCTCAGCTCAAGAAGACAAGTAGAAGCACAATATCCCCACAATTTGAGTACAACCAGTTTTTTCGAGACTTTTTTGAGGCCAATCCAGATAAAACGCGTAAAGAGGCCGTCATGCTCTGGAATATTGTAAAACAGAGGAAAGGAAAACACGTCTATCGAAAATCTGATTTGGAATTATTGAAACCTTAGAAGGCTTAAAAGCGTTGTCAATTTGGTGTTATTATCTCATAACTTAGCTTACAGTAAAAGCGTTAGTATAATATGAAGTTTAAAAGAAAATCAAGAGTACTTACTGTTCTTCTGGCATTGGTTGTTGGTATGTCAGCCATTGGATATAATAATGATAGGCTGTACGAAATCGCTAAAAACATTGAAATATTTGTCAATGTCTATAAAGAACTAAATGCAAACTATGTCGATGATATTGATCCAAATCAACTGATGAGGACTGGTATTGATGCTATGGTGGGCTCTTTAGATCCGTATACTAACTTCATTTCGGAATCTCAAGTGGCAAGTTATCGTATCAATACAGAGGGGAAATACGATGGCATCGGCGCTGTAACCCGCTTAATAGACGGTAAAATCACTATTGTCGAGCCAATGGAAGGATCTCCATCGGATATTGCCGGGTTAAAAGCTGGAGATGTAGTATTAGAAGTAGATGGTCAAGCAACTAAAGGCAAAACTATTAAAGACCTTAATACTATAGTAAGAGGAATCCCAGGAACTGATGTGAAGTTTAAGATTGATAGAGATGGTGCAATCAGCTCGAAAACCCTAACTAGAGGGTCTATAAACATTAAAAATGTTCCGTATTACGGAATGATTGATGACGAGATTGGATATGTTGCTTTAACAACGTTTACACAAAAGGCCTCTAGAAATATTGGAAGTGCAATTAAAGATTTAAAAAGAGATCATGAGCTTAAAGGAGTGGTTCTTGATTTGCGAAACAATGGTGGAGGACTTTTAGGTGAAGCAATACAGATATGTAATTTATTTGTTCCTCAAGGAATAGAGGTTGTTAGTACAAAGAGTAAGGTTAAAGAAAGAGATCAGCATTTTAAAACAACTGGGTCTCCTCTAGATTTGGATATTCCTCTAGCTGTAATGATTAATAAAAGCTCTGCTTCGGCTTCTGAGATTGTATCTGGTGTGATTCAAGATTTGGATCGAGGCGTGATCATAGGACAAAGAAGTTTCGGCAAAGGCCTCGTACAAAACCATAAAGAAGTTGGATACAACAATCGTATTAAGGTTACAACTTCTAAGTATTATATCCCTAGCGGTAGATGCATACAAGGTATGGAGTATGAAGATGGTAGCCCAGTAGACATCCCAGATAATGAAAGAAGTACCTTTTATACTAAAAATAAGCGTCCAGTCTTAGATGGTGGGGGAGTAACACCTGACTTGAAACTCGATGAACCCAAAATTCCGTTAGTTGTAAAGGCAATGCTTGATAAGCACATGATCTTTAAATATGTAAATGGGTGGGTAATGGGAAAAGACAGCATTGAAGAAGTAGGAACCTTTGAGTTTAAGGATTTTGAAGAATTTAAAGCTTATCTGACGAAAAATGATTTTGTTGCCGATTCTGAGATTCAGGAACAAATTTCGAAGCTAGAAGAAATGGCATCTGATGAAAAACTAGGCATATCTAATGATATTTCAGCCTTACGAGCTAAGTTGGAGATGCAGTTTAAGTCAGATATCACAACACATAAAGGTCTTATTGTTGATTTGATTGAAACAGAAATTGCAACACGCTATTATTACCAAACCGGTAAAGTGAAGCAAAGGCTGGATAATGATTCAGAAATTACAGAAGCTATTAGCTTACTCAAGGATACGAAGCGTTATACTGAGATATTAAAGAAGTAAGGGATTGAAAATACTGATAATAGAAAGTTCTACAGAAGTCTGCTCGGTCAGTGTAGTGAGCGAACAAGATGTGTTGCACCTTGAAGAAGTCGATAAAGGATTTGTACATAGCAGTGAGTTAGTGCCTTTGATACAAAAGTGCTTGCAGGCATGTAATCTAAAGACCTCTGAATTAAGTGCAGTTGCGTTGAGTTCAGGCCCTGGATCCTACACTGGACTGCGGGTAGGTAGTTCTACTGCCAAAGCGATATGTTACGCTAGTGATGTCCCACTGATCGCTCTAGATACCTTAAAAGGACTTAGTTATTCCGAACATTCTCTTGCTCAAGGGGATAACAATTATATTTTTTCGCTAATTGACGCTCGTAGGGATGAAGTTTATGCTGCTGTGTATGATCCTAATCATCATTTGCTCTATCCGGGAAAACCAAAAGTTTTAGATGCTCAGTCCTTTGAGCGATTTCGTCAACCTAATGCCTTATGGCATTTTTGTGGAAGTGGAGCCGAAAAAGCTAAAAAGCTTCTTTCTTTTGAGAATTCTGTGATTTCTACGGATAAAATTTCCTCAATTTTTTTCAAGAACATGGCTGTAGAAGCTTTTAAACAAAAAGTTTTTGTTGATGTTAATTATTTTACTCCAGATTATTTTAAGCCCCCTAATATTACTAAGTCAAATAAGCCACTGATTTAGAACCTTTTAGACATT
>Ga0114956_1004887_pt1 | contig 10078 bp, 5 predicted proteins | sample MaitaG_FD_87304 | JGI IMG/M metagenome (GOLD analysis project Ga0114956, IMG submission 87304) | Marine algal microbial communities from Maine, USA - Maine_Asex2 metaG | ecosystem: Host-associated > Algae > Red algae > Unclassified | place: Maine, USA | collected 2015-01-05 | reverse complement strand
TTAAGTGTGTTAATTGTGTTGGTTTGATGAATGGAGGCCGATTTTTTAATCCGAAATATCTAATCCGAATTTCGAATTTCGAATTTCGAATTTCTAATTTTCAATTTCTAATTTCTAATTTTCAATTTTCAATTTTCCGATTGTCGGTTTTGTTTTTCGAAATTAAAAATGATAAATTCGAAATTGTCATGACTGAATTAACCCCCATACCCTCAAGAAATCGCCACCTACTCCTCGCCTTCCTCCATCGCCTCATTCCTCTCCTCTACCTCCCGCAAAATCTTCGCTTCCAACTTATCTCTACTCTCCGCCAGCCGAGCCATCGCTCGTTCTCTTCCCATGTCCCGTTGGTAATCGCTCTTCGTTTCATCATTAAGAAACTTCTGCCCCTTAATCTTCGAATTCTTCAAACTGTTAATCCACCCACCCAACTGTTTTGATATATCCGTCGTCGTCCGAATGTAAGATTCAATTTCGAGCTCTTGATCATCAAACGCGTCCATTAGCAACATCACTTTCAACATCGACCGAACTTCCGAGTTCGAACCCTTGGCGACATATAAAAAGTGAATTAGCTCTTTATTGGAACCACGATCAAAACCCTCGGCAATATTATTGCTGATCGAAAGCGTCGCTCGTTGAATCTGATTCGCCATATCTCCTGTTCCGCGAAAGGCATTGTTGTCTGCCGTCCACGGCAATAGCGAAGCCGCAAACTTCGCAGCAACTTTCCACACAGGTGTGTCTTCAAATGATTTGAAAGAAGCCATCTTTTTATCCAAGCTTAAAAAGGGGGGGGAAGTTGCTCTATCTCTGAAGCGAAATATTCGAATCACAATTGCTTATGTACAAATGAGCGAACATTGAAATTTTAAATTTACAATTTCGAATTTCGAATTTCGGATTTCGGATTTCGGATTTCGGATTTTCAATTTCTTATTTCTTATTTCTTATTTCTTATTTCTTATTTCTTATTTCTTATTTCTTATTTCTTCAATTTCGAAATTAAAAATCTTAAATCCGAAATCGCATTTTCAATGCGCCTACTCCCATTCAATGGTTGCCGGCGGCTTCGAACTGATGTCGTAACACACACGATTTACGCCAGATACCTCGTTAATAATCCGCGTCGACATCGTCGCTAACACGTCGTAAGGCAGGCGCGACCAGTCAGCGGTCATGAAATCGTCAGTATTCACACATCGAATTACCAACGCATTTTCATACGTCCGTGCATCTCCCATGACGCCCACACTTTGAACCGGCAGCAACACCGCAAACAGCTGCGACGTCTGCCGGTAAAGTCCCGCTTTTTCGATCTCCTCAATCACAATTGCATCGGCTTCACGTAAAACCACCAATTTCTCTTCGGTGACTTCGCCCAAACAACGCACCGCTAGACCCGGACCGGGAAACGGATGACGCCACACCAAATGCTCAGGCAAACCTAGCTCCACCCCCAACGCACGGACCTCGTCCTTAAACAAATCACGCAAAGGTTCGATCAGATCGAACCCGAGCTCCTCCGGCAATCCACCCACATTATGGTGCAGCTTGATCGTCGCGGCAGGACCATCCTTGGCAGCGCCAGATTCAATCACATCAGGATACAGCGTCCCCTGAGCCAAAAACTTCGCATTGTCGACCTTATCCGACTCCGATTTAAAACACTCGATGAAAGTATGCCCAATTCTTCGTCGTTTTTCTTGCGGGTCGGTTACGCCACTCAGCGCGTCCAGAAACTGCTCCTGACCTTGCACCACGTGCAAATCTGATTTGAAGTGATCGGTAAACTGCTCAACCACGACCGCCGATTCATTCTTTCGCAGCAAACCGTTGTCCACCAAAATACAGGTCAGCTGTTTCCCAATCGCCTTAGACAACAGCGCCGCGACGACCGAAGAATCAACGCCGCCTGAAAGCCCGCAGATGACTCGATCATCGCCCACCTGTTGCTTGATCCTTTCAATGGTTTCGGCTGCAAAGTTGGACAGCTTCCAAGTCCCCTCGCACCCACATATTTCATACAAGAAATTCCGAAGTAAAATATGTCCCTGCGGTGAATGAGTGACTTCGGGGTGAAACTGCAATCCGTAAACAGGCATATCGTTATGCTTGATCGCAGCAACCGGGCAAGTCCCCGTCGCCGCGAGTGCTGTGAAAACATCACTGACCGATTGCACTTGGTCACCGTGACTCATCCAGACTTCCGCCGTCTTGGGGAAGTCCTTGAGAAACGGGTCGTCACCGGTCAACGTGCACGTCGCCCGGCCGTATTCGCGCGTCGTCGTGCTGTCGACCTTCCCGCCAAGATGGTCGCACACCAATTGCATGCCGTAGCAAATCCCCAACACCGGTAATCCCATTTCGAAGATCCCCGGATCACACTTGGGTGCCTCGATTTCATATACGCTGTTGGGCCCGCCGGAAAGAATGATTCCGCTGGGGCCATGCGAAGCGATCTGCTCAGGAGTGATGTTATGGCGTACGATCTCGCAATAAACGTTCTGTTCGCGTACGCGTCGCGCGATCAATTGTGCGTATTGAGAACCGAAATCCAGAACCAAAATGCGTTGGGAAGAGGCGTTTTTCAAGAGACCGAATTTCTGATAAGGTGCAAATTCAAATCGCGCATTATACGAAACATGTCGATCGCTTCCAGACGCCGAAGTTTTTCCTCCCAAACGTCAAAGCTTGCCAACGAAACTCTGACGGCGACCGCAAAAGTCGCAAACTGAGTTAGACTCACACCTTTTATTCAAAGGCAATTCAATTACCTTAGACGGGTATCTGTGGCAGCGCAGCCGAACCATGTCGGCTCGCTAAGTAAAAATTCGCCTCGTTTCGACCGCCGAAGAAGATATTGTCGCTCATCGGCTGAAACACACTTCAAAATCAGGAAACCTCTGATGCGTCCCCGACTCAACGTTGCTCAAAATTTGCGTTTTGTTTCGATCATCCTCTGTGTGGTGTTTTCTTCGCTTGCGTCTGAGGCGTCGGCGCAGACGGCGGTCAATCTCGAGCGTGCCCCGGAGTACCAAACGCCGACGATAAACGGGCGATATCGGTTGCGTCCGCGATCGACATCCTTCACCTTTGATAGCGTCCAAAAGGCGAAGACATTTGATCGCGAACAATCGGGTTACTTCCAGTCGCTCAACGGGGACTGGAAATTCGCATTTGCGCCAAAACCGGCGGACGCGATTGCAGGATTTGAAGCAACTGATTTTGACGATAGCCAATGGAAGGAAATCGACGTTCCGTCCAACTGGGAGATGCGTGGCTACGGCCGTCCAATTTATACCAATACAGTCTATCCCTTTAAGGTCGACCCACCCTACATCAAGGCCGACGACAACCCCGTCGGTCACTATATCCGTACCTTCGAGGTCCCCCAAACTTGGGATGGCCGACAAATCGTGTTGCACTTCGGCGGCGTGTATTCTGCTTATTACGTTTGGGTCAACGGAGAGCTGGCCGGGTATGCCGAAGACAGTTGTCTTCCCTCGGAGTTCGACATCAGTTCATTGGTGAAAGAAGGCTCCAACAAAGTTGCCGTAAAAGCGTTTCGTTGGGCGGACGGATCCTATTTAGAAGACCAAGACCATTGGCGGTTGAGCGGCATTTATCGCGAGGTATTCCTCGAAGCTCGACCACGTCAAGGGTTCGAAGATATCACAATCCGTACCAAAAAAATCGCCGACTCTGAAAATTGGCAGTTGCAAGTGCGCCCTCGCCTTCGTCGCGACAACGCCGACAACTACAAAGATCACAAGCTCCGCTTTACGCTCCAATCTGGCGATGAGACCATTGGCGACGCGACCGTTGTTGAGGCAAAGGAAGTTCTCTATGAGTACTGGCCCCAACGTGAAAAGCCACCCTTTGCACTAATCAGCACAGAGGTCGCAAATCCTAACCTCTGGAGCGCCGAGCATCCCACGCTGTATACGCTGACGTGTGAATTGCTGGACAATGAAGGTAACGTAAAAGACGCTACGGCGATCCGCGTCGGCTTTCGTTCGGTCGACCTCAAAGACAACGTCTTTCGCGTCAACGGGAAGAAGGTGAAGCTGATCGGCGTCAACCGTCATGATCATGATCACATCAACGGCAAGGCGCTTGATCGCGAGGATCTGCGGCGCGACGTTGAACTGATGAAGCAATTGAACTTTAATTCCGTCCGCACCTCGCACTACCCCAACGATGCTTACTTCTACGATCTTTGCGATGAGATCGGTTTGTACGTGATGGACGAAGCGAACTGCGAAAGTCATGGCGTCAAAGGTCTCTTGACCAACGATCCCGATTGGGCGGCTTCTTACCTTGAACGCGCAGTGCGGATGGTCCAACGAGACAAGAATCATCCCTCGATTGTCATTTGGTCCTTGGGCAACGAATCGGGAATGGGTGCCGGTCACGCGGCGATGTCAGGTTGGATCAAAGACGCGGATCCGACGCGCCCCGTTCACTACGAAGGCGCTTCGGCAGTAATGGACGATCCGCGCTACATCCCGTTTAACGACAGAGAGAAATACACGCAAAAGGTTCGCTACAACGGCAATCCTACCGATGACTTCTACGTGGACATGCTCAGCCGCATGTACCCCTCTGTCGCCCAGTTGAAAGATATGCTGGCCGCAGACAATGGCGACCGCCCAATTGTGATGTGCGAATACGCACACGCGATGGGAAATTCGCTGGGTAACTTGGACGAGTACTGGGATCTGATTCGTACAGAAGACCGTCTGATGGGCGGCTACATTTGGGATTGGATTGATCAAGGCCTCTCGAAAAAGGCCGAAGACGGCACCGAATTTTTGGCGTACGGGGGCGACTACGGCGACACGCCCAACAGCAGCAACTTCTGCATCAACGGCGTCATCGCCTCTGACCGCACACTCAAACCGGGCAGCCTGCAATGCAAACACGTTTTCCAACCCATCCAAGTCGAACTCAACGAAGACGGTACGGCAACGATTGAGAACCGCTTCAATTTCACAGATCTATCGGCTGTTGAAGGCAACTACCAAGTGTTGAAGAACGGCGACGTCGCGTCAGAAGGACAACTGCCAGCCATCGAACTTGCCCCACAGTCAAAGGCGTCGTTTGAAATCCCCTCCTTTGAAAAAGAGGATGGTCACGAATACTTCGTTAACGTAATGTTCAGGTTCAAAGATTCGCCAAGCTGGGTGAGCCAAGACAAGATCATTGCTTCAAATCAATTAGCATTGGGATCTATTACGCGGGAGAGTAAGCACCGTGCGCTTAAATCCATCGAGTCTCCGGCCACTGATGAAACCGTAAAAATAAGTGCGGGTGGAACTTCAATCGTGGTCAATTCAAAGTCCGGATTGCTGACCCAATGGACCGTTAAGGGAAAAGAAATTATCACATCACCTATCACGCCTAACTTCTGGCGTGCCATTACTGACAACGATCGAATTGGTGGAAAGATTGACACGAGGAACTCCAAAGCATGGATCAACGCGATCCAAGAGGCGAGCACGATAACTGTTGCAAAAGACGGCGACATCGCGGATGCTATAAACACGTTTTTCAAAATGAAGTCAGCCAAGGCGAAATTGTTCGTCACCTATTCGATCCAAGAACAGGGTGAGTTGTCGATTGTCTGCACACTGCAACGCGAAAACGATTCGCCACTTATGCCGCGGTTTGGACTTCAATTTACCGTTCCAAAATCGCTCTCTGCGGTCCAGTACTACGGACGCGGACCCTTTGAGAATTATGCTGACCGGAAATCCGGAGCCCTCATTGGGAAGTACCAATCCGCCAGCGATGAACTGGTTCACGACTACGTTCGGCCTCAGGAGACCGGAAACCGCTGCGATTGCCGCTGGATGAAAATTGGCGGTGGCGATAGTTCAATTACGGCAACTGCTGTTTCGCCTTCCGCGTTTAACTTCAGTGTGTGGCCCTACAGTTTTGAAAACCTGAAATCCGCGCTACATACGAATGATTTGAAAGACTCCGATAACCTGACCGTGAATATTGATTACGGCCAAATGGGAGTTGGCGGCGACAACTCATGGACCGACAAAGCACTGCCAATGCCAAAGTACCGGCTGAATGAAAAAACGATTCATTGGGAAGTCAAGCTGACCGCCGAGTAGTAGACGAAAAAAAGTTCAAATATTCTAGCGAACTCGACTGATCGTTTGCGGTTAGGATTTTGATTGAACAGCAGCAATTTCGCGAGCGGCAGGGCAGTAGCCCAATGGCAGTAGTTCAGTGGCACTTGCATTCAGGACTAGTCACGAAATAACTTCCGCATTTTGCGTGCTGCAACTTTTTATCGCTGAATTGACTTATGGAGTGTTGTGGGATTCGCCAGAATTACTTTTTAGCCTTAGGAATTCTGGCGAATCCCACTACTCCAAATAGGGAACTTATTTTTAACTGATCCTAAATGGACAGGGATTCGAAATACAGACCCGCAGCGGCAGCAAGTGATCCGACACGCGCGTAAAAAAACTTACTTGCTGGCGCTGCGGGTTTGTATTTTGGGGCTACCGCGTTAAAAGTAAACTGAGGTAAGTGCCATTGGCCGCTCACCGTTTCGATACCCGTCACATGACTTGTATCGACCCCAAGCTTGACGCTGACCAGACAGTAATAACATCTCACAAGCACTAACATATTGCCACTATGGGCTATCGTCACCTTTCCGACTGCGTCGAGGATCTTAAACGCCAAGGACACCTGATCGTCGTTGAAGATGACGTAGATCCGAACTTGGAAATGGCCGAAATTCATCGGCGTGTCTATGCGTCGGGCGGGCCGGCGTTGTTGTTCACATCGCCGACGGGCTGCAAGTTTCCGATGTCGTCCAATCTGTTCGGGACGGTGGAACGAGCACGTTACATCTTTCGCGATACGTTTGAGAACGTGCAAAAGGCGATCGGTCTCAAAGTCCACCCCGAAGAGGCGCTTAAGAATCCGCTGAAATATTGGAAGGCGCCCTTCATCGCGTGGCAGATGCAACCCAAGTCGATTCGCAAGGGGCGCAGTGGAAGCGTCGTCGAAAACGAAATCCCTCTCAATCAATTACCGCAGCTAAAATGCTGGCCCGATGACGGCGGCGCGTTTGTGACGCTGCCTCAGGTCTACTCCGAGGACGTGGGGAGCCCCGGGTTAATGAAGTCAAACATGGGCATGTATCGCGTTCAGATTTCTGGCAACGAATATGACCCGCTGGGTGAGGTCGGCATCCACTACCAGATTCATCGCGGTATCGGAGTCCAGCACAAAGCCGCCAACGCCGCGAATAAACCGTTCCGCGTCAACGTATTTGTTGGCGGTAATCCGGCAATGACGGTCGCTGCGGTCATGCCGCTGCCGGAGGGGATGAGCGAACTCACCTTCGCCGGCGCGCTGGCCGGTCACCGCATCCCCATGATTCGCAGGCCCGATTCCGCGTCCATCTACGCCAACGCGGACTTCTGTATTTCGGGTACGATTGAAGCGACACGCACCCTGCCAGAAGGCCCCTTTGGGGATCACTTAGGTTACTACAGTCTGACACATCCTTTCCCCGTGATGAAAGTCGACAAGGTCTACCACCGCACCGGTGCGATTTGGCCATTCACCGTTGTCGGGCGACCGCCTCAAGAGGACACCGTCTTCGGCGAATTGATACACGAGCTCACCGGCCCCGTGATCCCGACGGTGCTGCCGGGGGTGAAGGAAGTCAACGCCGTCGACGCGTCGGGCGTGCATCCGCTTCTGTTAGCCGTTGGCAGCGAACGATACTTGCCCTATCAAGAGACCACCGCGCCGCAGGAAATTCTTACGCAAGCCAACGCCATTTTGGGCCAGGGCCAAATGTCGCTGGCGAAATATCTGTGGATCATCGACCAAGGTTGCCAGCCGGATTTGAAGGCGGCCGATATTCAGGCTTTCTTTCAATGTGCACTCGCTCGGGTCAATTGGACACGTGATTTACATTTTCAAACTAAGACCACCATCGACACGCTGGATTACTCGGGCAGCGGGTTCAACACCGGATCTAAGATCGTCGTCGCCGCTGCGGGCCCGCCGATCCGTGAATTACCCAGTGATCTTTGCGAACTTAATCTGCCAGATGGATTCACCGACGCAAAGGTCTGCCTGCCGGGCGTGATTGCGGTAACGGCCCCCAAATACACCGGCCAACAACGTATCAGTGCGGATCTACGTCGATTTTGTGAATGTTATAATTCCAATGCACCCATCAATCGCTTCCCATTGATTGTGCTTGTGGACGATGCCTCATTCGTCAGCCGAACGATGAATAATTTTCTGTGGTCAGTTTTCACTCGCAGCAATCCGGCGACCGACATCGACGGTATTGATGCCTTTACTGAGAACAAGCACTGGGGTTGCCACGGCAGCCTGGTCATCGACGCCCGCGTGAAACCGTTTCATGCTCCTCCTTTGATCGAGGATCCAGAGATCAGCAAACGCGTCGACGCACTGGCGGCACGCGGAGGTCCATTGGCCGAATATCTCTAAGTTTCCGCCTCTTGAAGCCCGTTTTGCGTCCAATCGCTGTACAGCCGCAGCTGAAATGATGCTAAAACGGCGTCTTCGAAATAGTTCCAACCGATAGGAAGACAACGTGAGCAAATACTCTGAAGACGATGACGCACAAGGCCGCTTGGACGCAATCATGAGCGATCCCAGTTACGAAATCGCATACAAGGACCTTGATTTCATCGGCAGTGAAGATTTGCGTCCTATCCGGTTGCAGTTGGAGCTGTTGAAGCCCGAAAAGTTTATGGAAGCAGCCGGTATCAATTCGTCGGTCGTTGTTTTCGGTGGAACTCAAGTCGACTCTAAAGAACAGGCCGAAGCGCGAATGGCTGCCGCCAAGGCCGCGTTGGCCGCCGCTCCAGATGACGAAGAAGCGATACGAGGGGTCGTCCGGGCTGAGAACGTTCTCAAGAAGTCACGTTACTACGAAGAGTGCCGCCACTTTGCGAAGCTGGTCACCGAATATAATAAACAACATCGCGACGGCGAGTTCTTCATCAAGACCGGCGGCGGTCCAGGCATCATGGAAGCCGGTAATCGCGGCGCTTTTGAGGCCGGTGGTAAATCGATGGCTTTGAATATTACGTTGCCTTTTGAGCAGCGTCCAAATTCGTACATCACGCCGGGACTATGTTTTCAGTTCAACTATTTCGCCATCCGGAAAATGCATTTCCTGCTCCGCGCCAAAGCGGTGGTTTGCTTCCCCGGCGGTTTTGGCACGTTGGACGAATTGTTTACCGCGCTGACGCTCCGGCAAACCGGACGCATGCAAGACATTCCCATCATTCTCTACGGCAAAGAATATTGGGATGGGATCATTGATTTCCAGTACTTGGCCGATCAAGCCGTCATCAGTGACAGCCATCTGAAGTTATTTCAATACTGCGAAACACCAGAAGAAACGTGGCAAGTCATCCGCGATTTCCACGGTGTGTAAGCCATCGTGATGACAGCCGCAACGCCGCGAGTGATTCCTTTGGATAATTCCTTTGGATCATCAAAGTAGCCAAGGTACATGAGCTGTATTGGCGTAAACCTATTGGCGTAAACCTATTGGCGTAAACCTAATGGCGTAAACCTAATGGCGTTTGCTTTCGACGTTTTGGGGCTTGAGCCACAAAATACAAACCCGACGCGCGTGCGAGTGAGTATGTCAATGTACCCAAAAACTCACGTGGGACTGCTCGTTAAATATCCGCTGAGCGAAAGGCGAAAATCAGACAGCTATTCTACGAGTGATCCAAAGTGAGTTTATCGGTACGTTTACACACTCACTCGCTGGCGGGCTTGTTGATTAAGCGAGCCGTTATGGCTAGCGGCCAATGGCACTTACTTTAAATTTTACGAGCGGTGCAGAAACCAAAATTTGCTCCCCCTCTCCCTGAAAATTCGGACGTTAGATCTTACCACTGGTAGCGAACGTCATCCGAATTTTTAGGGAAAGGGGCTGGGGGGTGAGGGTTTTTCGAACGTAGACTTTTGCCCAGAGGCAATGGTTTACGAGATCATTTGCTGGCGGAAGTTGTTGTCCCAAACTTTGTTGCTC
>Ga0114956_1004885_pt1 | contig 10081 bp, 9 predicted proteins | sample MaitaG_FD_87304 | JGI IMG/M metagenome (GOLD analysis project Ga0114956, IMG submission 87304) | Marine algal microbial communities from Maine, USA - Maine_Asex2 metaG | ecosystem: Host-associated > Algae > Red algae > Unclassified | place: Maine, USA | collected 2015-01-05 | reverse complement strand
CAGTTTGCATTCTTTAATAGAGCCTTTGGTCCTTACTGGTGGTCATACTTTGGAATGATGTTTTGTAATGTCGTTTCTCCTCAGATTTTCTGGAGTAGAAAGATGAGAAGAAATGTTACAGTAACATTCTGGATTTCCATTTTGATCAATATTGGAATGTGGTTTGAGCGTTTTGTGATTATTGCAACAACACTTGCGAGAGATTACTTACCATCAAGTTGGTCTCTTTATTCACCTACTTGGGTGGAGATAGGCATCTTCATAGGGACAATGGGACTGTTCTCTACGCTCTACCTTATATTCTGTAGAGTAGCACCAGTAGTAGCTGTTGCTGAGATAAAAAGTATCCTCAAAACTGCAGGAGACCAATACACTGGTCCGAATGCAATTTATCATGGCCACGAGCACCCACATGGAGGTGGAGTAGGCGGTCACATAGACGATCATGCAGTTGCAGGATTGGCAGTTGATGCACATGGTACGCACGGAGGACAGATAGATCATGCAGCACACGATGATCATGGAGCGCAAAGTGCGCAAAGCAGCGCAGCGCATACTAAAACAATGGAATACAATGTACCTGATTACGGAGGGTTGAAAGATGACCTTACGAAAATAGAAGGTGTTGGACCAAAAACAGAAAGAGCGTTAAATAGCGTTGGTATAAATTCTTTTGCAGCCTTGTCAGAAATGGGTGCAGAAGTACTTCAAAATATTCTAGATAATGCAGAAGGAAATTTTTCAGGAAATGTTCCGAAAAGTTGGCCAGAGCAAGCAAGGCTTGCAGCAGAAGGAAGATGGAGCGAACTACAAGTATTACAGGATAAATTAAATGGCGGAAAATACGAATAGTCGATTATGGCTGGAAAACAAATAACATTCGGGTTGTACAATGATGAAACAGACATGTTAGCTGCTGTAAAGCATGCTAATGTGAAACATCTTGAAATAATGGACGTATTTACTCCATTTCCCGTACATGGTTTAGATCCTTTATTAGGGTTGTCTGAATCAAGATTACACATAGCAGGTTTTATCTACGGACTTCTAGGAACGCTAACAGCATTTCTAGGAATGACGTGGGTCTTTACCAAAGATTGGCCTATCGTATTTGGAGGTAAGCCGCATTGGTCAGTACCTGCATTTATTCCAATTACATTTGAGCTGACTGTTCTGTTTGCAGCAGTAGGAATGACGTTTACGTTTTACATCCTTTGTGGTTTGGGACCTGGTGTAACGAATAAGGTGTTAGATGACAGAATTACGGACGATAAGTTTTGTATTGCATTTAACGAGACGGAAGTAAGCAGAGGAGATGCAGAATCATTTTTTAACAGAACTGGTGCTACTGAAGTGCATTCCAAAGTATTATAAGAATGAAAGTAAAAACATATTTATTAGCAGCAATTCTCGCATGTGTTATCATGTTCAGTGCTTGTCAACAGCCTGGAGGCGATACTACAGGAAGTGAGTACATGCCAGATATGGCACACTCCCTTGCATATGAGGCTAACCATTACAATTATTACTATCACAATACGTGGGGTTCTGAAGAAGAATACTATGAAATGGCAAAGCCTAGACATCCAGTAAAAGGAACAGTTCCTTATACGGCTGGTGGTGCCAAGAATGGAAACTCGATATACCATTATGGAAATTCAGAGGAAGAGCGCACACGTGCAATGAATGAGGTGATTGATAATCCATTTAAAATTACGGAATCTGGATTAGCTACAGGAAAAGAATTATATAATACGTTCTGTGCTACATGTCACGGAGAGAATGCAGATGGTGCCGGATATTTGGTAAGAGAGGATGGTGGTAAATATCCAGTGCAGCCTGCGAATTTCTTATTAGATGAATTTGTAGATGCATCCAATGGAAGATATTATCATTCTATTATGCAGGGAAGAAACTTGATGGGGGCTTACAAAGACAAACTATCGTATGAAGAAAGATGGCAAGTGATTCACTACATCAGATCTCTTCAAGCAAAAGAGAAGAAACTTGTTTACAATCAGACAACGAATACATTAAACTCTGTGGATAGACCTGCAGGTGTTATTGTTGCAGAAGCGATGCATGATTCAGACGACAGTAGTGGAGATGCACATGGAGCTACTCAACATGAAGGAGATGATACCAACCATGCGCACGAACACGATGGACAACACGATGGACACGGTCATGATCACGATGGTGAGCATAATCACGGACACGATCACGAAACGAAAGGAGAAAACGAGCACAAATAGATCACTAAGAAAGACATTAAACTAGATGAGCACATATATTTCAGATTCACCTACACATTTTCAATTTACTTCTGGTCACAGAACTATATTGCTTGTTGGAATAGCATTAGGAGTTATTTGTTTAGGAATGACTTGGATGGTAGATGATGAATTTCATTCCAGATTTTGGTCTAACCTATTGCATAACTCAGTTTTCTTTACAGGCATAGCTTTGATGGCAGGATTCTTCCTATGTGTATGCATAATCGCATGGGCAGGATGGCACACTGTGTTTAAAAGAGTATGGGAAGCAATGAGCATGAACCTCTTGATTGGGTTTATTTTCATGACAATTATTGCCCTTGTTACCTATATGCATGGTAATCATCTTTATCACTGGGCGGATGTCCAATCGTACGTGGCAGAAGATGATCAAGTGTTGATAGGTAAGAGTGGATTTTTGAACACAAATATTTATCTAGGATTTACTGTAGTATTCGTAGGACTCTGGTTATTCTTTATGTCAAGAATCAGAAATCTTTCGATAGCTGAAGATGCAGATGGCGATGCGAGTTTCTCCCATCACCATAAGATGCGTAAATATGCGGCACTGTTCCTACCACTCGTAGGTTTTTCAAGTGCGGCCATGATTTGGCAATGGATTATGTCTATTGATGCGCATTGGTATAGTACAATGTTTGCCTGGTACACCGGAGCAAGTTGGTTTGTATCCATGATGTGCTTTACGGTACTCTCATTGATCTATCTAAAAGGAAAAGGATATTATCCAGAAGTAACAGCAGAACATATACATGATATAGGTAAATTCATTTTTGCCTTCAGCATTTTTTGGACTTACTTATGGTTTTCACAGTACATGCTTATTTGGTATGCTAATATAGGAGAGGAAACGATCTATTTTAGAGAGCGTATCGATAAATACCCAATTTTATTTTATGGTAACCTAATTGTAAACTTCTTGCTCCCTTTCTTTGTTCTAATGAGGAACGACACAAAGAGAAAATTTGGTTCATTAGGTTTTGTAGCAGGTGTGGTATTTGTAGGGCACTGGGTTGATTTTTTCTTAATGATTAAGCCAGGTGTTGCAATTAATACGCATCACGCGATGGGAGGACATGGAGATCACGGTGGAGATGGACACGGGCACGGAGCAGAGCATGCAGGAGATCATGGACATGGTGTTGCAGAAGCAGCGCACCATGGAGCAGAACATGCTTCAGAATTTATATTGGGGACGAGCTTTCCTGGGTTCTTAGAGATAGGAACTATGATAGGATTTTTAAGCTTATTCATATTAGTATTTTTCATGGTTCTTTCCAAGGCACGACTTGTACCGAAGAATGATCCTTATTTAGAAGAAAGTTTACATCATCACGTTTAAGATATATTAGCAGATGACATTATTAACATTATTATTAATCTTCATTCTGATAGCGATTGTATTCGTACAATTAAGTAAGGTCAATGATTTGTCCTCAAAGATTAGAGGCGAAGAAGAAGTGAACAGACAGCAAAATGATCGTACAGCATTATGGTTGATGGTTTTTTGTGTCGTATTTCTCGTTGGATGTGTTGCCTCCGCAATCTATTACAAAAATGTGATGCTAGGGTATGGTCCACATGAATCCGCCTCAGCACATGGGTACGATTTGGATTCCTTATTTAATATAACCTTGTTCTTTACAGGTATTGTATTTGTAATTACACATATTTATCTGTTTTGGTTTTCTTACAAATACAGGGAAGAAACGGGTAGAAAAGCATATTTCTTTCCGCATAATACACAGTTAGAGATTATTTGGACAGCGATACCTTTTGCTGTGCTCGTATTCTTGGTTGTAAGAGGATTGCAAGTTTGGAATGAAGTGATGCCAGATCTAGATCCATCCGTTGAATATTTAGAAATAGAAGCGACGGGTTTTCAGTTTGGCTGGGACATACGATACCCAGGACCAGATGGTAAGTTAGGTTCTAAGAATTTCAGGAAAATATCAGGAACAAATAGTCTTGGACTAAATTGGGATGATCCTAAAAATATAGATGATTTCATGCCTTCCGAAATCGTCATACCGAAAGGGAAAAAGGTAAGAGTACGTATTAACTCAAAAGATGTATTGCACAATTTCTATTTACCACACTTTAGAGTAAAGATGGATGCTGTGCCTGGACTACCTACGTATTTCCATTTCACACCAGTTACAACAACGGAAGAATATAGACAGCGATTGAGAGAATACCCGGAATGGAATACCTTGCATGATCCAGATGATCCAAGTTCTCCACTAAGATGGGAGGCATTTAATTACGAATTGGCGTGTGCAGAATTATGTGGAAATGGACACTGGAGTATGCGTAGAATTGTACGTGTAGTAGAGCCAGAGGAATATGAAGAATGGGCAGCAAGTCAAGAGTCCTACTTCATGCAAAATATACGAGGTACAGATGATGATCCGTTTAAAGGAAAGTTATTAGGTACTGAAATATCTACACGTGCAAAAGAACTTACAAGTGAGTTTGAGACAGCAATGAAATCTGACGAAAGTGCTGAGAAAACTTTAAATCTTGAGCATGTATTTTTTGAAACAGGTTCAGCAGTCTTGCAAAATAAATCAAAATTTGAACTAGATAACCTTGCGGGTCTCTTGACTCAATACGCTTCACAGAAAATTGAAGTAGGCGGACATACAGATTCAGTAGGGGACGATACAAATAATATGCGTTTATCCCAAAGTAGGGCGCAATCTGTTGTGGATTACCTGAGTAGTAAAGGAGTAAACGCTTCAAACATAAGCTCTAAAGGCTATGGTGAAACAAAGCCAGTAGAGACAAATGATACGGATGAGGGGAGACAGAAGAATCGAAGAACTGAAATAACATTAAAATCCTAAATCTAAATATATGGGACACGTTACAATTAAAGATCCGGAATTATTAGAAATAGAAAGAACAGGGTTTGACGATCACTTTCATGATCACCATCATGGAGACAAGTACCAGTCGAATTTTATCATGCATTATATTTTTAGCATGGATCACAAGATTATTGCGCGGCAGTTTCTCTTTACAGGGATTTTCTGGGCAATCATTGGTGCTGGTATGTCTATCATATTTAGATTACAATTAGGATTTCCTGAAGAAAGCTTAGAATGGCTAAAGCCCCTTCTTGGCAAATGGATCGTTGTCAATGATGGAATGGGAAGATTATCACAGGATTTTTATTATGCCTTGGTGACCATGCACGGAACCATACTGGTCTTCTTTGTATTGACAGCAGGATTAAGTGGAACCTTTAGTAATCTACTGATTCCACTGCAATTAGGAGCTAGGGATATGGCATCTCCGTTTATGAACATGCTTTCTTACTGGTTCTTTTTTATGGCCAGTGTAGTTATGTTCTATTCCTTATTCATTAGTACGGGACCATTTTCAGGAGGATGGACCGCCTATCCTCCGCTGAGTGCTCTGCCACAAGCCTCGACAGGTTCGGGGACAGGAATGACGCTATGGCTAGTGAGTCTTACTTTATTTGTAGTCTCCGTTCTCTTAGGTGGTATCAACTATGTGACTACTGTTCTGAATTTAAGAACTAAGGGTATGACAATGTGGAGAATGCCACTTACTATATGGGCATTTTTTGTAACTGCTATATTAGGAATCTTATCGTTTCCAGTTTTGGCTTCAGGATTCTTCATGCTTATGATGGATAGAGGTTTAGGAACGAGTTTCTTTTTAAGTGAAATATTCATTAACGGTCAAGCTCTAGACAGAGTGGGAGGATCTCCTATTCTTTACCAGCATTTGTTCTGGTTCTTAGGTCACCCGGAAGTATATATAATCATTTTACCAGCGATGGGACTTACCTCTGAGGTACTTGCTGTCCATGCTAGAAAACCAATCTTTGGCTACAAGGCGATGGTAATTTCAATTTTAGCGATTGGATTTTTATCCTTTATCGTATGGGCACACCATATGTTTATGTCAGGAGTAAATCCGTTCATCTCTAATTTCTTCGTAATCTTTACATTGATTATTGCCGTACCATCGGCCGTTAAAGTGTTTAACTGGATTACCACCTTATATGGCGGTAATCTGCGATTAAATACGGCGATGCTTTTTTCAATTGGGTTTGTGTCGATGTTTATTTCGGGAGGATTAACAGGAATATTCTTAGGTAACTCTGCGATTGACATCCAGTTGCATGATACGTACTTTGTAGTGGCTCACTTTCACATAGTGATGGGTATTGCAGCATTCTTTGGAATGTTTGCAGGGATCTACCATTGGTATCCTAAGATGTTTGCAACCTATATGTCAGAATCTATTGGGAAATTACACTTCTGGATAACGATGGTAGGCGCTTACGCTATATTCTGGCCTATGCATTATATCGGTATGGCAGGAGTACCAAGAAGATATTATAGTTTTGAAACGTTCGATGCATTTAAGCATTTCGATGATATGAACAAGTTTATCACTACTGCAGCGATTATTGTATTTACAGCACAATTGATGTTCGTAGTAAACTTTGTATACAGCATATGGCATGGAAAGAAAATGATTGAGAAGAATCCATACGGTGCAAGTACACTTGAGTGGACAACACCAGTAGATACAGGGCACGGAAACTGGCCAGGTAAATTACCTGTAGTACACAGATGGCCTTATGATTATGGTAAGGATGGAAGAGAATACATTATGCAGACAGAAGAAATGGGTGAGGACGAAATTGCAGGAGACGCACATTAATAGTTAGATACGAATTGAATAAAAAAGCACATAGAGATATAACTGTTGAGTCCAGGTCACTGTTCTCAGAGTTGGTCATGCTAACGAAGTTTAGGTTGAGTGCGTTTGTAGTTATTTCATCCGTACTTTCTTACTTTATAGTAGCACAAGGTGTAGTGAATTGGACAATAGTTACTTTGTTAGCATTAGGTGGCATCTGTGTCACAGGAGCAGCAAATGTGTTGAATCAAATTCTAGAAAGAGACTATGATAAACACATGCAACGAACAAAAGACAGACCCCTTGCCGCTGAACGACTGAAATTATCAGCTGCAGTCCTTTTCGCAGGTTTGCTTTTATTGTCAGGAAGTATTTTTCTAGCATTGATAAATCCGTTAACAGTGATGATCAGTATGATCTCACTTATACTGTATGCATTTGTATATACTCCTTTAAAGAGATATAGCACGATAGCAGTTGGAGTAGGCGCTATTCCAGGAGCACTACCGGTACTTATAGGAACGACAGCATTCTCAGGATCATTAACGACGTTAGGATTGATTCTTTTTGGAATACAATTCCTATGGCAGTTTCCACATTTTTGGAGTATTGGTTATTTAGCGTTTGAAGATTACAAGAAGGCAGGGTATAAACTCTTGCCTATGGATGGGGAAGGAAATATAAATAAGAATTTAGGGTATCATTCATTTGTATACAGCTTGGTATTAATCGCTGTTTCTGCAATACCATTTGCAATGGGATCTATGACATTGATACCATTTTTACTTGTGATGCTAATTGGTATATTATATGCGGCTGCATGTTTGCAGTTTCAATGGAATAGTACACGCAAAACGGCATTGACCTTGATGTTTAGTTCATTCTTTTACTTACCATTAGTTTTAAGTTTCTTTTTAATATGATGGCTAGAATGAACATACAAGATTCACCAAGAAGAAGCCGCGTACACCCTCAGAAGTTTGCACTTTACCTTGCTTTTGGAAGTATTATTATGATGTTTACAGCACTTACGAGTGCATTCATGGTTAAGCAAGCGCAGGGAGATTGGTTGGAGTTCGCGATGCCGTCTATATTCTTTTATAGTACGGCCGTTTTATTGCTGAGCAGTATCACATTGCATCTGTCGTATAATGCATTTAAGAAAGAAAACAAGATTTATAAAGTATTACTAGCGATAAGTTTTATCCTGGGAATAGGCTTTATAGTATTACAATATAAAGGTTGGTATTTACTCTTTGATCAGGGGGTGGATATGAAAAGAAACGTAGCGGGTTCATTTTTCTATCTCATTACAGGTGTGCATGCTGTGCATATCTTGGGGGGATTGACTGCGATGTTTGTAACCTTATTGAGTGCCTTGGCATTAAAGTTTAAGGCAACAGAAAAACGTATTCTCAGATATTCTCTCGTTGTCAATTATTGGCACTTTGTGGATGTGCTTTGGATATATTTATTTGGATTTTTATTACTCTATAGATAAAAGATAATATGGCAAATACAGCTATACATCATGACGTAGACCACCACGATGATCATCATGATCATCACGACGACCATAGTATGGAAGCAAAGTGGGGAGGAGGAGAACGTCCTTGGAAAGCGAGTTATGGTAAACTGATGATGTGGTATTTCTTGGTTTCTGATGCATTTACCTTTGCAGGGTTTTTGATTGCATATGGTACACTCCGTGTGAGTATGCCAACATGGCCTGTTCCGGATTTTGTATTCAGTTCTTTACCAGGTGATATACACCACAAACCACTCTATTTCGTAACCTTTATGACCTTCGTGCTTTTATTTAGTTCGTTCACAATGGTGCGCGCGGTGCAAGAAGGACAAAGAGAGAACAATAAAGGGGTTGTATTCTGGATGGTGTTGACCATCCTTGGTGGTATAGGTTTTCTTTCTTGTCAAGCATGGGAGTGGAATACACTTATAGCGAAAGAACATATGACTATTCACGATAATCCTTTTTCTGCACATACAGAGGCAGGAATATATTTAGAGGGAGATGGTGTTGATATTAAAGAAGGACATGCATTTGAAGCGGGAGAACCGTATCTCGTCCATAAACATAATGGAGAATGGCATAATTTAAAATATAAAGTTACAGAGGGGCCAGATGCTGGAATGATAAAAGAGCAGTCCTTAGGACCCAAGGCGTTTGGCGCTCTGTTTTTCTTTATTACTGGATTTCACGGATTTCACGTTTTTTCTGGAGTGATTTTCCTAATAATTATTTGTGTAAATAGTGCAACGGGTCTCTACATAGAGCGCAAGAATGGACATGAGATGGTTGAAAAGATAGGACTCTATTGGCACTTTGTAGATTTAGTCTGGGTATTTGTATTCCTAGTATTTTATTTAATTTAAACAATACAGAAGACAATGAGTCATTTAACATACGAAGAGTCAAAATCAAAGGCACTTAAAATAATTCTTGTTCTCGCGGCAATTACGTTCGCAGAGGTAGTGTTTGCATTAGCGGCGAAAGGATATATTATAGAAGGTTTTCATTTGCCAATATGGTTGGTAGGTGGAGTCATGATCATTATGAGTATCGTGAAAGCATACTTGATTGTGTATGAATTTATGCACATGAAATACGAAGTACCTGGTTTAGTGAAATCAGTACTTTTACCTATGTTACTATTAGTTTGGGCAGTTATTGCTTTCTTTAGTGAAGGAACTTACTGGAAAAACAATAGAAGTAATTTGGATGCTAAATACGAGGAGAAAGTAGATACAAAAAAGATATTCCCTACGGGCTACTTGGATGATACCGAGACCAGCTTAATGGATAGAATGTAAAATTATAATAAAAGAAGCTTGGTTGAAAAATCAAGCTTTTTTTTTCAAACTTATGCCAAGGAATCTTGTTTATAAAGTATGAAGCAATTTAAAATCATAGCTCTCTTTTTAGTCTTAGTGTTTTTTCCGCTAGGGTCTTGGGTGTATTTACAGAAGGGACTTGATTTTAGAAAGGCCTTAGGGAAAGAATTAGAGGTCAAAGGGGTTGCTGGTGATTTTATTTCGGCACCTACAGGAATCGATTTTCTGGAAGGTAAGACTTCCTTAGT
>Ga0114956_1004884_pt1 | contig 10083 bp, 6 predicted proteins | sample MaitaG_FD_87304 | JGI IMG/M metagenome (GOLD analysis project Ga0114956, IMG submission 87304) | Marine algal microbial communities from Maine, USA - Maine_Asex2 metaG | ecosystem: Host-associated > Algae > Red algae > Unclassified | place: Maine, USA | collected 2015-01-05 | reverse complement strand
ATTATACTCTGATGCTAATATTTCGCTTACTAGGCTTCATCTTATTATGTCTGTTTACAATGACTAGTTGTCAAGAAGAGGCCACTTTATTTCATTTGGTAGACTCTGCAAAGTCAGGTATAGATTTCGCAAATTCTATTGTTGAAAATGATTCATTAAATATACTCGCCAATGAATATGTCTATAATGGTGCAGGTGTAGCAATTGCAGATGTCAATAATGATGGATTGGCAGATCTTTTCTTTTCGGGAAACCAAGTGGATAACAAACTTTACATAAACCAAGGAAACTTAACATTCAAAAACGTCACCTTAAGTGCTGGTTTAAAAAAGGCTAATCCTTCTCTTTGGTCTTCTGGTGTCAATATTATTGATATTAACTATGATGGACTTCTTGATATTTATGTTTGCAATACAATGAACAAAGTCGCAGACAATAGAAAAAACCTTTTATACATTAATACTGGATTAGATGCCAATAATGAACCGAAGTTTATTGAATCCGCTTCAGCTTATGGTCTTGATAGTGACACATATTCTTCTCATGCTCAATTCTTTGATTTTGACAATGATGGAGACTTGGATGTTTTTATAGGAGTGAATCAGATTTATAATAATAATCCAAATCAATATGCAGACCCCATCATTGGGATCGAAGCAATCAGCAGAGATCGTCTACTAAAAAATAATTGGAGTGAGGAATTAGGACACCCAATATTTGAGGACGTTTCTATTTCCGCAAACATAAAGCATAATGGATATAGTCATAGTACCTTAATCCATGATTTTAATAAAGATGGCTGGGCAGATATTTATGTAGCCAATGACTATATAAGCAATGATTTAGTATTTATTAATAACAAAGACGGCACATTTGAAAATAAAGCAAATGAAATATTTAAGCATTTTAGTTTATCCGCAATGGGGAGTGATCTTGGTGATGTAAATAATGATGGTAAAACTGACTTTATTGTATCTGAAATGCAACCTTATTACAATAAGCGTAAAAAATTATTTCATGGCGAAAGTAGTTATACAACAGAATTATTAAGAGTAAAATATAACCATGATGTACAATACACTAGAAATACACTACAATTAAATCGAGGGATAAATCCGGTTAATCAATTGCCTATTTTTAGTGATATCGGTATTTTATCAGGAGTACAAGAAACAGATTGGAGTTGGGCTACATTATTTGCAGATTATGATAACGACGGATGGCAGGATATATTTATTGCTAATGGATTTCCCAAAGATGTCACAGATAGAGATTTTTCCGAATTTAGAGCTTTTGCTAATAGATTAGTCTCAAATGAAAAATTACTGTCTGCTATTCCAGAAGTTAAGTCACCAAATTTTATGTTTAAAAATAATGGAAACTTGATTTTTGAGAATATGTCCAAAGAGTGGGGCTTAGATGTTCCATCATTTTCTAATGGTGCTGCATATGGCGACCTTGATAATGATGGTGATCTTGATTTAGTGACAAATAATATTAATGATTTTGCCTTCATATGCGAAAATAAATCTGCGGACAATAGTCATAATTTCCTAAGAGTTAAACTAAAAGGAAGAGACAAAAATACTGCTGCTTTAGGAGCGTCTGTAGTCTGTTTTGTTAATGGTAATAAACAAATCAGATCGATCTTATCAAGTCGAGGTTACCTGTCACAAAGCGAAAGTATACTGCATTTTGGATTAGCTGAAAGTGAGAGTATCGATTCATTAGTTATAAACTGGCCAGATGGCTACAATCAGCACCTTACAGATGTAAATGTCAATGAGCTTTTAATTGTTGATTACAATGAGAAATTAATTAATCAACCAAATATTTCAGCAAATTTCGATAAGATATTTGAAGATGTGTCAAATTCTACACAGATTTTGCATCTAGATGAAGATCCAGATTTTATAGATTTTAATATTCAAAGAACAATTCCACATAAACTTTCTCAATACGGACCAGCTTTAGCTGTAGGTGATGTTAATGGCGATAATTTAGATGACCTTTTTGTGGGCGCGGGCTTTGAACAGGATCAAACATGGTTTTTTCAAAATTCAGATTTTACATTTTCAGAAAAGAAGGTAACATATAAATCAAAAGATAAAAAAGAAGAGGATGCTGGGATTCTGTTATTTGATGCAGACAGTGACAATGACCTTGATATCTATATTGTAAGAGGCAGTGCTCAATTTCCCGATCAACATGTATTGTATCAAGATGTCCTGATGCGTAATGATGGTAAAGGAAATTTTGAAAGAGATATTAATGCCATTCCCGATATTAGATCTAATGGATCATGTGTAAAAGCAGCGGATTATGATTTGGATGGAGATCTTGATTTATTTATCGGTAGTAGAGTAAAACCTGGTTCTTATCCAGAAATGGGTAAAAGTTATTTGCTTCAAAATGAATCTCAAAATGGTAAGATTAAATTTAGGATTGCTAGTGTGGAGGATAATGAACATTTGATGCTAGCCGGTCTTGTGAGCGATGCAATGTGGACTGACCTAAACAATGACTCCTGGCCAGATTTAATATTGGCATGTGAATGGAGTCCTCTCAAAATATTTATAAATAAGCAAGGTTCATTTAAGAACATTTCGGAAAGCTCTGGACTAGAGAATTACATCGGTTGGTGGAATAGTTTAAAGTCAGTAGACATAGACAATGATGGAGATATGGATTTTGTAGCAGGGAACTTTGGTGATAATACTTATTTTAGTGGCTCTTCTGAAGAACAATTTAAAATCTATGGGAAAGATTTTGATAATAATGGAAGTATTGATCCATTGCTTTCACTGACGTGGGCTGATAGTTTAGGTGGTAAACATGAATACCCCTACCATCCATTTATGGATATGGGTAAGCAGCTGCCCAGTATGAGAAAGAAATTCTCTAACTATGGAGAGTATGGAGAAGCAACTATGTCCAAAATCTTAGAAGACGAAAACCTAGATAATTCAATTCAGTATGCTGCGAATTGGATGAAGTCATCATGGATAGAAAATTTAGGTGATGAAAGATTTAAAATGCATGCCCTTCCCATAGAGGCCCAACTATCCGCAGTTTATGGGATTCAAACTATAGATGTTAATGACGATACACATCTTGATATATTGCTTGTAGGCAATGATTTTGGGGTAGAAGTACAGCAAGGAAGAGCAGATGCTTTTAATGGACTACTCTTAAAAAATGATGCTGTTGGAAATATGGTAGTGTCGAGTTTAGAAGAGAGTCACTTCTTCGTTCCAGGAGATGCTAAAAGTTTAGTAAAATTAAATACCCCTAATCATAAAAGTGTGTTCATTGCCTCACAAAATAAAGATTCACTCAAGGTTTTAGAATTCAAGCATATAGAAGAACAACAACTAATCAGACTGACAAATGATGAAGTAAAATGTGAAATTGAATATAGTGATAATAGTCGTCAGATGAATGAATTTTACTGGGGTGATAGCTTTCAGTCCCAGTCCAGTAGAACAATTCTTGTCAACCCAATGATGCAAAAGATGAAATTTTATAATAACTTAGGAAAGGAAACAAGAGTTCTAAATTTTTAACGACAAGATTAAGAATGAATAATAGATTATTTTGTGCTGTTTTAATATTACTTATTGCAATTGAAAATCAAGCGCAAGGCCCTGCAAGCACCAATACAGTTGATGGTAGTTCATATGACATAGCAACTAATTCAGCCCTTGGTTTACATAACAACGGAGGTGTATCTGAGGTCTCTTATGATGAAATAGATGGCAGTCCTTTCTTTAAAGATGAATTTCTATTAGGAGATGCTCTTTTAATCACTGGACAACTTGATGATAGCTTACTTTTAAAATATGACCTTGCACGAAAAATATTCGCTGCAAAACTTGAAGACGATACTGAAATTTTTATCAATACTAAAAGCATTATTGCATTTAGAATGTTTAAAGATGAAAATGAATACTTATTTAAAAGAGTCGATCCTAGATATCCAACTGTATTTTATGAGATACTTTATGAAGGAGAAGATATAATCTTTTATAAAAGTGAAGATGCCAAAATCGTTAAAGGAGAAGAATTAGGCATTGCGAAAACGAATGATAGGTTTTTTAAAGATGTCAAGTATTACATCAGAAAAGGAATGGATATTAAACGTGTTAAATTAAAAAAGAAAACGCTATGGAAATACTTTGATGAAAAGCAACAGGAAAAGATGGATGATTTTATAAAGGAGCATAACATAAAATTAAAAACAGACCTAGACTATAAAAGGCTTATGTCTATACTTAGTATGTAGTGATCAGGACATATGACTATCAGGACTACCGATAACTAACAGCAATCTGCATCAACTGCCCTAAAATCTTAATGGAATCTTTCATTGATAATTTAGAGCCATCTTCATGGACCCATCTTTTCAAGGGTTTTTCACAGAGCATTGCAATAGCAGCTTCAGATCCAAACCTTTTTTTCATTCTCATAAATATTTCGACATCGAACAACCATCTTGTTAGAAATTGCTGTTTGAATACAATCTTGGCAATTTCTGGAGTCATTACCTTTGCACCACATTGTGTATCCTGAAATGGCATACCCAGTATTTTACGAATAATTAGATTGATGGTCTTACTAATGAGTTGACGTGCACCATCTTTATGAATGTTAGCTCCCATTCTAGCAATACGAGATCCGTTGACCATTTCAAAACTAGACTGCGGATCTGACAGTGTTTTTACAAGTCCATCGAAATCTGCTAAATCGGTAGACAGGTCAGCATCCAAAAAACCAATATAATTGTATTCTAGATCCTTAGATAAGTGGAGCATCCCTTGCCTCACAGCTTCTGCTTTACCTCCATTCTGAGCACAATCATATACACTTATATTATCAGGGCATTCATCTACTAATTGTTGAAGTACTGCAAGCGTACTATCTGTACTGCCATCATTGACAAAGCAAAGATGGTAACTTGGATTTTTGTCGATAAATGAGAAGAACTCTGATTTTTTTATTCTCAATTCCTCATTGTAACAAGGTATCACGACGCCAACCATATGTTTATCTATCGTCTGACTTTTTACAATTGAATGATGTGTCGAATTGATTGGCTGTTTTAATAGTTTTTGTATCCTAAGCAAAAGTTTGTTGATACCCACAGGCTTTTCAATGAAATCATCTGCACCGAGTGTAAAAGCCTTTGCAAGTGTGATTTCGTCATCAGCAGATGTCATGACTATGATAGGAGTTTTAGATTGTAATTCGTGTCTGACATGATGAATAACATCAAAGCCTGACTTCGTCGGCATATTAATATCTAAGATCAATAAGTCTGGATTCATTGACTCGAATAATTCGATAGCCTCTAATCCGTCACTTGCAGTAATAGTTTCATATTGTGTATCTGACAAATGATTTTCTATTGCTTTTACTACCAAGCGTTGATCATCTGCAACAAGTATTCTCATAAGTTTATGTTTATAGGAATGATGTGTTACAAATCTATTAGAATATTCAGAGTTTAGTTTGGAATTTGAGGCGTTGTGGTAGGACTGTAGTGGTATAATAGAGAAAATGTAATGTCAGAGAGTTCCTTAAATAAAAATAGGCCTGCTCACTCTCCGGGAGGAGAGCCGCAAGCCAATTTAAAAGAACAACTTCCGCAATTAAGACGCAAGACTTTCTATGAAGCCACATTTTTTTCCAGAATAATTTCAAAAAAAACAAACATTTTCGCTGCCTAAAATTTAATTCATTGATAATCAATTATTTATGAGGCATAAGTTTTTAAATAAAAAAAATTATTCTTTCCTGACCCAGTGTAATCTCTAAAATGATATTATATCTTATTGTTTTATTTCCTATTACCCCACAATTATCTAATTTGAATTCATTTTTTTATCTTGGGAGGAAAGTCATTAGACATGAAAAGAAGAAATGCCCTTTTAAATTTGAGCAAAGGAGTTGGCGCGTTTACCATAGCGTCCTGTAGTACAACTAAAACAACTCCCTTACTGACAGAAGAATATACTTCAAATCGTAAAAAATTAAAAGGTAACATCAATCATTCTGTCTGTAAGTGGTGCTATAATATGCCGCTAGAAGAGTTGGCTGAAGCAGCTCAAGAAATAGGTCTCAAATCTGTTGAATTGTTAGATCCACCTGATTGGGAAATCGTCAGGAAGTATGGACTTGATTGTGCGATTTCCAATGGTGCTAATCTCGGTATACCCAATGGCTTTAATGAACCAAATAATCATGAAGAATTATTAAGACAGTATACTGAGCTTATTCCAAAAGCAGCAGAATTTGGTATTAAACAAATCATTTGTTTCTCTGGAAATAGGAGAGAGATGACAGACGAACAAGGCATGGAAAATTGCGCAGTTGGGCTGGAGCCAGTCGTAAAGTTGGCAGAGAAGCATGGCATTCTTATCGTTATGGAATTATTGAATAGTAAAGTGAATCACAAAGACTATATGTGCGATAGGACTCCCTGGGGTGCCGCACTCGTAGAAAAATTAGGTTCTCCTCAATTCAAATTATTGTATGATATCTACCATATGCAAATTATGGAAGGTGATGTCATCAGAACAATAAATGATAACCACCAATACATTTCTCATTATCATACGGGAGGTGTTCCTGGAAGAAACGAAATAAATGATACGCAAGAACTGTATTATCCAGCGATAGCCAAAGCGATTAAGGCTACTGGATACACTGGTTATATTTCTCAAGAATTTATTCCAAAGGGCCCTAAGCCAATTGAATCCTTAGATGAAAGTGTTCACATATGTGACGTGTAATTTTTTTTAATTAATTGTAAAGAAGAGTAAATGTTTTTTAACTCAAATGGAAGTGACGAAGTGTCATTTGATGCGATAGTAGTAGGTACAGGTGTGAGTGGCGGTTGGGCTGCAAAAGAACTCAGTGAAAAAGGCTTGAAGACCTTGGTCCTTGAGCGCGGCCGAGATGTCAAACATGTAGTAGATTATCCAACAGCCAATATGGATATATGGGAATTTCCAAATAATGACCGCTTTTCAAAAGAGGTCCTAGACAGAGATTATCCAAAACAAAATCGATCTGGTTATACCATCCGTCCATCCACTAAGCATTGGTGGCCAAAGGATCACGAGCATCCATACACAGAAACTAAACCCTTCGACTGGCTCAGAGGATATCATGTTGGCGGTAGATCTTTATTATGGGGTAGACAAAGTTATCGTCTAAGTCCCATGGATTTTGAAGCTAATGGCAAAGAAGGTGTCGCTGTAGATTGGCCAATCAGATATAAAGATATCGCGCCTTGGTATGATTATGTAGAATCACATGCAGGTATCAGTGGTCGAGCTGAAGGATTGCCACAGTTGCCTGATGGTAAGTTTTTGCCAGCCATGGATTTTACTTGTATAGAACAACATGTTGCCACAAAAATTAAAGAAAATTTCAATGATAGAATAATGACTATCGGTAGAACTGCTAATCTCACACAACCGCACAAAGGTCGTGGAGCGTGTCAGTATAGGAATAGATGTATTCGAGGTTGTCCTTACGGTGGATACTTTAGTAGTCAAGCCTCGACATTGCCTGGAGCTTATGCTTCTGGAAATATGACGCTTAAACCAGATTCGATCGTTACAGAATTGATCTATGACGAGGAAACACAAAAAGCCAAAGGAGTCAGAGTCCTAGATCGTGAGACAGGAGAGTGGCGAGAGTATTTTGCAAAAGTCATTTTCTTATGTGCAAGTTCATTTGGTTCGACTTGGATCATGATGAATTCAAAATCTGATAGATTTCCAAATGGTTTTGGAAATGATAGCGATCAACTTGGTCGTAATGTCATGGATCATCATTTTCGATTAGGTGCAAATGGCAGTACTGATATGTTTGCAGATAAATATTTTAAAGGTAGACGTCCCAATGGAATCTATATACCGCGCTTTGTTAATCTAAATGCAAAAACAAAAAAGAAGGAATATTTAAGAGGTTGGGGATATCAAGGTGGCGGTAGAAGACAAGGCTGGTATCGAGATGTGAAAGAACTCGATTTTGGACCGGAGCTCAAAGCACAATTAGCGCAACCAGGAGCTTGGACAATGGGTATGACCGGCTTTGGAGAGTGTCTGCCTTATGAGGAAAATAGAATCACTCTCAATGAAGAAGTAAAGGACATCCACGGTCTTCCGACTCTCACGATGGACGTAGAATGGAAAGACAATGAATACGCCATGCGAAAGGACATGACGATTGAAGCTGCAGAAATTTTAGAAGCTGCAGGCTTGAAAAATGTCAAGACTTATGATGCAGGTTGTAATCCAGGTCTCGGCATACATGAGATGGGAACGGCTAGAATGGGTAGAGATCCTAAAACATCTGTATTGAATGCACATAATCAGGTCCATGCAGCCAAAAACGTGTATGTAACTGATGGCGCGTGTATGACTTCTTCGGGATGTCAAAATCCTTCATTAACGTATATGGCATTGACAGCCAGAGCAGCAGACCATGCTGTGAAAGCACTTAATAATAATGATATTTAAATATTGAGAATATGAAAAGGAGAGATATACTAAAACAATCTGCACTTTTTGCAGGAGCAGCGCTCTCAGCAGGTACAATCGCTTCGATCGTGTCCGGATGTAAAACAGATGCAGCTATAGACGACATAACCCAAGCAGCTTTGTCATCTGATCACTTAACGCTAATAGGTGAAATAGCTGAGAGAATCATCCCTAAAACAAATACACCTGGCGCTAAAGATGCTAAGGTCGATGAGTTTATCAATCGTGCAGTTACAAATAATTTCACCAGAGACGAAGCGACACGATTTAAGGATGGCTTGACTGTTTTTAATACCTTAGCTAATGATAAATTCTCAATGAATTTTGTGTCCTTATCTGACGAAGAAAAGGATCAAATCTTAACTGATGTAGTCGCTGATCACAAATCAAAAGATTCAGCAGAACCACATATTTGGCCAGCCATAAAAGGCTTAGTCATTACTGGTTATTTTACATCAGAAATAGCTGCGAAAGAAACCCTAAAGTATGATCCCATCCCTGGTGAATGGGTCGGATGTATTGACTATGAAGATGTAGGTGGTCTGTGGGCTATCTAAAATTATAACACCATGAAAAAATCAAATCGAAGACATTTTATTCAAAATGGCAGCATAGCTATGATGGGCGCTGTATGTAGCCCATTGTTATTACAATCATGCGCACAAAAAAAAGGACTTGTCGAAGAAGCCATCATTGAAACAAAAAGAACAATGATAAAGGATGATATGTTTTTCAAAATTTCATTGGCACAATGGTCATTCCATAAAGCAATCTTTGCAAAAGAGCTAGCTCATCTAGATTTTGCTGCAAAAACGAAAAGCTTAGGTATCGATGGAATTGAATATGTCAATCAATTCTTTAAAGATAAAGCCGAAGATACAGCTTACCTTAATCAAATGAATACGAGAGCTAGTGATCAAGGAGTGACGCAGTTATTGATCATGGTTGATGGAGAAGGCGGACTTGGTACTTTGGATAGTGCCGAAAGAAAGCTTGCGATTGAAAATCATTATAAGTGGGTGGATGCAGCTTCATATCTTGGCTGTCATTCTATACGGGTGAATGCCTTTGGTGAAGGTTCTGCTGAAGATGTAGCATCCGCCGCTGTGGAAGGTTTAGCTGGTGTAGCTGAGTATGGTGCAAAACAAAATATTGATGTAATCGTAGAAAACCATGGTGGATATTCCTCTGATGGGAGTTGGTTGAGCGGAGTGATGAAACAAATAAATATGTCCAACTGTGGAACGCTTCCAGATTTTGGAAATTTCTGCACAAAGCGAAAAAAAGGTTCATGGGACTGTGAAGAAGAATATGATCGGTATACAGGAGTGAATGAAATGATGCCCTTTGCCAAAGCGGTCAGCGCCAAAACAAATGACTTCGATGCCCTAGGCAATGAAAAAAATACAGATTATATGAAGATGATGAAAATCGTGAAAGACCACGGTTATTCAGGTTATGTCGGTATTGAGTATGAAGGACGATCCATGGGAGAAGAAGAAGGAATTATCGCAACAAGAGATCTTTT
>Ga0114956_1004883_pt1 | contig 10085 bp, 3 predicted proteins | sample MaitaG_FD_87304 | JGI IMG/M metagenome (GOLD analysis project Ga0114956, IMG submission 87304) | Marine algal microbial communities from Maine, USA - Maine_Asex2 metaG | ecosystem: Host-associated > Algae > Red algae > Unclassified | place: Maine, USA | collected 2015-01-05 | reverse complement strand
TGGAATCGTCCAACACGTAAAGAACGGTCTGGGTGACGGTCGAGGTGCTGCAGTTGGCGGCAATTTGATATACGCGGTCAAAGGCGGATTGGCAGGGATCGTCAAACACGGTCGTGGTGGCCTGAGTGCCGACGAAACTGACGTCGATGTCGCAGCCTTGGCGACAAAGGACCGCGTTCGCGGGGAGGGCCACTTGGTTGCCGTTGCCGTCGACGTAGATGAGGTTGCCGGAGCCGTCGACGAACTCGGTGAGTTCTTCGGTGAAGACAAAATCAGGCTTGATTCGGAAGTCGCTGGAGCCCGAAACGCCGGTGATGCTGATGTAGCTCACGTTCGAAAAGATCAGGGTGCTGGCATCGGCGGTTCCGGTTGTGCCATCGCCCATGATGCAAATGCCCGCCGCGTTGGTGGTGACCACATGCAAGGGGTTTTGAACAATTGCGCTCGGTGCCGGACTCATGCAGAAGCCATCGAAGGTATTAAGGTTGTCGCTGGTCACACAGAAGGTGGCGGGCGAGGAGAACCGAGCGGTCACCATCTCAGTCGGCGAAAGCAGGAAGCCGTTGTCGTCATTGATGTGCGAACCGGTGATCACAAAGCTGCCATCGGGCGAGGTCACCGGGAAGGTCGTCGGGAGTCCGCGCGGATCGGAACGCGTGAGCAGGCGTTCGTCAAAGAAGCGATTGGTCGTGGTGTAGCAGAAGACATTGCCGGAGGCCTGCATCGTCAGCATCGGCGACTTGGGAATGAGGTTGAGCGAGGTCACACAACCAACGTCCACGGTGGGATTAATGGTCGCGTCCGCGAGTAGTTCGGACGCGGGCGTGTACAGGAAGGATTCAGTGGCACGGTCGAAGTTGCCGCAGCAGTCCTCCACGCGCCAGGTGCGAACCACCATGACGTCGCAGCCTTGGTTCATGAACACTTCGGACACGAGCTGGGTCTGGGTCGCGTTCACGATCTCGAGGGCGGCGAAGGACTCGGCTAAGGTGCGCGGCACGTTGGTGGCGCAGCCGAAGTGTTCGGCGTCTTTGGCGGTGGCCAGAATCTCCGGACGCGAGTTGTTGAGCACCCAGCAGACCGATTGGGTGACCAGATTGGTGACACCACAAAGCGTCTCCACCACGAACACGCGTTCGTTCGACCAGGTGCAGCCGTTGGCATCGAGCATCGGTGCCGACTGGTCGAGTTTTTGGATCGACACGATGGAACAGTCCGAGGTGGCGGCCAGCATGGTGAGGTCGACCGGTGGGATCTGGTTGACTGAGGCGATGCAGCCGAGGTCGAGTTTGGCGAGCGGGCCGACCGTGAGATCCGGCTCCCGATTGTAGGTCCACGTGACGGAGCGGGTGGCGACTTGATCGCAGCAGCCAGTGACAGAGTAGGTACGAGTTACCGAGACCTCACAGGCAATGTTATTTGTAATGGCAACATCAACCACCGAGGTGCCGACGCCGATCGGACAGATGCTGGCCGCACACAGACTATCCACACGAGGCACGGGGCTGTTGATGACGCCGTGCAAGCAACCGGTGATGGTGATTGCAGTGGCATTGGTGGTGAAGGCGGAGATATCAATCAAGGTTCCGATGGACGGGCCGGTGACGTTTGTCATGATGGTACTCATGCCGTCACTAATCGTGTAGGTGACGCGGGTGCCATCGGGAATGTTGTGATTGGCCTCGACGTGCGTCCAAGCGGTGTAGTCTGCGCATTTGGGCGCGAGCACGGTTTCGAAGCAGCCGGTGACGATCGTGCAAGCGGGGTCGATCGTTGGATCATCGAAGCTGAGTTGGACGTTATCAATGAGGAAGTCCGCACCGCCGCGGGCCTCGCCGTAGAAGGCGACCGCATAAAAATTGAAACCGGTGGTGACCCCATTGATCAGAGAAAGCGGGATGGAGAATTTCTCGGGGCCGGCGCCCTCGGTCAGACCTGGGAACGTCGAGGTGTTGTCGTTGACGAGTATGATGGGGGCGTCGCCAGTTTGACCGTCGAGACGGGTGCCGCTGTTGAGGTCGAAGTGGTCATCCCCGCCAGCGGCGTTGTCGACATTACTGTTCTGTACATCCATCTGGGGTGCCGGGCCGGTGTCCCATCCGACGACGAATAGTTGAAGGTCGATTTCATCGGTGATCGTGGATCCATTCTGATTCCAATCGAGTTCAAAGCAGAGTGTACCGGTGGATGATGCCTGGGTGCAGGCGGGGTGTGAGACCCACTGCAGCGCGGCTTGGGCTTCAGAAGATGCAGCCTGACTCAGGAGGAGACCGCCGGCCGAGATGCGCCACTGATCCCCGGCACCACCTGTACCATCATCGGTTATGAGCCACGTGTTGGAAGGGCCGTGACTCGAAATGTCTTGGGTGGTGTCGCCGATCGTCTGATTGGCGGTGTCAAATCCGGGGTCGGTCAAGAGATCGGCCATAGCCATGATCGAACTGGAGTTATCAAGAGTGGCGGCCCCGTCGTCCAGAATGACGGAGTTATCGAGCAGGGCGAAATCGGTGGCATCGACACACGCCGCGTACGGCGCACTCGTTGCCACATTGTGGACCAGATCGCGCCAGTTGGGTTCGGGGATCGCCGTTGCGTTGGTACAGCCAAGGTATCCACCGGTTTCGACGATGGAGATGATCTCCGGGGCATCGCAATTGATGGTGTATTGAATGTCGGCAACCGAGACGTTGCCGCAACAATCGGCGACGCGGATCTTTCGTTCGAGCGTGATCAGGCAGCCGTTGGTGGTGTAGGTGTCACAAAAGAGAGAGATGTCGATGGCGCAGTTGGTCCCACATCCGTCCTGTACCTCTACGCTGGCGAGGTCGGCAGCGAGTGGTGCGGCACCGGCGACGAAATCTTCCACCGGGCAGATGGAAATATCGTGGCAACCGAGGCAGCGATCAGGATTGGTGGTGACGATTTTTGGCGGCTCGCGGTCGACCGTCCAGTTCACCCTCTGGGTAAGGTCGCAGTACTCGAAGGAGCAGCATTCGTTTGTTTCAAAGTTGATGATGCGTTCAAAGAAGGTCGTGCAGTTAGATTGAACCATGATTTCGGTGACCGTGACAACGTCGTCGATGGTGATCGGGGTGCCGTTGCATTCTCCGTTAGTCACCTCATTGATGGCGAGAAAATCTTCGATCGGCGCGACAAGGAGTTGGCCGACGGTATCTGAATAGACACAGCCTAACGCTACTTCCGCAATATTGGTCACAAGGGGAATCGCCGTGGGTACACAGATAACGCCAAGACCTAGGTCGTGCTTGTTGCGGCCTTCGACGGAGCAGAAATCGATACGTGGCCGACCGCCGAGGTACCCGTCCGAATCCCGCTGGTCATCCATGTTCATGTTGGCGTCGGACGGAACCAGAGGCAGCGAGGTGTTAAATTCAACGTGATAGGGAAGGTTGGGGGTCACATCAAAAAACCACATGCCGTTGGCGTCAGTGGTCGTCATCGCGATCTGAGTGTTGTTCGAGAATAGGAAGACATCGATGCCGGGACGTCCGCCTTCGTAGGCCTCGTATAGTCCGTCGACATCGCAATCGCACCAGACCAAGCCGCCGACCTGCACGTCCTGTGGATCGCAGCAGAATTCCAAGTCCCCCAGGCCATTGCCTTTGCGGGCGGTGATGCCGTTGTTACGGGGCTCGGGACCGAACACGCGGTACCCCCCGATATTTTCGCCGGTGACTTGACTGAAAAAGTTGACCCCGCCGGTTCGCTCGTCGGCGCCTCCGTTAACTACAGTCCACGGGTCCATGGCAATGGATACGACCTCCGCGCAACCGGGGAGCAAGGCGATGTGGCCTTGCGACGTTTCGCGGTGATTGACGTGCCTGCGGAGGGAATCCAAGGTATAGAATTCAAAGATCCCGCCACCGCGGCTATTCTGCGGACAAGCCACACTTCCGTCTTCGTTCAGCCAATACCCGGAGGGCGTTGTGACCGGCGCAGGCGGTTTGGTGCCATTGAGCGTGGTTTGGATCGTTCCCATGGGGGCGGGTCCTTCAATCCAGCAGGCCTTCCGGAGATCTCCACCCGAATATACTTCATTAATCACGGTGTCGAGGGGACGGGTCGAGGGACCATTGGGAACAAAGGCCGTCACAGCATATTGATCTGGCGTCCGGTCCCGGTACCCCAACGACATGCAACCATTTACGTCAAATTCGATATCGGTCAGCATCGGTTGATTGAGATCCATCCGGAGATCATCCATCAGCGGCGTTTCGAAGGCCTGGTCATGGTCGTCCTGCCATGGGTCCCACAGTGCCGGGTTCACAAACGCAGAACCTGCCGGGTCACGAAGGTAGTCCAGTGGAGTTGAAAGGACGAGGGTCGCGGCGGTCGAATTATCCGGATCGTCAAATCGATAAACATGGGAGGAAAGGTCGGCTGTCGTGCCGCCATTTTCCGCCGAGCACACACCGCCGACATATAAATCGCCGCCATGCCACTCGAGGGCCCAGGGACGCCACTCGCCGTTGGGGCAACCGGGTCCCGCGATCGGTCCGATCGCCGTTACCGCGCCGTTCGCCACACTCGGCGTCGTGCCTGGCAGTCCCGTGAGGTCGACCCTGTAGAGTTGACGGTCCGCAAGATTAACAAGGTACAGGGCGGTGCCGTCCGCGTTCATGGTCACATCACCCAGACCGATTTTCCCCGGGGTATCGAAAACATACGAGTCGAGGGCCCAACCTGGCAGGCCCGGTCGAATGAGCGCCAGCGCCGGCGTATCCACGTGCCGGGGCAGTGTTGGCGAACCGGCCGGAAAGTTCACCGCATCGTTTGGGGGCGTGGTCAAATTAAACGCGGACTGATAATTCGAATTGGGAATGTCGATCACGGTCGCTACCCCACCGCCCGCGCCCGGAATGACGTACAGTCCCCCGTAGTCATCTATCGTGTCGACGATCCCGTCCGCGCCGGGTCCAATATCCGCGTGGCGCATCGCCAAGGCTCCGCCATAGATCAGGTCCCGATTCTGATCGTAGGCAAGTCCGCCAACCGATCCAGTCTCGTTATAGTTCGCTTGGTACGTATTCGCGCCCATACCCGGACCACCGTTGGAGGCCGAGGCCGAGGCTGGGAAAGTCACGATCGATCCCTCCATCGTAAATGCGCTCGCGCGGTCGCTAAAAGCAAAACAAGGAGTGATCAGCGAAGGATCCTCGCACTTTGGAATGGGCTCCAACATCCAATCCAGCATCCCATTACAGGCCACTTGCCGGGCCACACCACCCAAAGGACCGACGGCAAGACGATTGGTCAGGGTCGCCGCAACGGTCGACTCGTCGATCGTGACCACATAAAAACAGTCTTCGCCGCAATCGGCCTCCCCCATCGCATCACAGTTCAGAAACGCATAGACACCGGCCACATCGCTGGTCGCCAAACAGGTTGTCCCGTTTGCGTCCGAAAGGGTGAGAACGACACCGGGAATGGGTGTTCCGCCACTCGAAACCGTGCCGGAAACCTGAGCAATAGCAGGAGAACCCAGAGCCACGAAGAAAAACCAAAAGTAGAGCAATACCTTGTAACCTAATAAATCCATAATGTGTTCCGTGTTAAAATGGGCCAAACCAATGAGCCTTATTTTACAACTGGGTCACACCACACATTCTTAGCAGGCGATTCGTGCTTTATGTACCAATGTGGCAAAAAAGCAATTATCACCCCAAAAAGTCGCCTCGAATCAGGGGTTCTCGGCGTCAGCACTCGAACTCAAATCCAGCCGTAGGACAAATAGAGAAAAAACGGGGTATCTTTCTCGTTGGCTCGCTCGTTGATGGTCTCCCTTGAAGCGATGAAGAAAGGCGCCAAGACCGCCAAAATGACGGAACCATACCTCGCAGACCCTATGGACCGAAGTTTGCTCACCATCGCCGATGCGATGAAGGCAAATAGCTACAACACCGGCCACTCAGGAAAATGGCACGTCGGCCTCAATGCCGCCATCTTCGGGTTTGCTTGGCTACAATTTCCGGTCGAGGTGGGTGTATCCGCCGTCGACGTAGATGATCTGCCCGGTGGTATGCGCCGAACGCGCGGAGGCCAGAAACACCGCCATGGCGGCGATTTCATCCGAACGAGTGAAGCGGCGCCCGAGCGGGATCATCGCTTCGATCTCGGCGCGGGTGGCCGGTCCGTCTTCAAGGCTGTCGATCCAAGCCGCGTACATCGGGGTCCACACTTCGGCGGGCGCGATCGCGTTTACGCGGATGCCGCGCGGCGCGAGGTCGGCGGCCCATTCGCGGGTGAGTCCGTTGACGCCGCCTTTGGACGCGGCGTAGCCTGAGGTTCCTCCTTGGCCGGTGCTGGCGACTTTGGAGGTGATGTTGACGATGTTGCCGCGTGCTTCAGTGAGGTGGGGCAGGGCGTGGTGGGCCAGCGCGAACACATGGACGAGGTTGCGTTCGATCGATTCACGAAAGTCCGACGGACTCGCCGCCAAGCTTTTGCCGTCGTTCACACCGGCGTTGTTGACCAACACGTCGAGACGTCCCCAGGCGTCGATACAAGCGGCAACCGCGTCGCGGCACGAACGGTCTTCGGTGAGGTCGCCTTGATGACTTCGAACGGCTTCACCGAGTTCGGTCCTCAGCGTGGCGGCATTGTCGAGGTCGGTGATCATCACCCGCGCGCCTTCGGCCACGAACGCGCGCACGATGGCTTCGCCGATGCCGCGCGCGCCGCCGGAGACGAGCACGACTTTGTCTTCGAGTTCGAGGTTCATGGCAGGAAGATGAGCGGGGGAAAATAAAAAGCCCCTGCGGCCAGGAAGCAGCAGGGGCGTGGTGCAGTGAGCAGGACGTCCTCGCGAGGCGTCCAGTAAGCTCAAAGTGTTAAAGGGTTTTAGTGGCTCGAGGAACTGGTGCCATCGGCGAGTTCGATCGGCTTGTAGCCGCCTTTGGATTTGAAGTAGGCGATCAGGCCGAGGTAGGCGATCAGCATAATGACCGGGAAGATGGCCATCGAGGCCAAGGCACTCTGCGAGGCTTTGCCCTTCACTTTGCCTACGGCGCCACTGACCTCGTCACCGATGATTTTGTTGGCATCAACAGCCGTGTACTTGATCACTTCGTAGATCGCTTTGTTGGTGACAGCGGTGAACTCGCCATCCACGAACAAGTCCGGTTGGACTTTATGGATCAGATCGCCGACCGTTCCCATAACCATGTTCGTCACGCCGTCCGTGACTTCCTCCACGGGGATTTCGTAGGCTGGGGTTTCCAGCGCGGCGATGGATTTGTTTTCCTGCAGGGCACCGATGTACGGAAAGCCGAGCGTGCCGACTGCGAGCATGCCGATGCCGGAGATGGCGTTGAGGGTGAGAGCCCCGCCTTTGGGGGTCTGTTCGGCGACTACACCAAGCATGGTGGGCCAGAAGAACGTTTTGCCGATGCCGTAAAGAGTGGCGGCGGCGAAAATGATCATGCCTTGGGTGAACGACAGGGTGTACAGGCCGATGATGGCAAACACCGCGCTGACGGCGAGCAGGCCGAGCGGCGAGAAGGCTTTGATGATGGGGCCGGCGAAGAAACGCAGAACCATCATGATGGCCGAGGTGTAGACGAGCACCCATGCCGGGTGGAATTTGCCTTCGGCGACACTTTCCATGATCGAGGTGATCCAGCCGTCGGTGCCGATTTCGGTGGTGGCCAACGGCATCATGATCAGCGTGAGCAAGAACATCAGAGGACGTCCGAGCGAACGGGTATAGGCACCGAAGGCGACGACAATGCCGATGCCAATCGCGGCGAACAGGGCCTTCTGCCACATGGCGAGCGGGACGGTGTTACCATTGGAGAAGAAGTCGGTGAGCTGCAAAGTGACGAGGAAACCGACAACCAAGGCGCCGAGGATACCGAACTCCGAGAGCATTTCCTTGTAGGTGACACCGGAGCCGACGCGTTCGTTAACCGGGAATTTGCAACCGATGAGCATAAGGAAGTAGACGACAGCGGGAATGGCGATCAGGCCGACGTTCACCCACCACGGCACATCATTCATGTTGGCGATGATGATGGTCAGGATGCCCGTGATGACCAGACCACCGGGCCAGCCGGCGTGCAGAATGTTGAGCCACTTGGTTTTGTCCTTGCTGAACATGGTGGCGACCACCGGGTTGATGAAGGCTTCAACCGTACCATTGCCGAGTGCGAGAATCAGGCTGCCCCAGTAGAGGAGCTGGTAGGCACCGTCGGTGTTGCCGTTCTTGGAGACAAAATACGCGGAGACGCCCATGATCGCCCAGATGATGTGGCCAAGGAAGGCGAAGATCATCGCGACCTTGTAGCCGATCCGGTCAATGATCAGGCTGAAGAAGATGATGCTGACAGCGAACGGCCAAATGCCGATGCCGGCCAGACGTCCGACTTGTGCGCCATCAAGGCCGAATTCTTCACCCCAGACTCCGAGAAGTGCAAGGCGGCCGACAAAGCCAAAAGCGGTGGCGATTAGTGCGATAAAACAACCCCAGAATAGGATAGGGTTTGCCTTAGTGGTTTGGTTCGAGGTCATGTGAGGAAGCTCCCAAAGTTTAGTTATAGTTCAATCCAACGGCACTCGGGTTAATGGGACGCGCGAAGCAATGCAATCCCGAATGTGCGGATTAGCCCGACGAGTGTTTGTTGGAGGTTAAAATGTACTCAGACGACGTGTTGAAATCCGTCCTTGCTGGAACGTACCGCCGCTTCCAGAATTTTTCGACAGACTATACCTTCTGCAAAATCTGGGCAAATTACGCCGTCGCCCGCAACGGCGCGAACAACGTCCATCACCGCGTTGGTAAAGGTGTGTTGGTAGCCGAGATTGCTGATAACAACCACGCCAATGTCGGATCTCGCCGATACGACCGTCATCAATTAACTGCTTGGCCAACTGCACCGCAGGGGTGCGTTGGTCGTTATGGTTGAGATGGTTGAGATAGTGGACGCCGGCCGACTTGGCGGCCGCGAGCATGGCTCGCAATGGTTCCAAGAATCGCGATTTTCATGACGCGGTTTCAGCGTGGATTTTGGAAGATGGAAGGTGGAAAAAGAAAGCGGTTAAGCCGCCTGGCGGTCGAGGGAGCCGCGAGGCGTTGTTGGATCCGAACACCGGTTTTGGACTTATGGCAAGAGTCGGCCATAGTGTGGCAAGAGTTCGCCATCGTGTGGCAAGAGTTTGCCATACTATGGCAAAGGCTTGCCATAAGCGGTTGGCGGCGTTTGAACGCTGAAACTCGATCCAACCGATGAACGTTTTCGAATCGCGCAGCACAAAAAGTGAGACCCTTTCCGGATGAAGGATGTGGCGTGCAAACCCGTGCTCGAACCCGGCCAGTGGCAGGCGCGCGAGGCGAACCATCGGGCGCGTTTCGCGGAGATTGTCGCCGGTCGCCGCGACCGGCAGTCGCGTAGAGAGAAACATCCGATCGAGGATTTTTTGTTCGAGTATTATCGCTTTCGACCCGCCGCCTTGGAGAAGTGGACGCCGGGGATCGGGGTGTGGATGGAGGACGCGGACGACTTTTTGCAACGCGCGCATTTCACCTCGGACCCGGCCACCGGCGCGGTCGGCTTGCCGGCGGCGGGCGTGCCGGAAAAACGGCGGGCGGGCGCTCGTTGGATTTGCGACTTGCTGAAACGCACGGCGGCGCGTCGGCCGATGTTCGGATGTAGCGGCTTGCACGAGTGGGCCATGATCTACGAACGCGACGACATCCGGCACGGTCAATTGCCGTTGCGGATTGATCACGAGGCGTTACGGGAAGTGGTCGAGACGCAGCCGGTGCGCTGTTCTCATTTCGATGCGTTCCGCTTTTTCTCCGCGTCCGCCAAGGGCTTCAATCTGATGCAGCCGAGCGGCGAGACCCGCGGCGAGTTCGAACAACCCGGCTGCCTGCACGCCAACATGGATCTGTATAAGTGGGCGTTCAAACTCGATCCGTGGATCCCCGGCGAACTGGTTGGCGACTGCTTCGAACTCGCGTTGGAAACGCGCGAGATCGACATGCGCGCCAGTCCGTATGACGTGAGTTCGATGGGCTATGAAGCGATCCCGATCGAGACCGCCGAGGGGCGGGCGGAGTATGC
>Ga0114956_1004880_pt1 | contig 10086 bp, 9 predicted proteins | sample MaitaG_FD_87304 | JGI IMG/M metagenome (GOLD analysis project Ga0114956, IMG submission 87304) | Marine algal microbial communities from Maine, USA - Maine_Asex2 metaG | ecosystem: Host-associated > Algae > Red algae > Unclassified | place: Maine, USA | collected 2015-01-05 | reverse complement strand
GAGACGCTGGCAAAGATGCACGACGACCATGTCGAGCACAGAGGCGGTTCCCTCAGAGCCCGCATTCAAGACATCGAACCGCTCCCCGAAGCCCCTGAAGAGGTACCGCACCTGCGGAAGGCGCAGCACACAGCAATCCGCAACCTCGAAGCCTCACTCAAGCAGAACAAGCCCCGGGCACTCATCCAGATGGCCACCGGTTCCGGAAAGACCTTTGCCGCAACGAACATCTGCGAGCGACTCATCAGTCAAGGCCAAGCAAAGCGCATCCTCTTCCTGGTCGACCGGTCTAACCTCGGCGAGCAAACGCTCAAAGAATTCCAGGGCTTCACCGTTCCAGGTACCGGCCGCAAGTTCACCGAGCTCTACAACGTGCAGCACCTGTCGTCGAACGTTATCGACCCAATTTCATCGGTCTGTATCAGCACGATCCAACGCGCCTACTCAATACTGCGCGGTGACGAGGAACTCGCTCCTGAACTCGACGAAGCCTCCGGATTCGATGCAGCGCCGGAACGAACCCAAGAAGTCGACTACAACCCTGCACTTGCCATCGAAGACTTCGACGTCATCATCATCGATGAGTGTCATCGATCGATCTACGGCGTGTGGCGTCAGGTTTTGGAGTACTTCGACGCATTCTTGATCGGGCTCACTGCCACGCCTGGTAAGCAGACGTTTGGCTTCTTCAACCAGAACATGGTGATGGAATATGGCTTCCCGCAAGCCGTGGCTGATGGCGTGAACGTCGACTTCGATGTCTTCCGCCTGTCGACCGCTATCACCGAACAAGGCTCGACCATCGAGGGCGGCCAGGGATACGTCACCACGTTCCGCAACCGTGAGACCCGAGCAGAGCGACTCGAAAACGTCGACCAGGAGATCAACTACAACTCCAAGGAACTCGACAAGCGAGTTGTGGCCAAGGATCAGATTCGAACGATCATCGAGACGTTCCGAAACAACTTGCCGGTCATGTTCCCCGGTCGTGAAGTCGGGGATGATGGGCACCTGAAAAACATCCCTAAGACACTCATCTTTGCCAAGGACGACTCACACGCCGAGGACATAGTCCGAGAGGTGCGTGAAGTATTCGGGCGTGGCAACGACGTGATCGCCAAAATCACCTACAAGTCATCAGAGGGCGAGAGTCGATCGGCAAAGGACCTGTTGAAGGCATTCCGCAACTCGTACAACCCACGGATCGCCGTCACTGTCGACATGATTGCCACTGGCACAGACGTCAAACCAATCGAGGCCGTCGTCTTCATGCGCATGGTGCGCTCTCGGAACTTCTTTGAACAGATGAAGGGCCGGGGGGTACGAACGATCGATGATGCTGACCTCCAAGCGGTCACACCCGATGCGGGGCCAAAGGAACGCTTCGTCCTTGTAGACGCAGTCGGGGTGACCGAGACAAAGCTGATCGAGTCATCGCCGCTGGAACGCAAGCGCGGCGTGTCGCTCAAGAAACTTCTGCATCAGGTACGGATGGGCAATACCAGTGAAGACGTCGTGTCGAGCCTTGCATCGCGTCTCGCCCGGCTCGATTCCAGAATTGCTGACGATGATCGCAAGCGAATCGAGCAACTCGCTGGGGCTTCGCTTAATGATCTGTCGCATCAGCTCCTGGAAGCGATCGACCCAGACGTAGTGAATGATGCGACCGGCGAAGACGCTCCCTCCGTCGAACGGGTCGAGCAAGTTCGACACCAGCTGGTAGGGGAGGCGATTCGACTGATTGCGTCGAATGCAGAGCTATGCGACGAGTTGGTAGATGTGCAGAAGAGCATGGACCAGGTCATCGATGAGCTGAGCCAAGACATCGTCACCCGAGCCGATTTTATCGTTGACGCTGAGTCGCGTGCCCGGGAGACAGTCGAATCGTTCAAGCAGTTTCTCGACGACAACCAAGACGAGATTACTGCGCTGCAGGTCTACTACTCGAAGCCTTATGCCAAGCGACCGACGTACACGGACATCAAGGAGCTTGCACAGGCAATTGGTAAGCCACCACACCGCTGGACAGCCGAGAAGCTGTGGGACGCCTATCAAACGCTCGACGAGTCCAAGGTGCGTGGTTCAGCAGGAACCGTGCTTACGAACTTGGTCTCCGTCGTCCGGTTCACGCTTGGATTAGACGATGAACTTGAACCGTGGCCTCAGCAGGTCTCGGAACGGTTCGGTGCGTGGCTGCTCCAGCAACATAACGCAGGAAAAGAGTTCACTGACGAGCAGCTGCAGTGGCTCACGCTCATCAGAGACCATCTCGCAGCCAGCCTTGCAATCGAAGTGGAGGAGCTCCAAGACGCGCCATTCAGCATGCATGGGGGTCTCTTCAAAGCGCGAGACCTGTTCGGCGCTGATCTCGATGCGATCCTCATCGACATGACCGAAGCCCTCGCCGCATGAGTGAGCTGCCCACTGGTTGGGAGCTGTCGACGCTCGGCGGGATCGGCCGCTATATTAATGGACGAGGGTTCAAGAAGGTTGAGTGGCGCGACTCGGGTCGACCCATTATCCGGATTCAGAATCTCACTGGAAGCAGTAAGTCGACCAACTATTTCGATGGCGAAGTAGACGCAAGGCATGAGGTCTCTCCGGGGGACCTCTTGGTCTCTTGGGCAGCAACCCTCGGGGTGTTCGTTTGGTCTGGGCAAGACGCAGTCCTGAACCAGCACATCTTCAAGGTGCAGTCGCAGATCGATCCCGACTTTCACCGGTACCTGCTTGAGTTCGTTCTCGCCGACCTCAAGCGACAGACTCAAGGTTCGGGGATGGTCCACATCACAAAGGGCAAATTTGAAGCCACCGAAGTGCCTCTGCCGCCGCTCCCTGAACAACGACGAATCGTTGCCGCCATCGAAGAACACTTCTCCCGCCTCGACGCCGCCCAAGTTGCTCTGCAACGAGCGCTCGTCCGAGCTGAACATCTCGTGCGTTCCAAACGAGAACAGGAATTCGGTGAAGAGAACGAGCTATTTGCTATCGAAGAGATCGCCGATGAAGCTCCTCGCTCACTCGCTATTGGACCTTTCGGCTCGAACCTCAAGGTTGCGGACTACAGAGAGCGAGGGGTTCCTCTCGTCTTCGTTCGTGACATCCGCCGTCGAGAGTTCGGGGGCGATGGTACGCGGTTCGTCGATCTCGAAAAGGCGGCGGCACTCGACGCGCACTCGGTGCGTCACGGTGATGTTCTAGTGACAAAGATGGGGGACCCTCCTGGAGACGTTGCCCTGTATGAAGGGCCTGATGCGATAATCACCGCCGATTGCATCAAAATCTCACCGGGGCCATCCGTCCGGGCAGATTTTCTGATGGAGGCACTACAGACAAGCCGTGCCCAGAGGGAAATCTTGTCGATCACGAAGGGGGTAGCACAGCGTAAGGTAAGCCTAGGGCGCTTTCGAAAATCGGTCTTCGTCCCCAAACCAGAACTGACGCGCCAATGCCAAATAGTCGAGAGCATTCAGTCGATGGCCGAGATCACTAGCCGAATGTCTGGTGAAGTAAACGTCGCTCTCAGCAAGTTGACGGCCCTTCGTCGCTCCGTGCTCGCGGCAGCCTTTTCAGGTCGACTCGCATCGCAGGACCCTTCTGACGAACCAGCATCCATGCTGCTCGAACGGATCGCTGCGGAGCGCGCCGCAGCAAAAACACCTCGCAAGAAGAAGGCGTTGAAATGACCGAGTCGAAGGCACTGGTTGACAAGCTCTGGAACTACTGCAACGTCCTGCGTGATGACGGCCTGTCGTACGGCGACTATGTCGAACAGTTGACGTATCTGCTATTTCTCAAGATGGCGGACGAGCAACATCAGCTTGGGCTCGCTCAGATTGTTCCCGAAGGTCTCGATTGGCCCTCGTTGCTCAATCTCAAGGGCGAGGCGCTCGAAGCTCACTACATCACCATCTTGAACAAGCTTGGCAACACCGACGACATGCTCGGGGTCGTCTTCCGCAAAGCGCAGAACCGCATCCAGGACCCGGCCAAACTTCAGCGCCTTATCCATGACCTGATCGACGGCGAGATATGGATGGGACTCGACGTCGATATCAAGGGTGATGCGTACGAGGATCTCCTTGAGCGCAATGCTGCCGACACGAAGTCTGGGGCCGGTCAATACTTCACGCCCCGTGCACTCATCTCAGCGATGGTTGATGTGACACGGCCTTCGCCTGACATGAAGATCTGCGACCCGGCGTGCGGCACTGGCGGGTTCTTCCTGGCGGCTTATGAGTACATCCTCAAGCACAACCCGAACCTCGACCCAACGCAGAAGAAGCATCTTCGATCGGGTGCCTTCACCGGGTGGGAAATTGTTGACAACACCGCACGGCTCTGCGCGATGAACATGCTGCTTCACGGCATCGAATCACCCGACAGCGATAGCCCGGTGCATGTCGATGACGCATTGCGAGATGACCCGGGCGAACGCTTCGATTTGGTACTTGCCAACCCGCCGTTCGGCAAGAAGTCGTCTGTGACGATTGTCAACGCTGAGGGCAAGGCTGAGAAGCAGAAGATGACCATCGTGCGCGATGACTTCTGGGCTTCGACATCGAACAAGCAGCTCAACTTTGTGCAGCACATGAACACGCTGCTCAAGATCGGTGGTCAGTGCGCGGTTGTGGTGCCCGACAATGTGCTGTTCGAAGGAGGCGCCGGAGAGATCATACGGCGCAAGCTTCTCAGCGAATGCAACGTACACACGCTGCTGCGGCTGCCGACCGGGATCTTCTACGCACAGGGCGTGAAGGCCAACGTGCTCTTCTTCGAGCGCAAACCGGGCGCCGAAGATCCGTGGACGAAAGATCTTTGGATCTACGACCTCCGAACCAACAAACACTTCACGCTAAAGCAGAACCCGCTGACCCGTTCTGATCTGGATGACTTCGTCGACGACTACAAGCCAGCAGCCTTCGACAAGCGAGTCGCGTCTGAGCGGTTCAAGAAGTTCACCTACGACGAACTGGTCTCACGTGACAAGGCAAGCCTCGATATCTTCTGGATTCGTGACGAGAGCCTGGAAGACACAGACAACCTTCCGGCCCCTGAAATCATCGCCGCCGAAATCGTCGAAGAGCTGCGATCAGCGCTCGAAGAGTTCGAAGCCCTCGCTGAGAGCCTTGCCGATCGAGTTGAACTCGACTGATCAGCCGGGAAGGTTACGGGTACATACAGTCAGCGGCTTTGCCGCGGGTGATGAGCCGCTAAGCCCCAAGGCCCAACCCTGACCGGTTTGCTGTGAGCTAACCACTGCTGAACTGCCGAGGAGCGTCCTGTACCCGTCATGGGACAGCCACCCGAGCCCGACCCGCAGCCCAAACTGATCTCGGATTGAACCGCCGAGGAAGTCGGCGTCCGGACGCTGAAGAGCGACAAGAAGGTGTACGCGCACAGACCGGCCCATCAGTGCGATTTGGCCGAGAGCAGCGAGGAGCCGGTCGCGGCGACCGCGTGCCTCCTTGGCGGTATCGCCTGCGATACGGAGGGTGATCGCTGCGGCTTCGTCGACGACGACCACGAGTGGACCGGCGGCCGACGCCGAACTGGTGCGTGATCCAAGTTCGGAGCCAGCCTCCTCAAGTAGCTCGACACAGTCGATTGGACCCTCGGCGACTCGGTCGACGTCGAGCCCATCGAAGTCTCGTGAGGCCTTGCCATCGGCGAGCCAGACGTCTGCTGTCTGGCTCGCCTGTTCGATGATCAGGCGGAGGAGGTAGGTCTTCCCTGAGCCGGTCTGGCCGCAGACCAGGCCGTGTGGGTGCTCGGAGAGATCCCATCTTGCGGGACGTTCTTCGGCGCCGTAGTAGCCGAGTGAGATGATCACTTCGGCACGAACCCGAATTTCGCCGACATGCCGCGATGAAACCGATGCGGGTTGTTCACGATCTCGACGGGTTCCGCTCGGAGCATCTCGGCCGTTGCAACACGGTGGGCGACCCGGTCCAGTTCCTCTTGGCTCAGGATTGGATACGGCGACATCGTGACCACGCGGCCGCCGCGCTCGCCGATGAAGAAGCTGTCGAGGCGTTTCGCATATCTGTGCGACTCATTGTCGGGGATGGCCTTCCCGATCGTTTCCCAGATGCGGATGGCTGTCCATTCGCCTTTGCGAATCGCTCGGATCGACCACGATGTGCTGGCAATAAACATCGCAGCCAGCGCGACCAGCACGACCCAATGGCCGAGCTGTCGAATGAGGAGCATCGAGGAACCAACTCCCAGCATCACGCCCGAGCAAACCGGTAGGCCGACAAGCAGGACCCGCCGTTGTGTCCACGGTGCAAGTGCCGGTGGGCTATTGACTTGTGGTTTGCGCGTTCGAGGTTCGCCTCCTGGATCGAGGAAGGTCACTACGCTGCCTTGGTGACCGGGACGACCGCAGCCGCCTTAAACGAGATGCCGTTTCGGTCGCCGATGGACCAGGGTCGAGCGACCAGTTGCTGAAACCGCACGAGCGTCTGTGGCGTGATGGTCTTCGGTAAGCCCTTCGACGGGATGCTCACCTCGAACACTTCGGCCTTGTCTTGCTCGGTTGGCATCCCAAGGAACGAGCACACCATGACCGGATCGTTGTTGTCGTCGGTGACGGCGTTGCCTTCCCAGGTCTTGGGGCTTGCGCCGAGGAAGAATCGCTCGATGGTTGACTCCACAGGTATTTGCTTCATTGTTCTGTTTCCTTCGTTGGTTTGGATGTGTTGTTGGCGAGCGCTTCGATCAGGCGCCCGAGATCTGTCATGAGGGCTGGGCCGTCAGCGGTGAAGAGCCCTCCGCCTACGAGTCGGCTTTGATTCAGCGACCGGCTCGGTGTGCGTCGAGTGACCGAGCGGGTGTAGATACGGCCGGTGCGGCGATCGACGCGGCGCACTCTGACCTTGCGGGTCCGTCGCTTTGACCGGTCGAGTCCGCGCATCACTCGACGAATCTGGACGAAGTCATCGAAGCTGACCGAAATGGTCTCCTCAACAGCCTTGAGCCGCCATGTCGACCAGAAGCGACCGCTTCCGCCGCTCTGCAGCCACAGCTCGGGAACTATGTGCTGATACGCCTTCGACCCTTTGCTTGAGTATCGGGCGAAGTATCGGGCTGTGCGAACCGGGTCGATTGCCCGCGCTCCGGTCGACCAATCGACACCCGTCCCGGCCAGGAGGTGGCGTTCGTCGTTGCTGCCGACGATTTCGAACCATGCGTTCGAGGTCCACTGCGGCGCTGATTGGTCAGCGATCATCGCTGGTAGCGGCAGCATCAGGTGCACGTGTGGTGCCGACCGGCGTTGGAACTCAGTCTTTCGAATTGCGGCCACGGGGCCTATTGCCCGTTCAAGCCGGGAACGGAATGCTCGAAGGTGAGCTGCAGCTGACTTCGCCGAAGGTGCGAACGACTCCCAATCGCCGGGGTAGGTGAGCGTGACCATTGCGAGCATTCGCCCACAGCGCATCTGCTCAAGCCACGGTGAGTAGTCCAACGACACGAGACGTCTGAGCATTCTCAGCTCGGACTTGCTGGAGAACTCGCTGATCTGTCGCCTGGGCCTCGTTCTCGAAGTAGTCGAGCGCGGTTCTGTAGTCGTTGTGATCGTCGAAGCCCGCACGGCGATCGACCCGGGCGTGACCGTTAGCTTCCATGCGCTGTCAGCGATTGAGGAAACCGACTGGACGCTCGCTGACACTTCAGCCGGTGATGGGTAGCCGTGCAGTTCTGGCATATATGACAAGCCCTTGGCAGCTGTCACCAGCTCCCGGCTGGCGCCGTCGCCGGTTACAGCGGCCTCATCGGTCATGGGAGTCAGTACTGAGCAGGTCAACCAAGTACTGGGTCGAGATCACGATTCGATTACGAACGCGGATGCAGGGAAACTCATCCCGCTTAATCGCCTCGTACAGCGTTCTGGGTGCGACGGACAATATGGAAGCCGCCCGGTGCACCGTCACTGTTGGCGTGTCAGCGGGGTCAGGGATGCACCGACGTTGAACTTGTCTCTTTGGAAGATTCCTCTGGCTTGCGCTCATACAAACCAAAGGGCCAGGTCGAGGTGGGGCTCGTTTCAACGCAAAGGAATATCCCCCAAATTGATGACGTGGTTATGTCATTGGGTGCGGCTGATGTCGTCTGATGCGGCTACAGCGGCTTGAGCAAGCGCGGCTGCAACTTCTCCGGGAGGTCCGTTCACGACGCGCACCAAGTTTGAAGCTGAACTGCGACAGCAGTCGAAGGGTCTTCGCCGTCTCGGTATCTCGATTGTGGTAGCAGACGAATGCCGAGCGTTTGAGGAGGGCTTTCGCCATAGGTTGACGGGTGCGGGAGTGGAGATCCCGCCAGAGCCACCAACGACGATCTTGGAGCTTGCGCGAAGAGCTGCTCGCCGAATGCGTCCGTTCAACGGCGAGGGCAACGGGTTCCGAGACGCCGCCTTGTGGGCTTTCGTGGTGGCAGAAGTAAACAGCGAACGAGCAGATCGTGTTCCTTTCCGCAGATTCTGGCTTCTACCAGGGAAAGGGAGATGATCGGCGGTTGCACGACGAGCTCGCCGCCGAGATGCGGAAGCAGATTGCTGAGATCGTGGCGGACTTTGATTCGCCGGTGTCGGCGGCGTTGCGGAAGCAGATTGCTGAGATAGTGCCGGCTATTGATGGGTCATGGCGCTCGCACCGCCGCGATCAGGCCGAGGAAGAATGATTCACGCAAGCAGCGTGCTCATCAAGTCTGAAGCTGAACGATCTCTCGCAGCGATCCAGTGGGCGTAGATGCGCAGCGTGACGCTTGGGTCGTTGTGGCCGAGGCGGGTTGAGACGGTGACGATGTCGACGCCTTGGGCGAGAAGCTGAGTGGCGACGAAATGACGTAGGTCGTGCAAGCGGACACCAGCCATCGATGGCACGTCGTTCGGCAGCCGACTCCACCAGGACTTCACGGCGTTGGGCGACATTGGAGCAGAACCGGTCAGGGATTTGCGGTCATCGAAGAGAAATGGGTTCGGGTTCATCGTGACACCAGCCGCACGGGCGGCGGAGCGCTGGTCGGCCTGCTGCGCTTTGATTGCGGCGATTGTGCCTTCGTCGATGGATACGGCGTAGGACTTCCCCGACTTAGTGCGCTCACGGACAATCGTCTGACCGGCAGTACGGGTCACCGATCGGGTGAAGCGCAGAGTGCCGCTCTCGAGGTCGATGTCGGCAGAGCGGACTCCGAGTAGCTGCGAGCGTCGAGCACCTGTGGTCGCAGCGAGCCGGAAGAGAGCTGGTCGCCATAGCGGCCCATCGGCTTGGTCGAGGTGGGCGAGCGTTGCGGTGATCTGCTCGATGCTTGGCGGCTCGATGGGTGAAGACCGCGGAGAGGGAGGAGAGGCGAATCGTGCTGGGTTCTTCTCAAGCTCACCCCATTTGACAGCGGCCGCGAATGCACCAGAGATCGCGATGTGAACGCGCCTCACGCTGTTCGGTGCGAGAGGTTGTCCTTCTTCCCCACCCGATACGAGCAGCGTCACGTAGAGCCGATCGAGATCAGAAACGCGAACATCGGTGAGTCGCATGTCGCCGATGTGCGGAAGGATCTTCAATCGAGCGGCACGTCGGTACTCGGCGAGGGTCTTTGGCGAGAGTCGATGCGCCTGCGAGGCGAGCCATCGGTCGAACAGGTCTGCAACGGTCCCCAGCTGAGCCTTTGGTGCGATTGGCTGGTGTTCGTGGTCGAGGATCAGTTGGGCCAGAGCAGCTTCGGCCTTCTTGCGGCCAGCTCGGGTGTTTGGCGCCTTGACGTACTTCGACGGTCGGCGGTGTTTGCCAGTCTCAGGATCGCGCGGGCTGTAGATCGAGACTCGGAAGCCATCGGCGTAGCGGCGAATTGTGCCCATGAACCGTCCCTTTCGTCCATCGGTTCAAGATCCAACGTACGCCTGGGGTGCGACACATGTGTGCAACTTTCGGCAGCGGTGTGTGCAATCGCCAAACTGCGTTGCCGCAAAAAGTAAAGAAGAACCGGTGCAGCCGCACCGATTCTTCTTAGTGGAGCTGGTGGGAATCGAACCCACGACCCCCTGCTTGCAAAGCAGGTGCTCTAGCCAACTGAGCTACAGCCCCAGCG
>Ga0114956_1004878_pt1 | contig 10090 bp, 2 predicted proteins | sample MaitaG_FD_87304 | JGI IMG/M metagenome (GOLD analysis project Ga0114956, IMG submission 87304) | Marine algal microbial communities from Maine, USA - Maine_Asex2 metaG | ecosystem: Host-associated > Algae > Red algae > Unclassified | place: Maine, USA | collected 2015-01-05 | reverse complement strand
GCCGGACGCTGCTCACCATTAATGGTGGCACCGGTTGTGGCTTCGTAAGCTACGTTCAAACCATCACCACTGTACTGCATTGGCGTTCCAACGTTCCGCAAAGAGATACCGAACTTCACATTGTCATTCGGACCCGTTACATATTGAATTCCAGTATCGAATGCGATTCCTCCAGCGCTAACATCTGCGATCGATTGATTCACCAATCGAACCAAAATACCACCGTGAATACTCTCTGAGAATGACTTCGAATAAGCCAAACCAATATTGGTGTATCGAGGGCTGAAAGTACTTCCGTCTCCCCCATCAGGTTGATCTACGGTTGTACGAATCAAATCGCCAAAGCTCATTGACATTACATTCACTCCAAATACTCCGCTTTCACCTACGTGTTGAGCGAAACCGAAAGATGATATAGTGATATCACTTCCTTCCAACCAACGTGTGCTAGAGAAAGCGATCTCTGTTTGATCTACAAAAGCCAATCCACCAACATTCAATCTCATGGCTTCCAAACCCCAAACCGATGCGGTATTGAGGCTGTGGAATCCTGAACTACGTGCCCAGGGATTTATTAACAAGTCGAGGCTACCTGCCTCACCTACTCTATCCCCGTTCCCTGCTTCGACATTTTGCAAGCCGAACAACAGAGTGATTAAGAAAATAGGTATATATAAATGCTTCTTCATAATTATCTGTTCTTACGGTTTAGAAAGTGTCGAGATCGATTTCCCGTAGGACTCCGAACCACTTAATGGTTTTCGACTCTCCAATTTCTGAAGCTTCGATGTTAATAATGTAAACTCCTGAGGCAATCGGCACTCCTTTGAAGTTTCTCAAATCCCAATCGAGGCTATTCTCTACTGTACCGTTTCTCGTACTTAGAGAAGTACCATTTATCGAACCTGAATTATCAATTCCCAACTCACGAACGAATGTTCCGTCTACTGTGAAAATTCTTACGGTGGCCTTGGCTGGAAGATTAGTAATCTTGATCGTGTTATCGAACTTACTATTCTCATACTCAGAGAATCCGTAGTAAGGATTAGGAACTACTCGGATAGCATCAAGAGCCGACTCGGCCAAATCTGCATCGTTAGTAGTAGCTGCATATTGATCCATGCTGAAACGGTAAACTGGCTTGTCTCCGTTTTCATCTTGGTAATATGGTTTTGCCATTCTAATCTTCACTTTCACATCTGAAGGAACAATTCCGTCTTCAATGCTCAAGGTTTCAAAACCTTCAGACAATACTGTTGGAATTACATACATAGCGTCATCGTAAACAGATTTCTTAGTCGTCATTGACTCATCAGCAGGAGCATTCAACTTTGCAGCATACTCTTCCGCTTTATTTTCACTATAGCGAGTACTCATTACATAAAGCCAGTGCTCACCACCCATCTTAAATCCAGATGAAGGCTGATCAGCTCCACTTGTTGGAGTAGTCAAAAGTGAAGTTGGGTTGAAGTACATGTCACGACCGTTTTGTGATCCAATGAATGAGTTTTCACCAAACATGATGTTCAAACGCTCGCCTGTTTCTAGATTGATGGCATAACCGGGGAACCATGACATACCGATGCCAGACTCTTCGTTTCCATCTTTGTCTTTCGACTTGCTTCTTCTCAAACTGTTCTTGTTGGCGCCTCCAAAGTTGTTGGCGGCTTCACGACCCATCTCAACAACAGGAACTCGTGTCCACAAATCTTTGTTGCTAGTCATTACCAAGTCAACACTACACATCTCATCCAAAGTGTTTGGAGGAGCATCGTAGAGATATGGTGACAAGAAATCAGCTCCATAACAATCGGAACAAGCAGGTGCAATCGTCAATAATGAGGGTGGAGATTGTCCTGCTGGTGCTGCGCCAATACCGGCTGCTCCCCGAACATTATTTGTCAAACAATAAGGTGCAATTGATCCATCGAGAATCGTCTCATACCATCCATTTGGATCGTAGAATTGTGGATTAACAATGTCGTTCAAATTGGTAGAGTAATCTGGAATGGTTTCCAAAGGATCACCACTCGCTTTCAAGTTTCCAGATCTAATCCACTCGAAGACATTATTACCATCACCATCTGGAAGAGCCGTAATCCACTGACTTTCCACATTCGCAAATTCAACAGTTGCTCTCAACACGGCATTGCGAACTTTCGCAGTAGCCACCTGAGTGATTGATACAGAGAAGCCTTGTGGATCGAAGAATTCTTCGAACAACTCTTGCTCTTCTTCATCTAGCTCATCTTGTCGACTCCAAAGGCTAAGATCTCTTTCCCAACCTCCAATAGCTTGCTCGTTTGCTTTTTTAATGTTTCTCAAAGAACTGTAAACCTTACCAGTAGTAAGATTCTCCAATACCCAAGTAGAACTTCCTGGCATGTAATCGGTTCCAATTACATCTCCAAAGTCGTTGCTCAATACGTTGAATGAACTTCCATCTCCGCCAACAGCGATCTGATCGTCTTTAGCGTCGAAGTCTGTTCCTGTTCTTGGATCAATAACATTAATGTATACAGTGGCAGTATCAACTGCGCCTTCTGCAGACATTTCATATTCAAATTGGAACAATCCAAACTTACCACGCTCGCCTCGGTACTTTAATACCGAACCGTCTAATTCTACTGTACCAGCGCTAGGCTGACTGAAAGCAGAAATTACTGGCGCTGTACCACCTATATCGTTTGCCAATACATCCATTGTCACTGGTGGGCATCCTCCCAAATCTGTACAGGAACCGATTCCTACAAAGTGATTAAAGTTGTAGTTGTAGAAAGAGTCATCAAATGCCTCTTTGGTTACTAGGATTGGATCATTCACATCCAATCGAACGGTTCCTTTATCGATGGAACAATCTTCATTTACAATTTCGTAAGTAAATGAGTCGTAACCTGTCAAACCTGAAGGTGGAACATAAGTAACTGATCCGTCGTCTTCATAAGTCAAGCTTCCACCTTTCTGCGTTTCTTCAGGTAGTGTTAGAACATTTACTCGTTCAATTCTCAATTCGTATTCTCCACCTTGTAACAATAGTGGATCGAATATTTTCACATCAACTGGTCCACTTCCTCCTACATAGGTAGGAGTTGGATCAAAGCCGTCTTCAAGAATGGTTTGGATAGACTCTTCGGTTAACTCCAATTCGAGACCACCATTTCCGTAGCCACTGATTTGCGTAATTTCCGGTCCATCACCATATGCTGAATTCAAAGCAGCACCACCAGCTTCCGCACCTATTTGGTGAGGGATTGCCGTGTAAGTTCTAATGTTCTTACGACCTGCCAAGTAAGGCGTTTTTTGAGCCGTTTGTGTTGGGGTATTTGGATTGTATGGTTCGTGGTTGTTTGCCGCATAAGCAATGACCATGAAGTAGTAAGATCTATTGTTTACTAGATCACGTGATCCTTCAGCGAACAAATCTTGAGTAACATTGAATGTGTGTCTGATACCATTGTCTGCACCTTCCACTTGTACAACTGGAATGAATTGGTCGAGTTCAGCATCAAATTCATAGTTGATCAATCGAGTAATTCCATCATCAGCAATATCTACAACTGCAACAGGACGTGCTACGTCAGGATCACCCAACTCAGCAGCACTTACAGAAGAACGCTTCAATTGGTAAACTTGGTAACCTTGGAATGTGAAAGTTGAATCTGGAAATTCCTGTGTTGATAGAATAGGATCTATCGACAAGAATTCTTCGCGGTAGTTGTTTGAAGATGGAGAATTCCAAAGTGAAATTACCAGCTCGCGATCTAACTCACGAATGGTCAAGTTTGGCGCATCTGGGCCATCCTCCACTTTAAAGTTACTGTCAAACAAACCTTGTGCTTTTTGATCCGCTTTCAAAATTGGATCGAAAGAAGCTCCACTACCACATCCTCCTGCTTGGTCAACCCAAACAACTCCAACGATCAAATCGTTAACAGCTCCTGGCTGCAACAAGAAAGGACCAGAGTTCTGCAAGAATCTTCTATCGAATGGCTCATTGCCCACTGAGCACTCTGACCAAATACCATCAGCCAATGATCCTGAGATAGAAGGATCAGTAGGAAACATAAATGGCACAGGCTCTGTACCACCGTAACCGTTTCCACCAAATGTAAATGGCAATCCATCTTTCCAATATCCAGCTAAATACTGGTAATAGTGAGCGGCTGTCTCTGGGTTACCCGTAACCTCAAAGTTGTTGTCGTAGTACAAGAAACTTGACATCCCAAGCTCTTTTCCATTCTCATCTTTAGGACCCTGGAAGAAATCAACTGCCAACATCGGCGGATCTCCAGGATATGCTTGCTCAGACGGACCGTCTACCGCGTCTCCGTTGTAAACAATTCCCAAACTGTTACTTGTATCACAACCTACGAAGTCATCCGTGTACTCTCCCAAATCGGGATCGACCCACTGACCAAAGTACACACTGTCCAACGCAGTTGTTGCATTGTTCTCAATCACGTACTTGTAAAACGTCATGTTGTTTACCTCATCGTTGGTAGCAAATGCAAATGCCAATGCTCCGATCTCCAATCCGATGGCCTCGCCACCTGTTTCAGAGTGATCGTTACCTCGGTCATTCAATACCCACCAAATCATCTGGTCAGCATAAACACCTTCGATGTTTGCATCAATTACTGGATAATCACCAGACAATGGATCGTATTCACCGTCACCATTACAATCGAAGAAAGGCGCCAAATCTTGGTCGAATGGCAATGCAAATTCTTCGAAATATTGGTTGTTACGTGCTGGCCATTGGAGAATCGTCTCAGGCACATCCGATTCAGTAAGAGAAGGACAATCTTGACCTACTGCGGTCTTTTCTTCAATTATATCTAAGAAATTGTCGATGTCTTCTCCTCGAACTTCCCAAAATTGGTCAAACTGGCTACAAGTAACTTCACTGACCTGACCATTCTGATCGAGTGGTCCAGGGTAAAAATCATTACCGCTTTGACGGTAAGTTTGAGCAGCTACTTTCAATTGACCCAGGGCATCTACCCCTCCAACCCAAAGTGCTCCTGCGAATAGCGAGTGCCGTGAAACTTCACCTGATCCAGGCTCAATTTTAGGAACCTCGTACTGCGCTGAGTTAAGATCCCACCAGAGATCTCCACCCGTCAACAGACGGGTCCGTACATTATTAATGTTGAGCTCCGTTTGCGAAGTAGCTGACTGGCAATTGCCAGAGCCTTTGCCCAAGACCACTTCACTTTCGGAAGACCCATTCGGTTCCACATTTTCTCTGGCTGATAAGCTCACCATTAAGGTGAGCATCATCATGGCACAAAGCATGCTTTTGAATGTTCTCATATATTTATATCTTTATTTATTTTCTTCTTATGTCTTAGAATGAGAATGATGCACCAAGACGAACTCTTCTTGGCAACCCGTAGTTGGTTGGGTTATTCACTTTCTGACGATACAATTCAGTGAAAGACTCTGGACTCAATTGTGAATTCACAATCGTTTGACCTTCTGGAGAAGTCAAGTAACCATCATCAGCTGCTGAACCCGTGTATGAGTACACATTGATAATGTTCTCTGTGTTCAAGAGGTTTTGAACCTGCACATATACATTTAAGTATAGAGGATCTTTTCCGTCTTTCTTTTTCGTCAATTTGAAATCCTTGTCCACTCTCATATCTACTCTGTAGTTCCAAGGCAATCTTGAACCGTTGATGCTACCAAAGGTTTGAGGACGACCAGCTACACCAAATTGTCCTTCCGGAGTTGCAAAGGCTTGCTGTGTATAAGGAGTACCTGAACGAGCTTGAACAATGAAGTTAGCTCCGGCATTCGCAAACAAATCCAATCCGCCGATTTTCGGTCCGTTGTACCTGCTGCCATCCTTGAAACGGAAGTCAAAGTTGATGTTGAAAGAGTGACGAGAATCGAAATCCAATGGGTTGATCGAACGAATGTTCGCCTGTCCTGAATTTACCTGATTCTCTGCACCGTTGTCAGCCGAACCTGTTCCATCTGCAAATTGCAAAGTGTAATTGGCAGTCAAACGAACATTTCCTGTTCTTCTCAAATCGTATGAAATCTCAAATCCTTTTACTGTACCGAAATCAAGGTTACCGAACGTAGTATATGAGGTAACTGGGTAAGCAAATGGAACTGCGATGATCTGAATCATATCACGCATCTCACGGTAGAAAGCAGCAATCGACAATACTGAAGATCGACTCAGCTTCTGCTTAAATCCAATCTGGTAATCAATTGTCTTCTCTGGACGCAAGTTCGGGTTGTTGAACAAACGACCTGTAGCAGATGCACTGAAGTTGTAGTACTGCTCAGCAAAAGCATTCACTCTTGCTTGAGGACGCTGTGTCAATACACTGTAGTGTGCAAAGAACTGTGCTTCATCTGAAATGTTGAAAGAGAATGCGATACGAGGCATCCATGCATATTGTGGAGCGTAATCCTCAAATGCAGTACTCAAATCAAAATCTGGATCCTGAATATCATCCTCTGGATTTCCGTCATTCAACGTTCCTGTCAAGTATGGGAACAAGTTTCCACTTTCAGCCAAAATACGAGGGTCATTGGTGAAGACTCCTTCTGAAGTATACCAATCTTGACCATCACGATAACCTTTGATGTTTGATGAAGGGTTGGTTGGATCATCCACATAAACAACGAAATCGTCGCCAATGGTTTCTGGGTGAGTTACCGCAATACCTTCTATCTCCGTTACTTCTCCTGCTTTTCTGGTACCATATAAAGAGTAGGGATCTTTTGGCACTTTCTGGTTGGCGTCAAAACGATCGACACGCAATCCAATGTTGAAGTTCAAATCCTTGTAAGCAAACTTATCTTGAATGTAAGCTGCTGCATAAACTGGGCGGAAAGCACCAACTGATGCATTCAATCTGCCATTCTCATCTCTCTTAAAGAAATCTTCAAACGCAGGCTGGCCACTCAATTTTTTACCCGTATGATCGAAACCATAGTAGGTTACCAAATTATCACCCTCTGTTCCTGATCCGAAAAGATCTTCCGGAGAGAACATATCCAAACTCAAATCATTTGGATCCAAAGCGTCAATGTTTACATAATCATAGTTGCCAAATCCGAACTGCTCACGAACTTGCTCATCGAAAAACGACTGAGAAACATTTCCTTCTGAATCTTCCAAACGAGTAAAGTTGTAACGAATCGTATCGTAAATAGAAAACGCTCCGTGAATTTCATCGCTGTACTCAGACAATGGAATCTCCTGCCCGTCGATAACGAGGATAGGATTTTGCAAATCTCGTACGATATCCAAACCTGGGTTCGATACGATTCTTCTCATTCGATCCCAAAGATCATCAGCGGTCAAAAAGAATCGACGGTCAATACGCTGCTCGTATTCGAAACCGAACTCGATGGCGTGCTTGTTACGATCAGACGTTCCTGGCTTCTTGATATCTGCAGAACCATTGAAAACCAAACGATACTGATCGTTGTCATCTTCCAAGTAGCTACCAAAACCTACACCAGGCATGTAGTACATACTATAAACAGAAAACAATGTTACTGGTCGACCTCCATTCAACAAACCGAGGTTTCCGGCCCATTGGTTCAAGTTGTTAAACTGGCCATTTCCACCAGACAATTCTACCAAAGCATTGTTGTGCTGTACACCTACTGGATTTGGACTGTTCTCGATGTCACCATTAAATGTAACTCCCGTCTCTTCAAAACCTTCGAATATTCTTCCAGCTAAACTCAATGGCTGCCCATCAGGACCCGTCAATTGAATTGGAACACCATTGGAATCTTCCAAAGGCACTAAGCCTTGGCTGTAAACTGGCGCGCGATCGATATCGAAGCGGCCGATGTAACCATAGTTGAAGAAGTTATCTTGGTGAATCGGATCTTCACGAATCAAACGATCTCTCGTGTAATCAATCTGAATTGAGTAGAAAGCATTAGAAAACAATCCTGCTTTCTCTTCTTGTCCTTCTACTATTTCTGAAGCATCACGTCCACCGAAGCGCTGTGTAAAACGAGCAAACAAACGGTAAGTGTTGTCTGTGTAAACTGGCAAGTGCTCACTTGCTAGAGGATCCATGCGTCGCATAACATCCTTAATGAAGGCTGATCGTAGACCAACTCCTCCTTTATTGTAATTGTAAGATCCACCTACTGTGAAGTTCAAGTTTCGCACTGGTTGGAAATCTACCTTAAAGGTACCGTTCAAGGCGTCTCTTGGAAGACTTGGACGAGCATCTAGGTTTTCAAAATCAGATGCTGTTAAAAAATCGGCAGATTTGAGGAATCCACTTGAATTACTTGAACGCACTAGTGGATTCTCTATAAGCGCCTGCTTTACAGAATCTTTTACCACATCTACACCGAGGTAAGATGGGAAATCGTCTTTTTCATGCTGATACTCAGCAGAAACGATAAAACCCAAAAGCGCACGCTCTTGTTTGGTTCCTTTATTTTTCTTGAGAATTGGACCAGAAATGTTACCACCTATCAGGTTGTAATCATAAGGATCCAAAAATTTAGAAGACAAAACTTCTATTCCACCGTGATATTCTCTGGAAGGACCACGTGTAGTAATGTTGATAATACCACCAGTGGCATCACCATACTTGGCAGGAACTCCACCAGTTACAACGCTCATCTGCTCAATGGCAGAAGCCGGAATGGCTGTACTACCACGAACCTTCACACCGTCAATGTAGTAATCGGTCGCCGTTGAACGGGAACCTTTCACGTTTACATTCCCAGTTTCATCATCCTTGTAAACTCCCGCCGTAGTGGAAGCAATGGACTGAACGTTTCTGGTTGGGAGGTTTTCGATGTCCTCCTTGGTTACTGTTGCTCCCGTACTCGTTTCATCCGCTTTCAAAAGTGGAACACGGTACTCGGTTACAACAACCGTTTCAATCATACTCGCTTCTGGCTTCATTTCCATGTCCAAAAACGTACTCTTATCAGAGCTAACCAAAACTTGATTTATGACCTGTGTCTGGTACCCGACGTACTTAACAGTCACTTCATAAGTTCCCGGAGGCAAAGGCTTGATGGAGTAAAATCCATCAAAATCCGTCTGCGCACCTGTCAGTGTTCCATTCACTACTGTCGTAACAGTAGCGAAAGGTAATCCTTCACCCAGTTCGGGATCAAGAACCTTCCCCTGTATTTCACCGGTCTGAGCGGTGAGGGAAGCACTGAAAAACACAGCTAAAAATAGCAGTAAAATTCGCTTCATAAACGCTTATTTTCTATTTATCGATTTTCTGAGATAGTCAACAAATATATGGAAAAAGTACCAACAGAAATCCATCCATGCAAGCCTTTGAACCTCGACTACATCGGATTCTGACAAAGGGCTGACACTTACAAAAAGTCTTGAATTTTCTGTGACAATACAGAGGCCATCCGATGAAAGGCATCCTTGGTCACTCCGGCAATGTGCGCGGTGAGAATTACCTTCTCATTTCCTATTAATTCTTTGTACCATATATCTTCCTTACAGCCATCCGCTGAAAGGGGTTCATTTTCAAAAACATCTAGTGCAGCACCTGATATTCGCCCTTCAGCGATTGCCTCCAATAGATCTTGGGTCTTCACAATGCCACCCCTTGAAGTATTGATCAAGTAGATAGGCTTCTTGAATTTACTCAAAAAGCTGCGATTCACCATATATTTCGTTTCCTCGTTTAAAGGAAGATGTATACTTAAAACATCCGTTGCATCTATCAATGCGTCTAGACTGCTTTCTTCAGGAAATGTCCCTCCTAAGTCTTTTTTATACTTGTCATAGACCAATACACGACAACCAAACGCTTGCAATCTGCTCGCTACTCGAGATCCCGTGTTGCCATAACCAATTATGCCAACGGTTTGCTCCGATAGATCTCGACCGGCTTGATCGTCGCGAATCCACTGCCCACGACGAATGGCTCGATCAGAAGAATGTATGCCTTTTAACAAGGAAATCATGAGCGAAATACTATGCTCTGCTACCGAAGGACTGTTGCCCTCTGGCGAATTTAAGCAGCGAATGCCTCTACGTTCGGCTTCCTCCACCGCTATGTGCTCCATTCCCGAGCCCAATCGCCCAATGAATTTCAATTGC
>Ga0114956_1004877_pt1 | contig 10090 bp, 8 predicted proteins | sample MaitaG_FD_87304 | JGI IMG/M metagenome (GOLD analysis project Ga0114956, IMG submission 87304) | Marine algal microbial communities from Maine, USA - Maine_Asex2 metaG | ecosystem: Host-associated > Algae > Red algae > Unclassified | place: Maine, USA | collected 2015-01-05 | reverse complement strand
TGTTGACTTCGGCATAAAGCGAAACGCACAATGAAGCGCCCAGCCTTCTTCCCCACAGGCCCCTCAGCGTTATTGTTACGGATCTTCTGCGGAAGCTAAGGCCGCCCGCTCAATCGCCTTGAAGCGCTCGCTCCAAAAAGTGGCATCGCCACGAGCCGACCGCGTGGGGAATTTCACTGACCGCAGGCAGCAACTGCGATTATGGGCGACTGAGCGCGGGTTCGTCGGTGTGTGCTCTGACGTTATTGGTGGAGGATGAAACGGTCGTCGGTCATGGCAACTTGACAGGATCCCAATAGCTGGTTCGGCTCTACATCGCTATTCAGCACGTGACTCTCGAACGGACCCAAGTCCGCAAACTGGTCGTACATCTTTTCTGCACCATAAGTCTCAGTCGTCCCGTCACGTTTGCGAACGCGATTCAGCGCTACGTCGCGTGGTGGGCGCAAGACGACATAGCGAGGCTTCAGTCCATAACTTCCGAGACCGTGCAGTATCTGATCAAGAAACCAGGGACCCACAACACCATCCCAGAACACGGTGTAGCCACCCGCTGCGTAGCTGGCAGCAGCGTTGATACAGACACCCATGACCAAGATGTTCTGCTGGTGCGACTCAGGCAGATGCGGAGCGATGAAACCACCCTTCACAAAACGATAGAACCAGTCCGATTCCAAGTGCACTCCGAGATTGGCACCTTCGGCCAGCGCTCCAGCAAGCGTCGTTTTTCCGGAACCCGGCGGACCGGAAACTATGACGATCTCACCAGCACCCATCTCTGGAAGATACTCGACTTGGGCATCTAGCCTCGTTCCAATTTCTGGGTCGAGCGACGTCGGCCACTGATGCCCGGCATCGACGAATTGGCTGACCCCGACATCGGTATACGATCGTTGAGGTGAATATCACGCGCGAAAATGACCCTGTCAGGTATCTCATCTTGTTGGGCGCTGAATCAGGGATTGGTATCACGACACCTCGCCAATTGCGTCATCCGCCGCATGTCGCGAGACGAACACGCACGAACCCGGCCTCAAACAATCGCGGCTTGACAAGGGAGCGTCCGACAGCCCCAGTTCAGGGCCAACTCTCTAGGTCGGATCGACCGCTGCCAGCGCAGTGGCGGCTCGCAGGACCTGCTTTGGTGACCATTGCAGGGCCTCAGATGCTGCCGCGACATCGTCCCACTCAACGCTGCGATTGATAACCGCGCCATTGGTAAAGGCAAGCTTCACCCGAATGGGATGGCCCTCGACTTGGACCGTTACTTCCTGTCGATCAAGAGCACGTTTGGCAACCGAGTACTCGCGCAAGCCAATCGTGGTCGTGTGCTCAAAGAAGGCGGCTCGGACCGGCCCCGCCGACACTGGATCACACAGAGCGCTCACCGTAAACGCAGGACGGCCCTTCTTCATAGTGATCGGAGCGACCCAGGCGTCGTCGGCGCCCGCATCAAGAATCGCCTGGATAGCGACTGGCCAAACTCGGGGGTCGAGATCGTCGACATTGGCTTCGAGTTGCAATGCTGCGGTTACCTCGGCGCCATCCACCTGTGCTCCATTCACAACCGCTCCGACCACGATCCGCACCACGTTTGCCAAATCTGGATCATCACGGGTTCCGGCCCCGGTGCCGACCCGGTCGAGGCTCATGGGCGGCATGGGACCCCACTCGGTTGCCAGGCTCGCCAAGAGCGCAGCGCCTGTGGGTGTTGTGCTCTCGAACTTTGCGGGTCCTGCCGACGTTGGTGCCCCGGCGAGAAGCTGCAATACAGCAGGGACCGGCACCGGGATACGCCCATGTTCGGTGTTCGCAAAACCCTGACCCAGCCCCACTGGGGAGCAAACAATACGGCTTGATCCGAGGTAGGCCATGCCGGCAACGACGCCGACGATGTCGGCGATGCAATCGAGAGCGCCGACTTCGTGAAAATGCACGGCTTCGACGGGCACTCGGTGCACAGCAGCTTCGGCTTCGCCCAACCTGATGAACACTTGGCCGGCCCCATCCGCAAGTGGGCTGGGCAATCGTGCGAGTAGCTTGAGGATGTCGGGGAGGTGGCGCAGCCTCTGAGGCGTTGGAACGTCAACATGTACTTTGGTCGCGCCCAAAGCAGACCGATGTACCGGTTCGGCACGGAAGCTTATGCCAACCTCGAGGGGGGCAACGGCCGCCTGAAGCACTGCGAGCGGAACGCCAGCATCGACGAGTGCGCCAAGCAGCATGTCGCCGCTGGCGCCGACTCCGGCGTCGATCCAGGCAATCGTCATGGAGACTCGGGCGACGGGCCCGCACCGCGTTCGATTGCATCGAGGATACGAACAGCGGCACTGGCTGCGCCAAAGCCATTATCGATGTTGACCACGGTGATCCCTTGAGCACAGCTGGCGAGCGCACTGTGGAGTGCCGTGGACCCGCCTTTGGCTACGCCGTAACCGACCGAGGTGGGCACCGCGATCAGCGGCGTGCGAACCAAACCACCAAGGACCGATACAAGAGCTGCATCCATGCCGGCAACGGCTATCACGATCGTCGCGGTGTGGATGTCGGGAAGCCGGTTTTCGAGGCGCCAAAGTCCAGCAACGCCTACGTCGACAATGAGGTCGGTGGCGATACCGAGGAAGGCGAGCGTCGCCACCACTTCTGCCGCCACCTGCTGATCCGAGGTCCCGGCGGCAACGACGGCAACGTGGCCTGTGGATCGTGGGGCCAGGCGGCCGTGCATCGTGGCTGTTTGAGAGACCGGATCATGATCGAGCAAAGACTGCGCCGTTGGTGGCAGCGACCCATGCAATGGTGTCGACATTCGGGTGAAGAGAACGGGATTGCCCGCTTTGGTCAGATCGCCGACGATTTGCTCGAGCTGATCAACGGTCTTGCTATCGCACAGCACCGCTTCTGGCATGCCGATGCGTGCGAGCCTGTTGTGGTCGTGCACATGCATCAGTTCACCGTAAGGAAGGAGCGGCCAGATTTGTAGGCGCGTGGGTCCAGGACTGGATCGGCCAGATCGGGCGCCGCCACGTGCATAACCCGGCCGACCTCGGCGAGCACCGCAGCAGTGACCAGGCCCCGGTCGGCTGCTTGGACTTCGACCAAGACTCGCTCTTCTCGAATTCTGCAGCGGACAACAGCGACTCCCGTAAGTTCGGTTACGGCTGCTTCGCCGAGTTCCACCGCTCGGAGTCGATCTGCGCTGACGCGCGTCCCGGTATAGAGCCGGCTGGCAAGACACGGCGACGACGGCAGCTCAGCAGCATCTACGCCAAGGTGGCGGGCAATCCCCCGCACATCATCTTTGGCTAAGCCCGCTTCGAGATAGGGATGACGCACCGCGAACTCTTCGGCTGCCTTCAGGCCGGGGCGGTACTCCCCCAGGTCATCGGTATTTGCGCCACTGAGCACCACCGGCCCGCCGTCGGCTGCCCAGGTCACCAATTCGGCAATCGCATCGTAGAGGTGGTGCTTGCACCAGTAACAGCGGTCCACCGGGTTCGACAGGTACCGCTCGTCATCGAATTCGCTGGATCGGATCAGCTCAAGCTGCCAGCCTTGAGACTGTGCGTAACGAACTACTCGGGCCGTGGCTTGGGCCGGGACCGCCGGGGTGACGGTGTGGGCAATAGTCGTCGTCGCTGGCGATTCACGATGTGCGACAGTGGCCAGCAACAACGAATCGACGCCACCGCTGCAGGCAATGACCCTGGGCGAGATGCCGGCAAGCACTTCGGCTAAACGGCTGAGAGCGGGGTGCGGCTCAGTCATCGGAGCCTTCCAAGCGCGTTGACAGAGTCCAGAATCGATGTCATGAACCGCAGACTTTACCTCTTGATTCGCTCCGAGGTTCGATCAAACAGTGGCCCACTCACGATCGTTGCGACATGCTTTGCTCCCGACGCCTGAACCTGCACCGTGGTATCAATTCCCGCGTGATCAGGGTCGACGAATGCATGGGCCAGGAACGCACCCACGCTGTACCCATACTCCCCGCCGGTAACTCGGCCGACGACTCGGTCATCGACCATCACCGGCTCCCACCCGTAGACGACCGAACTCGGATCGCTGAACTGCAGCGTGACGAGCTTCTGTTTGACTGGCGCGTCGAGGGCCGCTTGTTTGCCATAGAAGTCTTTGGACATGTCCATTGCCCAGCTCATCCCGCTTTCCGCAGGCGTGTACTCGGGCGACAGGTCCGAACCAAAGAGCCGGTACCCCTTCTCGATCCGGCTCGACATGGTTGCCTGGAGTCCAACCGCAGGCATGTCAAAAGCACGACCGGCGGCCCACAACGTGTCCCATACGTGCAGCGCAAAGGATGGCGGCACGTAAAGCTCCCAGCCCAGTTCGCCGACATAAGAAATCCGGATTGCCCGGATGGTCGCCATTCCCACATCAATGCGCTTGGCGCTGTACCAGGGGAACCCATGGTTGCTCACGTCGCTAGTCGACACAGCTTCGAGCACCTCTCTGCTGTTTGGACCCCAGAGCCCAATCGTTAGGTACTCCTCACTGCAGTCGCGGTACACGACCGAGCCGTCGGTCGGGGCCAGCGCTCGGTACGACGCGATCTCGGCCGGCATGTTGGCCTTGCCCGTAAGCATCCACCAAGTTTGGTCATCGATCCGGGTCACGGTCAGGTCGCGCCTGACTCCGCCCGAGGGCGCGAGCACGAGCGTGTAGGCAACGCCCCCAACCGGCAGGTCGATGTCGGCGGTGCAGATGTACTGAAGATGATCGAGTGCTCCTGGGCCACTCACTTCGATGGGGCCAATGGCGGCAGACCAATCGACCATGCCAACGTTGCTGCGCATCTCAAGATGTTCCGCGCCCATGATTGGTGACCAGCCAATGGCGTCGTACCCCGTGCGTTCGGGAATGGCATCGCCATATTTGGCCACGAGCGACTCGTTGGCTGCGTAGAACAGCGGTGTCTCTTGAGATGCCAAGGGGACCAGTTCGGCACCAAGCGCTTCGAGCCGGTGGTGATAGGGAGCGTGACGGAGTCCCCGCACCGACGAAGCCACGGCGCTCGGGTGCAGATCATCGAACCCGATCTCATAGAAGTACTTGGACTGGCGGGTGAGGAACTCTCGGTTCGTCTGGTGTGGATGGAAGCGGTTGATATCGGCCGGGGTGATGTCCATGCCCGGGTCGCCCGTGGTCATCCATCGGGCCATCACGGCACCAACTTCGCTGGCGAACGACAACCAGGCGCCAATCGCGGACCATAGTCCGCCCACGTTGGTCTCGCCCATGATCGGGTGATCGTCGACCGTGAACGAGAACATGCCATTGAAGCCGTGCGCCACACGCGACTCTTGTAGCGGCGGCATGTGATGCTGCATCTGCTTCCACGCGTCGGTGAAGTCATCGGGCGTGAACGGCAACATCGCTGTCTTTGGCAGCGCGTTGGGGTCCACTAAGCGGGCATCGTGGGCATAGCTGCCGATGCCCAGGTGATCGCCATGCTGGCGAAAGTAGATCTGGAGATCATCGAACGTCGTGATCGGGATGGCGACTTCGACCTCAGCAATGTGAGCGATCGCTGGCACTGGATCGGTAAAAATGTATTGGTGTTCACCGGGGAACAGCGGCATGGCGGTGCCGGTCTTCTCCGCCAGTAGCGGGGCCCAGATGTTGGTGCACACGATCGCCTGATTGCAGGTAATACGACCTGGCTCACCGTTGGTCACTACTGCAACGATGCGGCCGTTGTCGACCTCGATGTCGGTGACCTCGGTGTCGGCGTACCACAACGACCGGCCAGTGGCCTCGGCGACCTGCCGCATCGACGTTGCCAACAGGCTGGTCTTAACCACGCCAGACGACGGGTTAAAGACTCCACCCGCGATCGTCGAGGCGTCAACCATGGGGAGTCGTTCGGAGACCTCGGCAGCGGTCAGCATGTGCGCTTCGATGCCGTGGCTCATGCCCATCTCAACGAGGCGCCGGTGACTTCCCAGTCGTTCCTGGGTGTTGGCAACCTGGATGAACCCAGTGCGGAAGAACTGTTCTTGCCCCGGGATGGCAAGGGGCAGACGGTCATAGACCTGGCGACTTGCATAACCCAGCGTGGTAAAGAAGTGAGACGCCGTCAACGTGCGCAGTCCACCTGGCGCATGCGAGGTGGAACCGTCGTTGTGATCTAGGTCGCCCTTGTCGACGACGACGACGCCTTCGACACCCATTTGGGTCAAGTGGTAGGCAACACTGGAGCCGATAATTCCTGCCCCAATTACAACAATATTTGCCTCAGTCACCATTGGTTGGCCTCCAGATCGCTACGGACAGGATTGTAGTGAGCACTCAAGTCTGGTCAGTGACAAGACCACGGCGAGCACCAGCACAGCACCGATCCGCGGCGACCGCTGCACAGCACCGCCACCTAACAAACCCGTTCGCTCAAAGACCCACGATGGAAGTGGCGGCCTGACTCGGATTCAGGCCGCCACTGATCGTTGCGATGCTCGAGCAATCGCTGTTCCAACTATGACGCGACTGGGTTGGCGTGTCGATCTCAACCAACAAGGACCCCACTATTGGGGCCGGTCGACCAAACCCGACGATGCAAAGAGTGCCAAACTCGGGAAGCATTCTCCTACCGGTCGGGTTTCGGAATAGTCGACACACAGGACTACGGTCATCGGTCGAAGAGTTCCACGACATACCTACAGGAGGTTCACCGTGGCTTATAGAGGAGGACGAGCGTGAGAACGCTTTTGCAGTTCGCCAGTTGGCGGATATCACTAACGATGCTGGTAGCGCTCGCAGTCATTGCGACCGCTTGCAATGAAGACCCTACGGTCAGTTCCGACAGTGTCGCCGCTGAATCCAGCGAGTCAGCAGTGTTGCGAATAGGGGCCATACCCGACCAAGAGCCCGAACGCCTCCAACGCACCTACGGCCTACTGGCCGACTATCTCGAGGCAGAGCTCGATGTGATCGTCGAATACGTTCCGGTCACCGATTACCAAGGAGCCGTGACCGCATTCCAGGTCGGCGATCTTGATGCCGTCTGGTTCGGCGGACTCACCGGCGTGCAAGCCCGTCTCGAAGTGAACGGAGCGCTCGCCCTCGCCCAGCGCGATATCGATGCCGAATTCACATCGGTCTTCATCGCCAATACGGCCACGGGGCTCGGGCCGTTGACCTCGGTCAGTGACCTCGCTCAGATCGAGGGACGCTCATTTACCTTTGGTTCTGAATCGTCGACCTCAGGCCGTTTGATGCCACAGTCATTCCTAAACGAAGCCGGACTCTCGATCGACGAGAGCTTCGCCGGAGCCCCCGGCTTTTCGGGTTCCCATGATGCCACGATCGAACTAGTCGGCGCGGGCACGTTCGAAGTAGGCGCATTGAACTCGCAGGTCTGGGACGCTCGGCTCGCCGAAGGCGTCGTAGATCAAGACCAAGTTGTCGAAATATTCCGCACCCCGACTTACTTCGACTACCACTGGGTGTCGCAGCCTTCGGCGGCACTCGACGACCGTCTGGGCTCCGGTTTCACCAATGAGCTGGCAACGGCGCTTACTTCGCTTGATGCAACGAACAAGGACCATGCTGCCATTCTTGAGCTGTTCGGCGCAGACTCGTTCATTGTCACGAACAACGCCAACTACGCCGCAATAGAGGCCGTAGGTCGCGAGGTCGGTCTGATTAGGGAATGACCCCGCCGCTGGCAGTTGAGCTCCGCGAGGTTTCCGTTCAATTCGGCTCGATCACGGCGTTGAACGCGGTATCGATACAGGTGCCAGCGGGTCAAAAGGTTGCACTGGTCGGGTCGAGTGGTGCGGGCAAATCTTCTCTACTTCGCGCCGTTGCGGGGCAGGTCGAGATCTCCGCTGGGAGCGTCCACGCGCTCGGCGAGCAAATCGCCGAGCTCCGGCCCCGCACCGCTCGAGCGGTCCGAGCGCGGATCGGCTTGATCGCTCAGAGCCTCGACCTAGCGCTGCCACTTCGGGTGATACACAACGTAAACGCCGGCCAGCTCGGCTGCTGGTCCTCGTTTGGGGCGTTTCGATCACTGGTGCGTCCGGCCACCGGACCCGCCGAGCAAGTCTTAGAACAAGTTGGCCTCAAGGACCGACTATGGGCGCGTACCGACGAGCTATCGGGCGGCGAGCGTCAACGTGTCGCAATTGCTCGGGTTCTCCTGCAGGTTCCCGAACTGATCTTGGCCGACGAACCAACTGCGTCGGTCGACCCGAAGCTGGCCGATGACATGATGGCGTTGCTGTGCAGGGGAGATCACGCACTTCTGGTCAGCGCCCACAACCCTCAGCTCGCTCGACGACATGTCGATCGGCTCCTCGCCATACGCAATGGCACGGTGGTGTTCGACGTAGCAGCTAGCGATATCGACGACGGCGATCTGCTTGGCTTCTACGACCAATGATGGTCTGCCTCCTCAGCCGTCCGTTCCTCTGGTGACCGCCACGAGCTCACAAGCCGCTCAGCTCGGTTGGACATCTCGTAGACGCCTCGCCGTGGCGACCACGGCGGCGCTGATCTGGGGCTTCACACGCGCGGGAGTCGACAACCAGATCCTCAACGTTGGGGGTTGGTCAAGCTTCAGTCGATTCTGGCGCGCCCTAGTCAACCCGGAGCTGGCAGGCGACTTCCTCCGGTTGACGTGGGATGCAACGGTCACGACGCTCTCCTTCGCAGTGCTTGGATCGGTCCTATCTCTCTTGCTCGGAGCTATCGGCGCCGTAGGGCTGTCGGAGCTCTTTGCTGGCCGAGGAATGCTGTGGCGTTCGGTGAGAGCGCTACTGGTCATACCCCGCGCGATACACGAGATTCTGTGGGCATTACTCCTTGTGCAAGTGCTTGGCTTCGATCCTTTGGTAGCGGTGTTGGCGATCGCCATCCCCTTTGGGGCGGTAACCGCAAAGGTGTTTGCAGAGACGTTCGATGAGGCAGACCGCGCTCCCTTCCTGGCATTGCGAGCTTCCGGGGCCAACCGAGTACAAGCATTTGCTTATGGCGTCTTACCGAGTGTGCGCGGCGACCTTGTTTCGTACGCGTTCTACCGCTTCGAGTGTGCAATCCGATCCGCGGCCGTGCTCGGAGTCATCGGTGTTGGTGGATTGGGGTTTCAGCTGGACTTGAGCTTCGAAACCCTGCGTTACGGCGAGATCTGGACACTCATCGCGGCACTCATGCTTCTGAGCGGTGGAGCCGAAGCCATGTCGACCCGAGTTCGCAGCTCGCGATCTCGACTCGCCACGAAAGCCACTATTGGGTTGCTGCTCGTGCTGATTCCACTGTCGGTGAACTGGAGCGGAATAGACCCGCGGTCGCTCTGGTCCGCACGGACGGTCTCACTTGCTCGATCATTTGGAAACCGCATTTTCCCGCCCCGACTTGGACCTGATGGCTGGGGCGAACTGGTTTCAGCTTCCATCGACACCATTGCCATGTCCGTGCTGGCCACCGCTTTGGCCGCGACCATGGGCCTCGCTTTAGCACTCTTGAGCCGCGGGTCCGGCAGCTCTCTGCGATCGTTTCTGATCCGGCTGTGCCTGCTGCTAACTCGGGCCGTTCCAGCTCCGATCTGGGCGTTCCTCTTTGTGCTGATCCTGTTCCCCGGTATCTGGCCAGGCGTTGTTGGACTCGCCGTTTACAACATTGGCGTTCTCGGAAGGCTGTTTGCTGAAACCATCGACGAAGCCGATGATCGACCAACTGCAGCGCTTGCCGCTATTGGGGCAACGCCTACGCAGCGATTCTTCTACGGTCTACTACCCACGACCGCCCCCCGACTCCTTGCTCTTTCCTTGTATCGATGGGAAGTCATCGTTCGAGAGACGGTGGTTGTTGGCGTCGTCGGCGCTGGCGGTCTTGGACAGCTCATCAACGAGCACCTTGCGGCTCGTGACTTTGCCGCGGTTCTTGGCGCCCTGGGTGCAATGGTCGTCATTGCGCTCTGTCTCGACGCCCTCAGCGCCACCGCTCGCACCGCCTTGAGGTAAACCTCGCGGCAATGGGTCCGGGTGCTAGACATGGGCCGCCATGAAACACTACGAACGATTCGGTTGGCTGATGTTCACGCTCAGCGGCGTGTTCTTTCTTGCCGTCGGCCTACGAG
>Ga0114956_1004875_pt1 | contig 10093 bp, 9 predicted proteins | sample MaitaG_FD_87304 | JGI IMG/M metagenome (GOLD analysis project Ga0114956, IMG submission 87304) | Marine algal microbial communities from Maine, USA - Maine_Asex2 metaG | ecosystem: Host-associated > Algae > Red algae > Unclassified | place: Maine, USA | collected 2015-01-05 | reverse complement strand
TGTCGAACAGCAGGGTACTTCACTCTTCGGCGAACCCCTCATGCCCAAGCCACCCAGTGATGAATTACTTGAAAAACTTGCCGACAAAGAAACAACCTATGAGCAAGATCCCACCATCGACAATCTCATTTGGTACGGACGATTTATGGCCTACAGCGGTGACTACCTGGGGGCCATTGAATTGTACTCTGCAGGCATAGCCGAACACCCGAAAGACGCGCGCCTCTATCGCCACCGCGGGCACCGCTACATCTCTTTGCGAAAATTTGACGAAGCCATCGCCGACCTGACTCACGCGAGTAAATTAATTGCCGGTACTGAAAATGAAATCGAACCCGACGGCATGCCCAACGCAGCCAATATTCCGGTCAGCACTCTGCACGGAAATATCTACTATCATCTTGGCCTTGCCCACTACCTCAAGCACGAATGGAAGCCTGCCCTTGAAGCATACAAAAAATGCCTGACTACTTCTGCCCTTCCCGATAACTTGGTCTCGGCAACCCATTGGCTCTACTCAATCACGCGACGTTACAATGGCAAGATGGAAGCCGATGAATTCCTTACCCAAATTCGAGGCGACCTGCCCGTCATTGAAAATACGGCCTACCATCGGCTCTGTCTTTTTTACAAGGAAGAACTTTCTGAAGAAGCGCTGCTCAAAACCGAAGGTGATGGCCCAGCCAATGATGCAATCCTCTACGGCTTGGGAAATTGGTACATCTACAATGGCAAACCCGCCGATGCAAAACGCATCTTTGAGCAATTACGTACCCGCGACTCCTGGAGCAGCTTTGGCTACATCGCTGCGGAAGCAGATTTGGTGAAACTATAAATGCATTCGTCCTAAATCTCCGACGGAAGACTTAGTCTTAGCACCTTGCCCGGGTTGTTTAGTACGACGTAAATAGCTCCATCTGGCCCCGTCGTCACATCGCGTACCCGGCCGGCATTCTTGAGAATTGTTTGGCTGTACATCACTCGGTCTTTCTCTACGTCAAGCAATTGCACTTCTTCCATTCTCAGCGCACCGACCAAAAGTCGATTTCTCCATTTTGGAAAAACGTCTCCGTCATAAAAATCCAAGCCACAAGCTGCAATGGAGGGTTTCCAAAAGAATATCGGTTGCTCCATTCCTTCCTTGCGAGTCAACTCGGTAATAATTGCACCGTTGTAATTGATGCCATGGCTTATAACTGGCCACCCATAATTTACACCTGAATTGATCAAGTTGAGTTCGTCACCTCCCAGCGGTCCGTGCTCCGTTTCCCAAATCTGGCCTGTTTCAGGATGTACTGCCAGACCTTGTGGGTTGCGGTGCCCATATGAATAAATGGATTTAATGGCTCCCGCTGTATTGTAAAACGGGTTTGATTTTGGAATACGCCCATCCCTATGAATGCGATGGATTTTGCCGTTGGGCTTTTGGATGTCTTGGGCATCTTCCATTGTTCCGCGATCACCAATACTGAAATATAAATACCCCTCAGGATCAAAAACAATGCGACTGCCAAAGTGCACCCTTGCTTTCTTATAGGTCTCTTGAGGAGCTTCAAATAAAACCTCTTGATTAGCCCAAGTATTGTCAACTATTTTACCTCGCACAATGGAAGTCATCGCTTGCACTTCTGCCTCTCCATTCTCAGTGGGTACATCTATGCCATGACTATAGGACAAATAAATCCATGGCTCTCGATCATACTCCGGATCGACTGCTACATCAAGCAATCCTCCTTGCCCCCAGGCTCTCGCTCGAGGAATACCCACAATAGAATCTTGCCGCAATACTCCATTTTCCAGAAGTCGCAAGCGTCCAGTTTTCTCTGTAATCAATGCACGATCTGACCCGATAAAGTCGATACTCCAAGGTACATCAAGACCGTCTGCAATCACATCAATCTTGACATCATAATCTTGGGTCTCCAATGTTTCTGGTATCGCCGGCTTCAGGATACCCAGGCGAGCCTCTTCGTTTTGTAAAAAAGAAACCAGTGAATCGATCTCGGCATCTGCCAGGACAGAACCCCAGGCCGGCATGCCATGATGTGGGTGACCGAATTTAATCGATCTCATAATGTCATTGGTTCTGGATCCAAATTGCCAAGACCCATCGAGGAGGCTTTGTGAAGTATTGCCTTTGAGGTCTTCCCCATGACAGGAAGCGCATAATTTGATAAAATTCTCCGGGACTTCACCCTCCGAAACGACATCGGACGCAGTTGTGCAAGAATCAAGCAGGATACAGTAAATCAGGGCTGGAAAAACAAGCAGAAGCAGTTGGTATCTTATCATTTACCTTGACAATTAGAATGTGACCTACGGAGAAATGAATATACAAAATTACCAACCTGCCCCAGACAATTTTTCTTTACCGATGAGTACTACCTGGGTATTTATTGGCTTCTGGCAGTACGTGAATTAGGCATTCGTCTGAATATTGATAAGAAGATCAAAAAGAACATCGGTCGCATAGTCTTAGCTGACTTATGAAAAGTATCAGCGGGACTCGTTGTCTCGGTTGTGCTTGTGTTGTTTTTTTTAAAAATGATGTTGGCTAGGTATTTTAGCTTTTCGTATCATGTTTGATGAATAAGTTTGACCGTGTCATATCCACACTAGTCCTTTTACAAACAAAAAAGATCATCAAGGCACAGTCCATTTCCGAGCGATTTGGGATTAGCCTGCGCACGGTCTATAGAGACATCAGCACGCTCAAAAGTGCTGGAATTCCCATCATCGGCGACCCGGGCATCGGATATTCTGTCATGGATGGGTACCGCCTTCCACCTCTGATGTTTAACGCAGGCGAGGCAGCGGCTTTACTCACTGCAGAAAAATTCATGGTTAAGCTTACGGACAAAAATACGCAAGAGCAATATTCCAGCGCCATGATGAAAATCAAGGCGATCTTGAGAAGTTCTGAAAAACAATCTTTGGCCACCCTGGATAGTTCTATTGAGATTTCAGACGCCAACAGCTGGGACCACAAAGCGTACCTCCAAGACCTTTTCAAAAGTATCGCTGGTCGTAATATTCTTGACATTCAATATCAAAAGGCAGACGGAAAAAGCTCTCAGCGTTCGATAGAACCAATCGGATGCTATTACCAATTCAATAGCTGGTATGTGGTTGCCTATTGTCAACTGCAAAAAGACTACCGAACCTTTAAGATGAATCGCATCGCAAGCTTGCAGGTAAAGGATCTCCAGTATGATGAAAAACATCCCACGCTGCAAGACTATATCGACCGACAAGATGACTCCTGGAAAGAGCAGCAACAATTCCAATCCATAGAAATTGCGTTTGATGTAGCTTTTGTTCAATATGCCGAAAGAAGGAAATATTACTTTGGCTTTGTTGCGCAAAACGAAATGGGCGATACCGTGCACATGAAATTTCTCAACTCCTCCATAGAAGTAATTGCCCGATGGCTCTTGCAATTTGGAGACAAAGCAACCGTACTATCTCCTGCACTATTAAAAGAGCGTGTCAAGACCCTGGCTACAGATCTTTATCACCATTACAATTAAGAATAAATCTGCGACATCAAAATCCTACTGACATACAGCTGTCATAGGTCACATCTACTTTTGTCATATCATTTACAATCGTTATTAAATCTATTACAATGACAACACAAGAAGTAGCCAACAGCTTGGTCAAATTATGCCGCGAAGGAAAGTATGAACAAGCAGCAAAAGAACTCTATTCGCCTACCATCACTTCTGTAGAAGCCGAAGGTGCTCCTAATCGAATCGTCCAGGGACTGGAAGCCGTCGCCAAGAAAGGAGCTAAGTTTGAACAAATGCTCGAAAAAGTCAACTCGAGTAGTTTTTCTGATCCGATTGTGGCCGAAAACTTCTTTGCTTGCACCATGAAAATGAATGTACAGATGAAAGGTGCTCCAGGTCCTATTGACATGGATGAGATCTGTGTCTATACCGTAAAGGGCGACAAGATTGTCCGCGAAGAGTTCTTCTATACGGTACAACCTCAGCAGGCCTACTAGCATGAAATTCAAGGTAATTTGAAGATATCTCCAGGGAGCGTAGACTCCTTGGAGATATCATCGAAAATAGTGCTTTTCAAAAACGAAAACAGGAAGCTAAGGTAAGATCAACTTCTATGAGAAGATCCGCTCAAGGCACTGAAGAACTTGTTGTCCTGCTACCAGAGACGCATTCCGATTCGTGGCGAAAACACGAAGATCTAATGGCTCGAATATTTCTTTTGTTTGCGGTGATCGTGTTGATTCTCTCTAGTTGCGAAGATGCTTTTTTCGAGGACGACCGAGCTGAAGACCCAATTGCCAATTTTGAATATTTATGCACCATCATGAATGAACGATATTCATTGTTCGAATTTAAACACATCGATTGGGATTCGATCAATGACGTATATCGGCCCCAGGTGCAGGCCGAGACATCGCATGATGAGCTCTTTGAAATTTTGGCCGATATGTTAAATTCCCTTCGCGATGGCCACACCAACCTCTGGTCTCCCATTGACATCTCACGGCATTTTCCCTATTAGGATTCACCTTCCAATTACGATGCAGCTATTATCGAACGAAACTACCTTGGAGACTATCGCATTACCGGATACTTAACGAATGTCATCTTAGACGACGTGGGCTATATCCACTACCGCATTTTTACGTCATATTTGTCAAGCAGAACGGTCGACCTGCAAACGTTGCAAATGCTGATCAGGCCAATTCTTTCAACAATATCTCCGCGGCTAATTTTCCCAGGTTATTTGAAGCCAATGGACTTGCGCCCGTAATTAGCTTTCTGTCTTGACAAACAGTATCGTCAGACTTGGTATTCATAAGTTTTGCCCCCAGGTTCTTTAGTCTCTCGCTCAAGCCAAATGGCATATGTCCAGGCAAGTACCCAATCATAGGAGTCTTTTTATCAACAGAATCTGGGAATACAGCCATCTTGTACCCATCGTAAATAAACTTCTGATTATCTAACGTCGTGGCCAAAAGTGAACCTGGGCCGTGACAAAGGGTGATCGTGTACAAGTCGTTTTCATGTGCCCAATGCAATATCTTACCCACATTCTTGTCCTCAGGAATGCCAATCATCGCTCCGTGGCCACCAGGCACGAAGACACCGGCATAGGATGCTGATTCAGAAAACGAACTAGCAATAAAGTCTTCTAGCTTCTTGGGCTTTTTTAAACTGGGCTTTAATTCGTCGTAAATAGCTTTGACGTGTTCGTCGTTGTTTGGAAACGCCCACATTTCGAGTACAGCAGGTTTTCCCGTTGCTGTTGCTATTTCGAATTCAAACCCTGCATTTTTTAGATGCAACATTGGCAGCAACGATTCTACGGGGTGATTTCCGGTAGAAAACAATTTACCGTTGCGCATCTTCATATTCTTCTCTTCGGTGAAAATCACTAAAATCTTCGACCGCTTGCCCGTATATTTTTGATAATCGATAGGTTCATAATCTGTCTTCGCAGCGGTAGATAATTTTAATGCTATAGCAGACGGGCTGTAAGACCCATCAGACTCTAATTTCGGAGCCAAACCCAATAATTTCCTTAACATCATTTCAAACTTATGGTAGCTTTTTAATTTATTTGCACAAGACGCCCAGATAGAAGACTTATTCTCCTAGAGAAAGAAATAGATCTAACTGATTTGTATTACGATTTTACCTTTGGCTCTACCTGATGCCAGATGGCTGAATGCCTCAATACTCTCATGGAAAGGATACACCTTGTCAATGATTGGTTTGATCTTACCATCTTCGATCAATGCTTTTATTTCAGCCAGATGAACACCATTGGGGTGCATAAAAATAAATTTGTAAGAAGCCGTTCGCTCATCAATAAGATTGGTTAATTCGTCAGGCAATTTGTAGTCGACCATCCCAAAGATTTTCGAATTTTCTTCATCGATGGGACCGGCTACGCTTACAACCATTCCACCTTCCTTTATTACTTGGAAGGCTTCCATTGTATAGTGTTTTCCAAGGGTATCAAACACAATATCTACGTCTGCAACGATCGTCTTGTAGTCCTCGGTTTTGTAGTCAATGACTCGATCTGCCCCTAGGTCACTCACCCACCTTACATTGGTGGTACTGGTCGTTGTGTATACATATGCTCCTTTTGCCTTAGCATATTGAATTGCGAAACTACCTACTCCACCAGAACCTGCATGAATGAGAACCACATCTCCTTCCTTGGTACCCGCATATCGCAGAGATTGCAAAGCTGTTAGACCTGCCAATGGAATACTTGCAGCCTCTTCGAAAGAAATATTTCCCGGCTTTTTTGAAACTGCATTCGCATTCACAGCAACATAATTTGCTATTGTCCCCATTTGTGTCTGAGGTACCCTGGCATATACTAAGTCGCCAACTTCAAAATCAGCTTCGTCCTTCCCTTTTTCAACCACGATACCACTGACGTCATAGGCGACGGTACGGGGAAATGAGATGGGGAGAAGGCTTTGCAGGTTGCCTAGGATGATGCTTTTATCTATAGGATTTATAGCAGCAGCCCTGACTTCGATAAGAACATCTGTCACCTGTAAAGCAGGTCTAGCTACTTCATTAAAGGCCAAGCTCTCTTCAATAGGGCCGTATTTTATCAGCTGTAAAGCCTGCATCGTGTCTTTTGTATTCATTGACACAAACCTAGAAGATAGCCTTGGGATAAAAATTGACCTATGATAAGAAAAGCTATTGCCTTGCCTTTTCCACTCTGACCCTACTCAAGCTTTCTTGGGTAATACCCAAGTATGAGGCAATGTGATAGTTCCTAGTGTAGTGCTCGATATCTGGATATTGCGCTAAAAACAAATCATATCGCTCCAAGGCAGTTAATTGCAGTTGATTCAAAATTCTTTTTTGCAAGCTCACCAGATGCCGTTCCAACAGATTTCGTTGAAAAGGTTCGTATTCAGGAAAGAGGGTTAGTATTCCATTCAATTTCTCCGCATTAAATTCAATCACGCTAGATTCCGTTAGACATTCTACTGTCAAAGAAGCCAATTCATTGCTGTGAATTGCTATATAATCACTGATCCACCAATTTCGAATACCAAATTGAAGCGTATGTTCCTTCCCTTTCTTGTCGATGCAATACGACCTAAGGCACCCATCTGTCACAAAATAAATGCTGCTCACGCCATACCCTTCTCTGATTAAGGTCTCACCTTTTACCAGCTCTTTCTCCTTGGCAATGGATCGCAGATATACCTCAGCATCCGTACTTAGCTCGATGCTTCCTTTAATCTTATTAATTAATTCTTCCAATGTTCAGGTTTAGTTCATTCTGATAATGTCGCCCTACTTTCCCTAAGAGGCAAGCCATTCCACCAAAGTTACCTCTTTGCCCTTCTAATCTTACAGGCTTTCTATGATAGTCTAGCGTGCGATGATTGGTGCGGAAATATATCCAGGAAAAATGCCCCAAATAATAAAAACCTTCACCACCATACAGTCCCGTCATAGCGACTACATGGTCATAGAGCGAAAGGTGCACATTTTCTGATCCAGCCTCGATTAATCGTTGGTAGGTAGGGATGACCGTTATGGTCGGGCCAACAGACAGTGTCAGTGTAATGTGATTTCGCCGAGGTACTTTGTTTCCTTTTTCATCAGAACTGAAGGCCTCTAGAATCGTGCGTTCACCTGTGATCGCATCCGCTTTCTCACCATTACATGCTGCTTGCTTGTTTGCAGAGACAGTAAAATGCTCCTGCTCTACAGACGATGCTGATTCCTTTAAATCTAAGATCACCTTGCTGGCAACAGGCCCCCAATCATACCCTTCTACCACGATCGTGTATGAGCCTCCTTCTCCGTCGTTAGGATGTGTGAGACTATCTGCGACATCTTGATTTCTTGTTTGTATAGTTGTCGATGAAGACTCTGTCGCCAAATTCGATTGCAGTCAGTCGATCATCGACAAAAGCTATGCCATTGATGGTATCCAGGAAAGTAATGGGGCACTCCCCATCAAAGAATGGATTGGCCAGGCGCAGCCACTTTTCAAAAGTTTCGGCATTTTCAAAGACGTCTACCCCATGCTTCATTAGTGAGAGCAGCATAATCACATGTTCTTGCAAATCTTTGCGCATGGCCGACTTTGAATCGCGATATTGCCGAAAGGTCTTGTCATTTGGGTGTAAAAACTCAGATAGCGCATCGTCGGTAAATTTACGAGTAGACTATCGCAATGTAACAGGCTTGGAATTCGCTCTTTTTGCTTACTATATTGCAAGAGATGCCCACCAACATAATTTGACCGATGACCGTAACAAACAGTTTTTGGATGCTCTGTACTCTTGCAATCATGCTTTGCGCACCAGTGAGAGCGCAGCAAGCAAGTACAATCACCCTCACCCAAGGCACCAACATGGCAGCTGCCATCTCGCCCTCTGGAGAGGAAATGGTCATTGATGTGATGGGCCGCCTGTGGGTAATGCCCGTCGCGGGGGGCACGGCAATGCCGATCACAGACGAATTTGGCAATGCCCGACAACCTAGCTGGAGCCCAGACGGCCAATCAATCACCTTTCAGGCCTACTGGGCTGGAAACTGGCACATCTATACAGTGGTACGCGATGGGTCTCAGCTTACTCAAATCACGCAAGGCAATTACGACCACCGGGAGCCGCACTGGTCGCCCGATGGTGCCTCGATCGCATACGCCTCGGATGTCGCTGGCAACTACGACATTTGGAAGTACGATCTAATTGGGAAAAACACTGAGGCACTAACCAACGACCCCTTCAATCAATACGGCCCTGCCTGGTCACCCAATGGTTTAACACTCGTCTACGCAAATGATAATCCCGAAGAAAAAGGCATCTGGAAAATGGACGTCGCCAACCAATCGCACACATTTATTCAGCCCGCGGAGGACAAAATATCGGGTTTGTCATGGAGCAAGGATGGATCGCTGCTTGCCTTTAATGCACAATCGTTTGGAAAAAGCACCCTTGCGTATTTTCAACCCGGAAATTCAGAAGTTTCAGTAAAAACAATTTCCAAAGAAGGATCCGATGTTTTTCCTTTTCGCGTGAGCTGGATCAACGATGAGCAATTTATTTACACCGCCGATGGCGATATCCTCCAAGGCAGTATTCATGCAGAAGCGGCAGAAAAAATAGCCTTTCAATATGACGTGAATATTACCCGACCCAATTACTCCAAAAAAATAAGGGACTTTGATCCGCAAGAAAACCTGACCATCAAGGGGCTTTCTCAACCTCAATTGTCACCCGATGGAAAATCTATTTTACTGATCATGCTCGGCGACATCTGGATAATTGATGAGCAGGGTCGTTGTACTCAGGTGACCAATGACAAATATTTTGAAGTGTCACCCATTTGGTCTCCACAAGGTGATCGCATTGCTTTTCTCGCTGATCGATCAGGAGCATTTAGAATCTACCTGCATGATTTAGAGACCGGCCAGGAAGAAGAATTGAGCACGGTAAGTGGCACGGTGTCGGGAATGAGCTGGGCACCTAGCAGCGATGTCATTGCCGTGAGCAGCAATTTTGGTCCGCGGCTTGGTCGTGTTTTTCAAGTAGCATTAGACGGTCAGGAGACTACTCCGATCACGCCCATGTTGCAGAGCAGCGTGGGCGCACCAAGCTGGTCTACCAACGGCAAATTAATTGCATTCAGCATACTACGGCCGTACTCCAGCCTCTATCGGGAAGGGGTAAATAATGTAGCATACTATGACATCGACGGAAATAACTTAGGCAGACTGCGCGGTGTCGATACACTATCGCTCGGAGTGAGAGCCAAGGACGGCCCCATCTGGTCGCCCGATGGGCAGTTTCTGGCATCGATCGCATCAGGTCGTTTATGGCTTTTTCCGGTCGATAGCATGGGGCAGTTGCGCGGCAAACCAATCCAACTTACCGAAGAGCTCTCCGACAATCCGAGTTGGTCGGGCGACTCTCAGGAGATACTTTACATGGCAACAGACCAGTTGCGCAAGATCAATATTCAAGATGGCACCGTAAAGGATGTCACCGTCGATAAAACCTGGACACGGACAGCACCGCAGGAAAAATTAATTATTCATGCCGGCACCCTGTTTGACG
>Ga0114956_1004873_pt1 | contig 10094 bp, 6 predicted proteins | sample MaitaG_FD_87304 | JGI IMG/M metagenome (GOLD analysis project Ga0114956, IMG submission 87304) | Marine algal microbial communities from Maine, USA - Maine_Asex2 metaG | ecosystem: Host-associated > Algae > Red algae > Unclassified | place: Maine, USA | collected 2015-01-05 | reverse complement strand
TCCTTGATGCTTGTAAGTAAATCGCTCGTGATCGATGCCCAATAGATGCAAGAGCGTTGCTTGAAAATCATGAACATGCACACGATTGTCCTGAGCATTAAATCCAAATTCATCGGTGCTGCCATAGGAAATACCGGGCTTGACACCGCCACCTGCCATCCAGATCGTAAAACCGTAAGGATGGTGGTCGCGACCCCACTGCCGATAATTGCCAATTTGTCCCTGCAGGAAAGGCGTTCGGCCAAACTCGCCTCCCCAGATGACAAGGGTCTCGTCGAGCATGCCGCGTTGTTTTAGGTCTTTAATGAGGGCGGCACTGGGAGCATCAGTATCCTTGCACTGTATCTCCAATTGATAGGTGATGTTCTTATGCTGATCCCAGCCGGCGTGCATGCACTGCACAAACTTTACTCCACGCTCTGCAAGTCGCCTTGCCATCAGGCAGTTGTATGCAAAGCTTCCTTGGCGATGTACATCCGGACCATACATATCTAAGATGTGCTTGGGCTCTTTCGAAAAATCGGTGAGTTCCGGTACACTCATCTGCATCTTGTATGCCATTTCATACTGTGCGATACGAGTCGCAATCTCAGGGTCGCCGTATGTCTCCAGGTTCAAATGGTTGAGGCGCTCCAGGTCGTCGAGCATACCGCGTCGCATCTCACGGCTTACGCCATCAGGGTTTTGCAAATACAGAACGGGGTCTCCACTGCCACGAAACTTGACACCCTGTAGTTTGGATGGTAAGAAGCCGCTGCTCCAATAGAAGTCATAAAATATTTGACCGCAAGTAGCCTCCTTGTCCCTTGAGGTCATGACGACATAGTCAGGCAGATCTTTGGCCGAGCTACCCAGGCCGTATGTGAGCCAAGAGCCCATGGATGGTCTGCCGGATTGCTCCGATCCGGTGAGAAAGAAGGTGATTGCCGGAGCGTGATTTACGGCTTCAGTGTACATCGATTTAATAAAGCAGAGGTCGTCGACGATCTCAGCGGTGTGTGGCATTAGATCAGAGACCCACGCACCACTTCTGCCCCGCTGACGAAATTCACTCATGGGGTGGAGCACAGGTCGTGCCACTTGGTTGCCGGTCATGGTGCTGAACCGTTTGCCTCCCGTAAGTTCGTCGGGAATTTGCTTGCCGTGCCATTCGTACAATTTTGGTTTGTAGTCAAAAAGGTCGACATGGGTTGGTGCGCCATTTTGAAATAAATAAATGACTCGTTTGGCTTTGGGAGCAAAATGGGGTAGGGCACCAGAAGAGACTAAATTCGAAACAGATTTGGCCACGGCTTCTTGAGCCAGTAGACCCGACAATGCCGCAGTACCAATGCCGACCGCAGATTTTCCGAAGAAATTACGTCGAGTGATATTTTTTTGTTGCTTTATAAAGGGGTGCATTATTGACGGGTTAAGGTTTCGTCCATATTCAAAAAGATACTGCAGACTCCGCTCATGGCAGCTAATTGAGCAATGGGCAGCGAATTATTTACGGGATATTCTCCCATTCGGATTATTTTTTTCGCCTCAGCGGGAAAATCAGAATATTTGGTCTTTAATTTTTCATAGCGCGAGGTAAGAATCTCCATTTCTTCTGATTTAATTTTCCGTCCTGTCGCCATTCGGAATCCTTGTTGAATACTTTCGGAAATAGAATTATTTGCAACAATTAGGTTCTCTGCCCATACCCGAGCTGCTTCCGAAAAGGTCACATCGTTTAAGGTAACCAGTGCATGCATGGGAGTATTGGTAAGTGATTTACGTACTGAACAGGTTTGTCGTGCGGAATTATCGAAAAACATAGTGGGGCCTACGATTCGTCGCCAGAAGGTATAGAGTGATTTTCGATAGAGCGAATCACCGTGGTTTTGAACATACTTTGTAAATCCAAAAGTGGCTTCTTCCCAAATGCCCGGAGGCTGGTAGGGTTTTACCGAAGGGCCTCCGATCTCGTTGACCAGCAATCCACTTAATTTCAAGGCCTGATCCCGAATTTTCCAGGATGCGATCCGATATCTTGGTGCGTATGTGAAGAGGCGATTTTCTGCATCTATTTCAGCGGCTGCGGGATTGATGATGGAAGTTTGCCGATAGGTCTGCGACATCACCATCAGCTTGAGTAGCTTTTTGACATCCCAGCCACTTTCAACGAAATCAACCGCTAGCCAATCGAGTAACTGTGGGTGAGAGGGTTTTTCACTTTGTACGCCAAAATCCTCAATGGTTTTCACCAAGCCTGTACCAAAAATAGACTGCCAAAGTCGATTTACGGTGACTCGGGCGGTGAGCGGATGTTTGTCATCCACCAGCCAGCGTGCCAGGGAGAGCCGATCATCGACTTGCTCATGGCCTAGCGCAGGAATTGCCTCGGGAATATTTGCTTTTACCTGTTCGAGTGGTTGGTCATAGCTTCCTTTCGACAGGACGAATGTCGCTCGTGGCACTTCGAGTTGATCCATGACCATGACCTGCAAGTTGTCTGCGGTCTGTTTATCGTACTCTCCACTTGTATTCCTGAGATTTTCAAGGAGATCCGCATATTCAGGATTAGCTTCCTGAAAAGAAGTCATGAGCAGTCGGGTGTAATACGATCCGCGTTTTTTGGGCGGGAGCGAAAGCGAATACGCGTCATCTCCATTGAGTGAATCTGCGGCAGATGATTCCGAGGCCGGTCCAGATTCTCGCGGAAATATTATTCGCTCATAGTCCTCGACTTCTTTGGCTGCTTGTTCCAACATGGCTGCGATCTCGGCAACATCAGCCTTCGCCAGTTCTCCACTCAAATCAAGCACGGGAGGTACTCTGCCGTTTCTTCCCATGCCACCTTCGCTGGTCTGATTGAAGTAATCGTAAAATTGATAATATTCTTTTTGACTCAGATTGTCGTACTTGTGATCATGACATCGGCAGCAATTTAAAGTCAAGCCAAGCCAAACCGTACCCATGGTTTCTGTGCGATCATATACATTCTCGACGCGCGTCTCTTCGGGTATTCTACCGCCTTCACCATTGTACATGTGATTGCGATTGAACGCAGTAGCCAGAATTTGATCATTTGTGGCATTGGGAAGTAAATCGCCGGCCAATTGCTCTACGGTAAATTGATCGTAGGGCATATTATTATTGATTGCATTGATGACCCAATCACGCCAGGGCCACATCTTTCGAGTCGGGTCTCCTTGAAAACCATTGGTGTCTGAATAACGAGATATATCCATCCACTCCCATGCCCAGCGCTCGCCAAAGTCTGAAGAGGACAGTAACCGTTCGACAAGTGTTTCATACGCATTGGGAGATCTGTCGCTCAGAAAGGCATCGATCTCGAGCAGTGTCGGGGGCAAGCCCGTAAGGTCTAAGGAAAGCCGACGGATCAGTGTTTCTTTGCTGGCCTCTGGAGATCGCTTCAATCCAGTGGAAATTAATTTTTCATCAATAAAATGGTCTATCGGTGATTTGTCAGCTGCCTCAATATTCGCTTTGATCGGTGTTGTATAGGCCCAGTGTTCTTTCCATTCTGCTCCATCTTCGACCCACTTGATCAGGATTGCTTTTTCCCGACTTGTGAGGACTAATTTTGAGTCCGGTGGCGGCATCAACATCTCGGGGTCTTCGTGTAAAATCCGCTTGATCGCCTCGCTCGCCTCCGGATCATTGCGAATGAATGACTGATTACCGTTGGCCATGGCAGCAAAGGCATACTGTTCCTCATCTAGCCGCAAGTCTGCCTCACGGGCATTTTCGTCAGGGCCGTGACAAGCGAAGCAACGGTCGGAAAGTATGGGGCGTACATCAAAATTAAAATTCAATTGATCTGGTAGTTGTGCATACGCTTGGTCTACCTCTGGAGGTAACTCTGCCCCACAGGATGCGAGGATCAGCCCCGTCAGGATCAATGAAAAAATGGAAGTGGACTCCATGACGATAAGTTACACAATGCAAGGTTAAGAGATTAGTCCTATTAAATATATTTTAGCCAGCTTTGCAAGTATGAAGAGTTTTTTATCCCACTCAATAGTGAAAGTGAGCCCGATCATCTTCTGCGTGCTCATATTTACGCATTGCAAGACGGTATCTCCAGCAGGAAATGTAAGAGAAGATGCCCCTCAAGTTATTTCAGAAGATGGAGCCTGGTGTTGGTTTTCTGATCCACGAGCCATTTATGTACACGGTTCAAATCCTGGAGTGCTCACTGGATGGGTGACTAAGACCGGAGATATTGAGGTCGGGCATCTGAAGACTGATGGCACGACGGTAACGCAGGTTCTGGCAGCCGATCTAGACAAGGATGATCACGCAAATCCTGCATTTGCAGAGCTATCGGACCATACCCAAATGGTTTTTTATGCCAAGCACAGCGATGATGTCGTGCGGTATCACCGAGCCGAGGATGGTGGCCAGGCAACATCGTTTGGTGGGCCTATTTTGCAAGATCCTTTTGATCCCACCGAACTCGAAAAATTTCCGCTCAAGCGGGTCACCTACGCCAACCCCTTTGTGCTCAGGGGAGAAAACGATAAAGTATTTTGCTTTGGTCGCTGGACTGGGTACAAGCCCAATTTCATGACGTCAAGAGATGGTGGTAAGACCTTTGGCAAAGCACGTGTGATCATCACGAGCTATCCGTTTGATTCCAACAATCGTCCCTACGCTAAATATTATTCGGATGGAAATAGGCGGATTCACATGACCTACACAGATGGCCACCCAAATGTAGAACCGACCAATTCTGTGTATTATTGCTATTACGAAGACGGTGCATTTCATAAAGCCGATGGTTCAAAAATTACCGATGTAGATAAACTTCCTTTTGAAACGGCGGATGGTAGTTTGGTCTATCATTCAAATATCAATGACGGCCGAAGTTGGATTTATGATATCGCCGCCGACGAGGCAGGTAAGCCTGTGATTTTATATGCACGCTATCCGGATCAGGAAAGCCACATTTATTACTATGCAAAATATGATGGCTCAAAGTGGCAAGAGGTGGAAATTTGCAATTCAGGCTCATGGTTTCCGCAAACGCAGCCTGGTGCTGATGAGCGTGAACAAAATTATTCCGGTGGGATGACGGTGCATCCACTTGACGTATCGGTTATTTACGTTGCTGAAGAGGTCGAAGGTATTTTTGAAATAGTACGTTATAAGATCAATGAAGCCGGGACAAAAATAGAGTCGCGTCAAACGATTACTCAAAATTCAACGTACGATAATGTCAGACCATATATTCCTCGCAATATGCAAACGGATGATCCTCTGGTGGTCTTGTGGATGAAGAATAAAAAATATATTCACTACACGGATTATGATGTGGAGGTGATGGCGAAGTTTCCCTAGCCGATCGTCACTTCCCAATAAATATTAAATGATCTGTGTATGCCACCTTTCTCAAGAAGTCCCAGCGCAGTTGGAGTCTGTCTGTGATGAATGCTTGATGCGCTGACCAATAGGTACGGTGTGGATGCTGAGGCCGATGCGGTGATAGTTTTTGACCTGATCAGACAATATATCATCAAAAGCTGGAAGGGTGCCGGTCACAGATCTGATTGGATCGGTTGTGTTTCTCAAACCGGTGGCCGGGGTAAAAGGTCGGCCGGACGCAGAATTTTATTGCACCGTACTTTGTAAAACTTCCATTGATAGAGGCATAGGTGAAGCCAAAAAAGTCTAACCTTTTTGAAAAACTAACGTCGTCATCGCTCGTACATCCTCCACATTCGTCGTTTTAATCGGCTCCAAGAGCGTGAGGTGATGCACAGCCATTAACTCCTCAATGAGATTTCGAGTGAGCAAGAATCTGGTAGAGCCATCAGGAATACGAAAAACACCTTCACCCATATCGTGCCCCGCACTGGGAAGACCAATATCTGAGGTCATACGGATGAAAAAGGATCCTTGTGGTCGCAAAACCCGAATATGCTCTGCAAATAGACTGTGGAAGTGATACAGATCTTGGGCAAAATGCAGCACTGCGCAGGAGATGATATGGTCAAAGAAATCTTCAGGGAGCGGCATGGACTTAAGGTCGCTGACCAATAGATCTTCGAGCCGGTCTGGATATTTTTTCTTCAGTTCTCCAATCTGAAATTCGTCCTGGTCCACTCCAAAAATTCGCATATCATTTTGGACAAACCAGGTGAGGTTGCGTCCGGACCCACAGCCTGCATCAAGGATGCAATCTCCTGGTCTGAACCTTTCCTTGAAAATCTGATCAATGAGATAAATGTCAGTCTGCCCCAGTAAATTTCGTATAGGATTCATATCGCGAAAATAATGGTGTCTATCGCATTGAGAATATTTCTTCGCGAAATATGAAGGAATGAGTGATCAAATTATCAAGCTATTGTTTTAAAATTTTCTGAAGGTATAGCTTATCATTGCTCTTGTGTGCTACCTCGACAAAATATAGTCCCGCTGGTAGATCAGATAAATCTATTCTGATGGTTTGATTGCCAGCAAGTTCTTGAATGGACACTCCCAACGCATCGAGAATCCTGACGTCGTAATTGTGCAATTTTCCTGAAATAGTAAAGAAGCCTTGGGTAGGGTTTGGAAATATCTCATAGCTATCGGCCATTACCTGTACGTCTGCGCTAGTTGTGAAATCACAACCTCCCCAGACGGTCTCGGCATACTCAGAGAGCTTACTAAAATCTTCTGTCCAAGTAGTGTACATCACTCCGATGATCTCCGCTGTGCCTACAGACTCTGATAGCCAGGTTGGTGTATAAAATTCATTTCGATCATAAAAACCACCAATGATTTGAGGGTTTCCCTGGTCTGCAAAGAAGTTCGTCGACTGCTGGCGTAGACCTTCATTGTACTGCCAGTTCAAGATTACCACATCGGCGGGCACACCAGCCCAGCTTCCGGCCCAGTAACCATTCACAAGATAATACGGATCACCATCAGCGGTCGCATTGTGATGCGGATCAAACATGTCATTCCATGCAAAGATGACGGCGTCTTGATCCAGTGCTCTACCCTGATTATAAACGGTTTGAAAATTGTACGCCAGGTTTTCTCCCGCTGAGCCGAAGTCGGGAGCAAGATCCCAATTGCCCGCACGAATTTCATCATGCCCATAAAGCCATCCTGAGAACATTTCATGATCGATAAAGACTTCCCTGATTCGTGATAGCTGGTCTGCAGTGATATCAAAAACCTCAGGCTCGGTTAGTGAAGCAGTCACTTGATTCTTGACAGCGATGGCCGCATGGTAGTAGTCTACATAAACGGAATCACCGATGGCTAGAGGAGACCCAGCTGTAATCTCGATCTCTGGCTGCATGTGCCACTTGGTGTAGGCACCTGGATAGGGATCCAGGCCACAGAGTGGATCCAGGATGGAGTCCAGGTCTACCCCTTCACTTAGACTGTTGCCCGCTTGGTCTCGAATGGCCAGGGGCGCACCATCGCGACGGATAATATTGAGAAAGCTGGTAGGTGTGATTGTGAGGCCATCCCACCAGAGATTGCCATCTCCTCCACCCCACACTCCTAGGATTATGCTGATGTTGGTGCTCTCTAATGTGTTGAAGGAGATGTCGATTTTGGTCCAGTCTTGTGAGCTCGCAAGATTTAGTGGAGCCTGGTGCAGTCTTCGGTTGTCGGCGAGATTTCGGATAAGGATATCTACCCGAGCAGGATCAAAATCTTCGGTTCGTACCCAAGCGCTCAAATGATAGTGTCGAAAAGGTTCGACCGGAATATTCTGATTTATTCGGCCATGGCCAAATTGATTTTGACCGGGATTACTGATGCGAATACTGGCAGAGCCCTCCATCGCCACGTTCTCGTCCCAAAACGTCACGACACCCGGATCATCTTGCCAGGTCCAACCGGGGATGACATTTGGTGTGGTGGGAGTCTGCTCAAAAGTCCCATTTTGAATGGGAATCGACCTGGCGGAATCCGCAACCAAAACCAGTTTTCCGTCATCTTCACTTACGACGAAAGGAGCGTTGACCACGGGAGCGCCTTCCACGAGGTTGGGATTTCGAGCGAGAATGGGCCCAGAATAACCAAAATTCATAGTCAGAGGATACACCTTCATCCCCAATGACTGGCATGAATCGAGTAGCGTTGTGAGATTGGACATATAGTTGCTGCCAAAATCATCGATGTTGCCGAACTTCGTATCAGATAGGATAACACCGTTGTAGCAGGCGGCAGAGGCCTCTGTAATATTTGTCAGGGCAGCTTCTAAGTCGGAGGTAAGTACGAGGTTTACGCCAATACGTACCAGTCGATGCTCAAGCTCGTGGCCATTTATGATGGGATTGGTTTGGGATAAAAGAAGATGGAATGGTAGGATGACTAGAATTTGCAAAATAGCTCTCATAATTTTACCTATTTTATGAGAGTGCTCGCATTCAAACGAAAGACGGAAGTTAGCATATTTCTCTGGAGCGTGCATGAATTTTTGTCATTGCTGTCCCCTTAGCTACACTTGGTAGAGATAGGAACGCAGTCGTACAATATTCATCTAACGGATTCTTCACTGCTTCGCTACACACTATCGGAGGCCATATATATGGCTTTCATGCATCTTGTACCTAGGCAATGCGCGGTCTCACGATGGAATTTATTGGAGAGAGGAGGGTGCGTTCTATTTCCTTTGGTACCATGCGGTTAAGTATGAGGCAAACTTGAGATTATCGTCTGATAGATATGGGGAAAAGAGTCCGCAATTATTGACAGACTTGATGTGCATCTGTGCATTTTGGAAAGCAGGTATGAGATTTTCGCCGACGACCGCTCCTCTCCTTTGAAGGTCGGGGAGAGATTCAGGCAAAAGGCCCCTTAGTTCTTGATCAGCTTACGCGTCACATTGACTTGGGCATTGTTTATTTTAAGGAGGTAAGTCCCAGCGGGTAGATGGGTAAGATTGATAGATTTAGACAGAGTGCGTTCAAATAAAATTTTCCCGGATATGTCTAGGATCTGGATTCGGCCCGGCATTAATTCCGGATAAGATATATTGAGAATGTCATCGACTGGCATTGGATGCAGGATAAAACTTTCTTCTGAGTCTGAAGCGATACGAACATCACGTATCCCACTGGGGTGTGCTGAACCATCCAGATCAATTCCATTGACCCGATAGAAATTAGCACCGGTTGCCGGCTGCGTATGAAGATACTGATAGGTGCGTTCACTAACGGATGTTCCGGCTGCTAGAAGTCGACCCAATTGCTCAAATTCATGACCGGTCGTCGAATGTTCGACCATGAAAAAATCGGTTTGATCCTCAAGTACTGTCATCCAGTTTAATTCAACGCCATTTTGTACTTGAGTGACCTCAAACGAGAGGTAAGTTAATGGCAGAACGCAGGCAGAGAAAGGTTGTGTTGTTGTAGACAGCACTCCAGTGCCTGGTGATGGCGGGGTATCATTGGGCCCATCGGTCCAGGTGGCTGGGTCTGCATTGTCATCCATAGAAAGTAGTTGCAAAGACTCACAACCCCCATCCGGATTTCCCGTAGCATCAGGTCCGCTCGCCCACGAAGCACCACCTCCATAGGCAACGCTAGTTATGGTGTCACCGCAATCACTAATGAGACTAATGATTTCTCCTGAATTCAGCAGTGAGCCAGAATATTCTGCAGAGGCTACAGTTAGATCGTATCCCTGAGCCAGCAGGGGATTGCACGTACTGAGGCTATTGCCAATTACCATGTAGGCACCGGCCTCAAGGGTGGTGCCAGTAGGAAAGACATCTCCGGGATGGTCTAGTGTGATACCAGACAATCTCCACCCCGATAAATCTGCAACAGTGGCATGGGCATTGAACAGTTCTATGAATTCACATTCACTGTCCGAACCTTGATCTGTACAAGGATTAAAATGAATTTCTGAAATGATGACTTGAGAAAATACGTTTGGAGCACAGACGGCAAGGCCGACGCAAAGAAAGATGGTTTTCATCGCAAAATGTTTTTAATTAACGAAGAATAAATGGCCTGAGAAATATCAAGTTGAACCTACAAAATAATTCAGCCGTTGCAATTGATCTATGATAAGAAATGCCCCAGGTTCTTTATCCAGGCGCAGAAGACACATGACATGTCTACTCAGTGCTGCTATCGCTGGCT
>Ga0114956_1004865_pt1 | contig 10109 bp, 6 predicted proteins | sample MaitaG_FD_87304 | JGI IMG/M metagenome (GOLD analysis project Ga0114956, IMG submission 87304) | Marine algal microbial communities from Maine, USA - Maine_Asex2 metaG | ecosystem: Host-associated > Algae > Red algae > Unclassified | place: Maine, USA | collected 2015-01-05 | reverse complement strand
TTACTATCTGCACAAGAGTTTGTAGATTGGAGATACGAATACACACCTTGGGATCCAGATAATCCATCAGATCAATTTGTTGGTGCATATAGAGATCAATTCGGTAACGATTTAGATTTAAGGGATCCAAGAGTTTTGTTAACAGATTGGCAAGATGAAATTTCAAGATCTGCATTAGTTAAAAGTAACAAGCTATCTTTATCTGGTGGATCAGACAACTCATCTTATGCAGCATCTTTTTCGCACCTTAGCCAAGAAGGAATAATTAAAACTTCAGATTACGAACGTTATAATCTTAACCTAAGACTTGATCAAAACGTAACAGATAGGTTAAAAGCTGGTATGAATATAAATCTCGGAATAACAGAAAGAGGAGGTGTTGTTTCTGCTTCAAATGAAAATGCAAATGGTAGAGCAGGTATTGTAACTAATTCAATCTTATTTAGTCCTGTTCAAGGTTTAACAAGATATGATGATGCAGAATATGATTCAAATGGAAGATTAATCTCTTTAAGAGGAGGAGATATAGTAAATCCAAATAGAACTCTAGAAGGAAACATAAACAGAGGTAATGGAATTAATTCTTTTGGAAGTGTATATTTAGAATATAAAATTTCTGATGGACTTAAATTTAAATCTTCAATAAGAGGTAATGTTTTTAACAACAAAGGAGAGGCTTATTTTTCTGGAGAGTTTGGTTGGGGACAATTTACAAACGGTAGAGCTTTCGTTAACTTTGCTCAAGGTTCAGGTTTAATAACTGAGCAAAACTTAAATTTTAATAAATCTTTTGGAAAGCACAGATTAAATGTAACAGCTGTTTATGAGCAACAACAAAGTACTTTCGAGTTTGCTGCTTTAGCATATACAGGCTTTGAATTGCCTGGAGTTAATTTAGATAATCTAGGTTCAGCATCAGAAGTATTACCATCACGATCAGACGTAGTTGAAAATACATTGAAATCTTATTTAGCTAGAATACAATACGATTTTGGAAATAGATTTACTTTAAATTTAAGTGGTCGTTATGATGGTTCTTCGAGATTTGCTGATAAGAATAGATGGGGGTTTTTTCCATCTGCAGGTTTAGCATGGAAGATATCTAACGAAAAGTTTCTGCAAAATAACAAAATTATTAATAATGCTAAACTAAGAGTTAGTTATGGTGAAACAGGAAATAATCAAATAGGTTCTTATAGATCATTAGCCGCAGCACAACTAGGGTCTTATGTATTTGGTGGTTCATCTTTTGTAACAGGTGTTTCTGTAAATAGGTTGGCTAACGAAGATTTAACTTGGGAAACGACCTCACAAATAGATGCAGGTATTGTATTAGGATTTTTTAATAACAGGGTTAACCTTGAAGTAGACTACTACCAAAAAGAAACTAGAGATTTACTATTAGAGGTACCTTTACCAGCAACTTCTGGTTTTGAATTTGCATTTAAAAACCTTGGTGCTGTAAGTAATAAAGGTTTAGAAGTATCTTTAAATACTGTAAATGTAGAAACCGATAACTTTACTTGGAGTAGTAATTTTAATATTAGTTTCAATAAAAATGAAGTACTTAACTTAGGTGGTGCCAACGAATTTTTTACAACTGCAATTGGTGACAACCAAATAACAAACGATTATATAGTAAGAGTTGGTGAACCTTTAGGTTCTATTTATGGTATAGAGTCTAACGGTGTTTACAATTATAGTGATTTTGAAGAATTTGATGGATTGTCTAATGCAGAAGCAGAAGCATTAATTATACAAAACGGTATAGATGCAGGATTACCTTATTACGACGTTTTTTATACACTTAAAGCTGGAACAACTACAACACAAGGTGTAACACAGTATAGACCAGGAATGCCAAGATTTGTAGATCAAAATAATGATGGTGTTGCAGATGGACAGGATAGAACTATTATTGGTAATACACAACCTAAGCATTTTGGTGGTTTTACTAATAATTTTAAATATAAAAATTTCGACTTATCTATTTTAACCTCTTGGTCTTATGGTAATGATATTTACAATAAAAATAGAGTAAGAGGAGGTTCTCAGGATATTCCATTTTTTAACAAACTTGGGTTTGTTAGAGATAGATGGACACCTGGTAACCCAGATACAGACGTACCAGGGATTTGGGGAGCAGGAGATGGTGGGTTTGCAGGTTTAGCTAATTCTACGTATATTGAAGACGGTTCTTTTCTTAGGATTGCTAATGTAACCTTTGGATATAATTTTTCTAAAGATGTGTTAGAATCACTTAATGTAAAATCTTTAAGAATTTATGGTTCTGTAGATAATTTACATGTATTTACTAAATACTCAGGTTACGATCCAGACGTTAGTGTTGGTAGAAACCAATTAACACCAGGTTTAGATTCAGATTCATACCCAAGATCAAGAGCTTTTAGAATTGGATTAAATGTAGGACTATAATATTATTAATTAAAAAAAAAAAAATGAAAAAAAGAAACGCAATGATGGTATTACTTGTATTAGTAATGTTCATCTCGATGTCTTCATGTAATGAAGATTATTTAAAAGAAAATCCAACAACTTTTGTAGACCCAGCTACACTTGTTGTTGATGAAGATGGTGCTGAAATTTATTTAATAGGTGCTTACGACGCTGTACAGCAATCGGTTAGTTCGGGTACAGGTAATGCTTCCAATGTTGGCTGGGCTGTACATTGGGGAACAATGGCTACAGATGAAGTAGTTGTGCCAGGTTGGGCAGGAGATAGAAAATTAATATATCTACATCAAGTATCACCTAACAATGCAACAGTTACTAATATTTGGAATAATTTATATGTAAACCTAAATAAAGTAAATAGTGTCGTCGATAGAATTAGCGCATTAACTGCAGATCAAATTGATATTGAAGTTAGGGATAGAATGGTTGCAGAAGCAAGATTTTTAAGATCTACTATTAATTTTGCATTAGTAACTACATGGGAAAATATTCCATTAATTACAAATGAGGTAACAGACTTAAATAATTTAGAGGTTCCTCAATCTTCTCCAGAAGAAGTTTATCAATTTATTATTGAAGATTTAAAATTTGCAGCACTAAATTTAGAAGCTAGTCAAGGTGGAGGAAGAGCAACTAAAGGAGCAGCACAAGCTTTATTAGGTAAAGTATATCTACAAATGACAGGTTTTCCATTAAATCAAACCGATAAATTTGCACTTGCCCAAATAGAATTAGAAAAAGTAATAAATAGTGGTACTTACAATTTATTAGCAAATTATCCAGACGTTTTCGATTTAGATGATGAGCAAAGTAATGAAATGGTTTTCTCTATTGGAATGAATGGTCCTGGTGAAAATGAAGGTGGTTTATTAGGTACTTTTTATGGACCAAATGGAAACGTTCAAAATGGTGGTGGATTTGGTACTTGTTATGTAAATGCAAATAGTGTAGCAAAATACGATGTAGATGATATTCGCTTATTAAATAATATAGCAAAACACAACGCTAATATTTGGACTCCAGAAGAAGGTATGAATAATCCTGTGGCTTGGGGAACTACAGATTGGCAGTGGAGAGGTTGGAAATGGCATGCTTCTAAACCAAACGATTATACCAACGATACACCTTTCGACAACCCTTACATACGTTATGCAGATGTTCTTTTAATGTATGCTGAAGCTCTTAATGGTCAAGGTGCTCTAACACAATCAGCAATTAATTCAACTGTAAATTTATTAAGAGATAGAGCAAGAATGAATGCTTCAGCTGTGCCAGATATGGTTTTGGGTTCTCAAATGGATAATGCAAACGAACTATTAGACGAACGCTATAGAGAGCTTGTCTTCGAAGGTTGGAGACGTAACGATTTAATTAGATTTGGTAGATATCAACAAGCTATTTTAGGTGTAGATCAAGATGGTTGGACAACTTCAGGAAACCCTGGTCCTAATTATGAAAATTTTGAAATAAGATGGCCAATACCAGTTGCCGAAATACAATTAAATCCAAGTTTAGTTCAAAACCCTGGTTATTAATAAATAAGTAAGACTAAGATTATGAAAAATCAAACACGAAAAATAAGTATAATGGGCATGATGAGTTTCATTTTGCTAACACTACTAATATTTAATTGTACTCCAGATTCTAATCTTAGAGATGGTATCAGAGAGGTGAATTTTAAAGCAACTGCCAATAGAACATTAATTACAGAGAATGAAACTATTGTTTATAAAGACTCTTCTACTAGTGTAAATTCTCGTATTTGGACTTTTGAAGGTGGAAGTATTAATAACTCAGACTTGCAAGAAGTTAACGTAGTTTATGATACGCCTGGAATTTATGATACAACTTTAGAGGTTATTTATGATGATAATTCTACAGAAAGTAACTTATTTAAAGTAGAAGTTTATCCAGATGTTGTAGCTAATTTTACTGCAAGTGAAACAACAACACTTTTTGGAACTCAAATTACATTTACTAACTCTAGCGAAAATGTAGAATCAGCTTTCGAATTAGCGAGATTAGAAGATGGTTATGTTTGGACTTTTGAAGGTGGTGTTCCAGCAACAAGTACAGAAGAAAACCCAGTGGTTACCTATCCAACACCTGGAGTATATAATGTAAAACTTGTAGCGCACAGAGAAGCACCTTTTAGAAATGGTGTTTTGGAGTTAAATGATCACATTACAGTTTTAGCAGCAATTCCGCTTGTACCAGATTTTGAAGCAAACATTACTTCAATTGAAGAAACGCAAACAGTTACTTTTACAGATTTAACAACAGGTAGTGCAGATGGTTGGTCTTGGACTTTTGAAGGTGGTACACCAGCAACCTCTACGGACCAAAACCCAACAATTACATATAATAGTATTGGAACTTACGATGTTACTTTAACTGCAACAAGATCTGTAGATGGAGAAACGCAAAATATTACCAAAACAGATTATATTACTGTAACTGCAGCAACAGGTCCTTATTGTACAACGCCATCAAATTGGGTTGGTTGTGGTAATAATGATGGTGAAGAACCAGACCTATCCGATTGGGAAATAACTAATGATAGTGGTGGAGATATAAGTGGAAATTTTTCGGTCTCAACAGATCAATTTTCTGAAGGTACAGCAAGTTTAAGACATGTTTACAGTGAGCCTGGACAACCTGCATTTACAGATAATAATTTGAGATTTAAAGAAATATTGCTTAATGTACCAACGGCAGCAAATTACACCTTATCAATGGATATGTTTGGTGAGATTCTTTCGCCTGGTAATAGTAATTATGTTTTCGAAATATCATTCGAAAATAATGCTACTGGTGCAAATCCATACAAGCAATTTTTTAACACTGCTGGTGGATCATGGTTTAGCGCATCTACAACACAAATGTTACCACCTGGTGATTATTATGTAAGAATACAAATTTGGAATCCTGGTTTTAATGCCAATTTAAAATACAATCTATTTGTAGATAATATAGTGGTGGTACAGAATTAAAATAAATTTTATTTAATTTTTAAAAGGCTGTTTATAATAAAACAGCCTTTTTTTTAAAAAAAACCATTTGTTATTTTTTTTTAACCATTTATTACAATTAAAACTATTAATTATTTTTATTTTTACTTAAATATAAATTTTAAAAAACATTTTATTATGAAAAAAATTACTTTTGCGCTCATAGCGCTATTTATTGGAGCAACTTCTTTTGCTCAAACAATTACTCAAAATGTAATTAATTCTGCAGAATTAACAGTAGCTGGAGCCGGTCAATCTGCCACAGGATGGACACCAGACCCTGCGACGTTATTAATCTCAATTGATGGATTTGCAGCAAACACAACTTACCAAATTTTCAATCAATTTAGAATAACAGATGGTTCAGGAGACCAATGGGGAGGAGGTAGCTTTACTATTACTACAGATGCTTCTGGTTCTGGATCTAACTCAACTTGGGCTCCAGGATTTTTTGGTGGTGCTACTTTTGATGGGTCAGAAACTGTAGCTTTTTGGAACTGTAATACAACTGGTCCAGCTGGAGCAGTATCTACTAATCAAACATTTCCTATTACGTTGTCATATACTCTTAGTTTAACAGACTTTAGTTTAGACACTAATGTTTCTGTATTTCCAAACCCAACTACAGATAGTATAACATTACAAACTAAAGAGGAGTTTAATAGTGTAATTGTTTACGATATTAATGGAAGGAATATTAAAAGCTTTAATAACGAAAAAACTTTAAACGTTTCTACATTACAAGCTGGTATTTATTTCTTAAAAACGGATACAGGTTTACAAGCTAAATTTGTAAAGAAATAGTAAAGTAAAAATTATACTACCTTATTTTAAAATTAGGTAGTAATGTAAAAATAAAAGCCGAACAATATAAATTTGTTCGGCTTTTTTAGTACTCTATATATTCAGTCTAATTATTAAGTTAAAAATTTTTAAAATTGATTAAAAAATAACAGCGTGTCTTTAATATGTTCTTGCCAATATTCCCATTTATGTTCACCATCAAACTCTTCATAAATATGAGGTATGTTTGCATTAACTAATTTTTGATGTAATTGTCTGTTTTGTTCAATTAAAAGGTCATTCTTCCCGCAATCAAATCTAAACTTCGGAAGATTGTTTTTTTGTTTTAGAATTTCATCAATAACAGATAAATTATTACTATTCTCTGTGTAATTAGACATGTCTTCTTCTACAAATAAAGACATTTGATTAAGGTCTGTAATAGAAGAATGTCCAGAAATAGCTTTGTATTGCTTATGATATTTCGCGCCTAATTTTAATGCGCCAAAACCTCCCATAGATAAACCAGCGATAAATAATGGTGATTTTTTACTTGTAATATTAATATTTTCTAAAACTGCATTAATAACATCGTTCGCTATCCAATTCTCGAATTTTTGGTTTTCATGATTTATATAACCAGAACCGTCTCCAAATAAACCATCTGAAGGCATTGCAATAACCATAGGCTTAATTAAACCCTTTTGCATCATTTCTATTGCTGTAAAATGAACGCCAGCTTTATGTGCCCAAATCCAAGCGCTTCCATAAACGCCATGTAATAAAGTAACAATTGGAACATCTTTTAAATCTTCCATTGGTGGTACAAATACACAAATATCTCCTCTACCTTTTAGGTTTGGAGTTTTTATTGTTATAAACCTTAAATTGTTACTTTCAAATTCAGGATTAGATATTTCGGTTGTTTTAAACTTTGACATTTATATTTTTTTCGTGACAAATTCACGAGTAATAAAATCTTACTTATGAACTTTATTTTGATTAAAGTATTATTTTTTTTCAGCAAAAAACCATTACTTTAAGAAGTAAGTAATTTTAATTCGTGAATTCGTGGCATTTTTTATTCAAAAACAATAACTCCTTTAGCGTTTTTACCAGATAACATATCATCGAGAGCCTGTTGTAAATTATCTAAAGTATAGGTTTTCGTAATCATTTCATCAAGCATAATGTCTCCATTTTTATAATGATTAATTATTTTAGGAAAATCGGTTTGAGGATTACATTTTCCATACAATGGATTAATGTAAATTTTATCCCATTCAAAAAGCGACATATCTACCATCACTTTTTGCTCAATGCCACTCACTTGCACAGCAGTTCCCGCATTTCTTATCATTGCTAAAGGCGCAACTCCCAGTTCTGGAATTGCAGTACATTCAAACGCATAATCTGCACCTCTTCCATCAGTCATTTCCTTCACTTTTTTAGCAGCTTTTAATAAACCTTTGTCATTCTTATCAGCTAAAATAGTATGTGTTGCTCCAAATTCAATTGCCATATCTAAACGTGTTTGGTTTATGTCAATAGCAATTATTTTTAAAGCCTTACTTACTTTAATGCCTTGAATTACATTTAAACCAACACCACCTGTTCCTAAAACCACAGCAGATGAATTTTCGGTAACTTTAGCCGAATTAACAGCAGAACCAAAACCAGTCATTACACCACAACTTACAATACTTGCAGCAGGGAATGACATATTTTGAATAGGATTTTTTACAACTGCAGACTCTTTTACTAAGGTATATTCTGATAAAGTACCAATATTGAAAGAACGTTCTATGGATTTATCATTCCATAGTGTACCTTCTTTGTGTGCATGACCTGGAGTATAACCATTACTTCCTGCAACAACTGGAGAATTGTTTTCACAAATATGCTCATTTTTGTGTTCGCATTGAAAACACGTTCCACAAGGTGTTGCCCAATTTAAAATAACTGCATCACCAACTTTTACGCTTTTAACGTCTGCGCCAATTGCTTTTACAATTCCTGCACCTTCGTGACCCATTACAATTGGTTTTTCCCAATTTAGAGAATCATGATCTGTATGGCACAAGCCAGCAGCTTTTATAGCAACTAAAACTTCATCTTTTTCAGGATCAGCAACTGTTACTGTATCAATTATAAAAGTTCCATCGCCTTTTGCGATTGCAGATTTTGAGAGTATTGGCATAATATGGTTTGTTTAATATATTCAAACCTCACAGGTTTTTAAAACCTGTGAAGTATTGATTATGAGTAATTTAATTTAGTAGAAAACTAATTGGTGTTATTTTAACTGAACTATCCATTAATTTTTCTTTGTCTATTTTTTGTTTTCCTTTTATAAAACGACCACCTAAAACATAGGCTTTTCCATTATTTACAGCATCGACTGCAAGTAATTCATCATCTTTAAAATACCAAATAGAAAGGCACTTTTCTTTGTCTTCTTCAACTCGTTTTACAACTTGATTGTAACCTGTAGAAAGCCCAACCATTTGTAGTTTTACATCATATTGATCTGACCAAAACCAAGGTATTGCATCGTAAATTATTTCATTTTCACAAATAGCTTTTGCAGCAACTTTTGCTTGATCTACAGCATTTTGCACAGATTCTAATCGTATAAAGCGATTGTAATGTGGATTAAAATGAGACGTACAATCTCCAATAGCATAAATATTTGCATCACTTGTTTTTGCAGTAGCATCTACTTTAATTCCGTTTTCAATTTCTAAATTTATATTTTCCGCTAAAGCTGTATTTACTTTAATACCAACTCCAACTACAATTACGTCTGCTAAATAACTGGTGTTATCATCGCAAATAACAGTATTTGTGTTTTCTAATGTTTTAATTGAAGTTACATTTTTATTAGTAAGTAATGAAACACCATTTTCTTTGTGTAGCTTGTTAAAAAAATTAGACATTTCTGGAGCAGTAATTCTAGCCAAAACACGATGTTCACGCTCTAAAACAGTTACTTTTGCACCTAATTTTTTTAAAGAAGCAGCAGTTTCTAAACCAATGTAACCGCCTCCAATAATTACAACACGTTTTGTTTTAGAATTTTTTACAGCATTTCCTATTTGCATTGCATCTTCTAAAGTTCGCATTGCAAATAAATTTTTAGCAGTTTTTATTCCGTTTATTGGTGGAATAAAAGGACGCGCACCAGTTGCAAGGACTAACTTATCGTAATTTTGTACAATGCCATCAGAAGTAATTATTGTTTTTAATTCTTTATCTATAGAAACAACCCCTTTACCAAGGTTTAAAGTAATAGTATCGTTTTCATAATTTTGTTTTGGAAACAATAAATCGAGTTGAGAATTATCTTCAGCAGATAAATAGGCTTTAGATAAAGGTGGTCTATGGTATGGTAATTCTGGATCGCTATCAAACAAAATAATTTGTCCTTCCCAGCCTTCTTTTCTTAACGTAAATGCAAAATTTACACCAGCATGACTAGCGCCAATTACAACACAAACTTTATCTAAAGAGTTTAACATGATTACTTATTTAGCAACTTTTAAAATAATACCATCAAGGTTATCTGTAACCTGCATTTGGCAAGATAATCTACTGTATTTACTCACGTTATCATCAAACTCAAGCATGTCACTTTCCATTTCGTTGGGTGTTCCAACTTTATCCCATTGTTCTGGCTGTACGTGTACATGGCATGTTGCGCAAGAGCAAACGCCTCCACAATCACCATCAATCCCTTTTATTTTGTTGTTAACTGCAAGTTCCATTACACTTCCAGAATGTCCTTCTACAATTTTTGTTTCGTTATCACTTGTAATAAATGTTATTAGTGCCATAATT
>Ga0114956_1004860_pt1 | contig 10117 bp, 8 predicted proteins | sample MaitaG_FD_87304 | JGI IMG/M metagenome (GOLD analysis project Ga0114956, IMG submission 87304) | Marine algal microbial communities from Maine, USA - Maine_Asex2 metaG | ecosystem: Host-associated > Algae > Red algae > Unclassified | place: Maine, USA | collected 2015-01-05 | reverse complement strand
CGAATGAGGCCCGCCACATTGCGGACCCCCAACTTTGCGAGTAAATTCTTGCGATGTGTGAGTGCCGTATTGCTTGAGATCGATAGCTGAAGGGCTATTTCTTGCGTGGTATGCTCGAATGCGATAAGGTGCAGTACTTGGCGCTCGCGTGGTGATATTCTACTCATTTCATTGACTTGTATATAGAGTAGTACCGACAAGCCCCGGATTCCATAAAATATTTTCGACAAAAAATCAAAGCGTATCTTTGTCACTCCCACACATTGCTATGAACAACACATTCGCAATCGCAGTCCGGGGGTCTGTCTCGTTGATCTCACTCCTGGGTTTACTTCAACCTACATGGGGGCTTCAAGCGCAAACCAACGAAATTGACTCGCTACAAGTTTTCGGCTTAATCGAGCGAGCAAGGGAGGATATGACGGCGGGAGAATCAAACACATCTCGGCTCGATAGCCTCTACGATCTTGTCGAGCTAATCGAGCGTGCCGATTGGAAGGCTACAGTAGTGTGTGCCTTGACCGAGATTAAGATTGTAGCAAAAGAAGTGGCCGAAGCAGAATCTTTGTCGCAACAAGGGCTGAAGCTGGTGCGTGACCAAACAGCAAGCCTGCCAGACACCATGATCGACTTGGTTTATTTTTTGCGTGCCGCCCTGCTGCTGGAACAAGGCAAATGGGACGAATTTGAACGCTATCTGGATTCTTCGTTTCAGATCTTGCACCGCTTGCCCAAACCCAGTCCTTCTCGTGAGGCCCGCAATGCCATCCGGATGAGTTACCTGACGTACAACCAGGGCAATCTCACCAAAACGATCGAGTGGACGAAGAGCGGGATCGACAAAATGCTTGCCCTTGATCATCTCACCAAGGCAGATTCGACTCAGATGGCTTCGCTTTACAACAACATTGCGTTTCTCAATGATGCCAGCGGACGATTTGACGAGGTGGTTCCCAATTACAATTATGCGATGCAGTATGATCCGACCGTGATTGGGCCTTACAGCAATCAAGCCATGCTGCTGCGATCGACTCAGCCATCGCGGAGTATCGCTTTGAGCAAGCAGGCACTCGAGATTATTCCTAAGACATCTTTCTTTAATCGCTGCAATGCCTTTTCAAACATTGTTTCTGCCAGTCTGGTCTTGGCCGGGGCTCTTGAGGATACGAGTCACTTTCAGGTGGCATTGCAATATCATGATTCGATCCTGGCCATGACTCCACTGGCACGCCCGGGAGATTATCCCTTTGATGCAAATTCTCACGGCTTATTTTCTGATTACTTTGCTCGGGTGGCCAGGAAACGAGATGTAGAAAAAGCGTGGCACCACTTTCAGAATAATTACGAGCTGGCTCAGAAATCGTATTCCTACAATAATATGCGAGGACTGAAAACGGTAATGCTTCCGGTGACCGAAAGACAAGCTCGGCTTTCGATCATGCGGGGCGATTTTCCCGCCGCGGATAAAGCAATCAAAGAGGTAAATGTCGGCTATCACAGCAATCAATCTGAGCTGCACCCTAATGAATTTTCAATCAACTCTAAGTTTTTATTAGATAATTCTTCTACGCTCGCATACCCACTCACCTATTTATCATTGATGGTAGAGTGGAGTGCGACCCTGGATGATCCGATGGTAAAACTAGCTGAGGCTGATCGGGTATTTCGCATTGTGGATTCTACCTACGATCAGCTACTGCGCGAGAATGAACTCGAGATTGAGCAACTTCGTTTCGATCGCCTCTACACGCGGGGTGCTGCCATTGCAATCAAGGCCTACGAAGCAACCCAGGATCGTGCCTACTTAGAAAAAGCGCATGCGCGCATGGAAAAGCTTTTTTCACTTGATTTATTTGAAAATCATGTGCAAGCCAGGCTCAAAAACAGCACCGATGCCGAGAGCGCGATCTATCGTGAGAAACTGGTGCTGCGCGAAGAAATTGATTTACGTATCCGAGATGTACCCGAAACTCCTGAGGAGGAGGGACTGTTGGATAGTCTCAACAGAGCATACGTCGTGCTGCTCGATAAATTGGGCACCAGCTACCAAAATAATGTCGCCACCTCACTTGAGCAGATTTCTCTCGATGAGTTGAGTGGGCAATTGACTGCCGATGACGCTATGTTATATTATCTATACGATAAACTTGGTGCTACGTTGTATGGCCTATGCGTCACCCATGATACCGTTGTTCCCATTCAGCAGGACGTCGAGGATCTCGAAGCCTTGGTCTACCAAACAAATCTGCTGCTGGCCGACCCGGCTTCTACATCGTACGCAGATCAATTAAAAAAACTCCATGGTGTATTTATCGATCCCATCAAGGACTTCATTGCTGGCCGGGATTTAATTATTTCAAGTATCGGAGCATTGGAATTGGTGCCCTATGATTTATTGCTGGATGCCGACGAAAATTATTTGTGTTTTGATCACTCGATCCGGCACATTTATTCTGCAGGATGGAATGCAAAAGAGATTCAAGAAAATGTTTCGGGTACGATCTATGGGTACACTTCATCTCCCAAAGATGCCGTTGCCGCAGTGGTGCGCGGAGGTGAAGAATTTACCAACTTGAAAGCCGCTCGGGAGGAAATTGAGTTTCTGAAATCAGAATTTAATGCGAAAGTCTTTTTGGATGAAAAATCGACAAAGCAGATTTTTAAAGAGACGGCAAACGATGCTTCGGTCTTGCATCTGGCCATGCACGGAGTAGTCAATCCCCTGGAGCCGATAAAATCTCGCATTGTTTTTGATCTCGAGGGCAATGAAAATGGAGATTTGCACTACCATGAAATAGATGACCTGAAAATTGGGGCCCAGTTGGTCACACTGTCTGCCTGCAATTCTGGAAAGGGAATGGTGCGTGGCGCAGGAAGCATTGCCAGTCTGGCCAGAGCGTTTAATTATGCCGGTTGCCCAAATGTGGTTCAGACACTCTGGTCGGTCAATGATGAATCGAGTCTTGATTTAATGAAAGGGTTTTATCAAAATCTGAAGAATGGTCAGGCTGTGCCTGCAGCCCTCACGGCAGCAAAGCAGCAGTTTTACAATTCGGCACCCCAAAAGTGGAAGCACCCATATTATTGGGGAGGCTACATCTACAATGGTCAGGATATTTCGATTGAACTGCAAAAGAAAAAATCGATTCTTCTCAGAAGCATTGTTCCACTGCTCTTGGTGGTATCGTTGGTGTTTTTCTTGATACGCCGCTACCTCTAAATTTCCGATACCCGTCTCTTCTACTCACCCATATGGGTGATTTTTACAAATCCCCTTTTTAGGTGATGCATGGTCGTGTAGCATACCCGACTTTTACAGTATTATTTAAGAAATACGAAAGCAATCACATCTAGCAAGGCCAGAGGGTAGGTGTAGATGACAATACAGATAGTTATGAAAACGATCGAAATGTCCCTTAGGGACTATACATATTATTATACCATCGAAAAAAATAGCAGGGATCGTATTGCACCGATCGTTTTTATTAATGGAGCGTTTCAAAATATGAAGTCTTGGCACCCGATCAGCCAGTACCTTTCTGAATGGACCACCACTATCGTGCTCGATCTGCCGGGCTGGGGGTTGGCCGATCATCTACCCGCAAATATCGATTTTGGGATCTATGCAGAAGCGATTAATAATGTTCTGAAAGAGGAGGGAGTAGAAGTTGTCAATGTAATATCAACTTCGTACGGAACACCGATCGCCACGCAATTTGCGAAGAGGTATCCTGCAAAGATCGATCATCTGATCTTGACTGCACCGTTGATGGAGATTAATCCAGCACTTAAGACTCAATATCAGCTTTTAGAGGACATCATTTCAAAGAAGGATCTTCCAACATTGGCTGAATTCCTATTTGATATCGGTCTTATGAATAGCAAGGAGGGAGAAAAAGGAAACATCTTGCAATTCGAGCTGATTTCAGCCCTTTTTAAGCAACAGATTTTGAGACTTTCTGAAGATAAATTACAGAAGTTCATGAGCAATACCGATCGAATCATGAGCTATGGATCTTCTTCCATCGCAGGAATAGAAAATATGAAGACACTGGTCTTGACCGGTCAGTATGACACCTTTACCAGTTGTGGTGAGGGACGAGCGCTCGCTGTTCGATTTGCAAATGCTGAATTTTACGAAGTGCCAGCAGCAGACCATTTGTTTCTCTTTGAGAATCCTGAATTTGCTACGAAGCTCATTTCTGACTTCCTCATTGGTTCTGAAGCAGCAGGGTGTCTTTCAAGAACCTCGAAAAGTGCCTCCCTGGCTCTATCCCAGTAATTTTCACGAGCAATCGATCGACCCGAGCAACTGCACCCCGTTTTTGCTTATTTTGATGGGTCAAATGCCTTCAAGATTGCAATTAGCGCAGCTGTTTAAAGACTCGTCAAAAGACATTTTTGGAGTCTGTTATTTCGTGCTTAAGGAAGAAAACAGCAGCATGGATATCGTCATGGATACCTTTGAAGTCGCACTCAAGGATCCGGTATTTCACGAGATTGAAAATCCGAAGGCTTGGCTGATGAAAGTCGCAAGAAACCTCAGCCTGAAGCGATTTCGCAGCGAGAAGAGGATCCAATACGACCTGGATCGGCAAAATATCTCAGAAAGATTTATGGAAAATGGGGGAGATGAGGAACATATCTTTAGAGATGCAGTACAGGAAAAATTATTGGAAGAAATAGCGATGCTAAAACCGGTTCAGAGCCAGTGCATTGAATTGTTTTATCTGTCGGAACAATCTTATCAGGAAATCGCTGATCAGACCGGTCTGGATTTGAAGTCGGTAAAAAGCCATATTCAAAATGGTAAACGCAACCTGGGCATCCGTCTCACTAAAACGCTGAAACTATGAGCGAGGACAAAATCACAGCAAGAGAACGTCAAGAATTGGAGGAAATGGCCGCGGCTGGTATTGCGGCATTTACCAAGAAGGGTGGGGATGTAGCTGGAGTCGACCAAGCATTAAACAAGAGAATTAATGATCGTACGCCAGTCCGAAAGATAGATCGCAGATGGTTTGCTGCAGCCGCTGCGATTGCGCTGCTGTTGGCAGCATTCTTTATCTGGCAGCCTTTGCAGCAAGATTCAAGTGCTCTCCATCTGGCTTACTACGAGGCACCTCCATTTGTCTTGTCTGAGTCAGCGCGTGGAGAAGCGACCTCTGATTTTGACTTGTCGGCGATTCGATCTGCGTATGCTGATAAGGACTTCGGCGGCCTACTTACTTTAGTCTCTGCTGCTCAAGATGAGGCTGATGCTCCCGAAGGTCTTGAGCTCTACGAAGGCATTGCGCTTTTAGAAACAGACCAAGCTTCCTTGGCGATTGAAAAACTAAAAACACTGGACGATCCTGAACTTCGTGATATGCAGCAATGGTATTTGGCAATGGCCTATTTGAAAGCCGACGATACTGACTTGGCTAAGGTAACACTGAGTAAAATAGTCGGAGTCGATCAGCACTACAAGCAAAAAGCTGCACAGGATATTTTGGCGAAATTGTAGCGTTCGGCTACCACGTAGCCTCCGAGTAGTTTTGAAGAATCGCTCGGTCTTTTGTGAGCAGAAGCGCATGATCTGATATCGCATTGCCGACTATCAATCGATCAAAGGGATCTCTGGTCCATTCAAGTGAAAGAGATTGTGTGACTACCTGAGCAAATTTTGCTGACGAAATCTGCAGTCCAATTTGGGATCGCATAATCTGAACCAGATCACTGGGAGGTACAGTGATCACCTTCTTGATGTGTAGATACTCCAATTCGAGCAGAACGATCGGGGATATCCACAAGTCCGATTGATCAATGCAGGATTTTGCTTTCTTGCTGAGTTTGGCTACATCCCCCGCATACAGCCAGATCAAAACATGTGTGTCTAGATGAGTCCGAGTTCTTTCCATTCTTCGATCGTCTCCTGCATCCATGATTCATCTTCGGCTACAAGGTCTGCTGACTTGTTGAATACGCCTTCTCGTTTAATCAGGCGATCAGTGACATTTACCGATGGTAGATGCATTAGTTTAAAACGCTTTCCATTTCGATTGATTTCCACCGATTCACCAGTCTCTAGAATTTGATCCAGGATCCGATAAATATTCTTACGGAGTGCACTTGGTGTCAATGCCATCTTATTTCAGTATTGTCTGCATCAAAGATACAACGTACGTTATGAAAAATCAATACGTACGTGCAATCTTCTCGATCTTCACAATCCCATCCTTTTATCCAAGCAATAAGAACAACCCTGCAGCCAGAATTGCACCAAGTACTGGCCCGACAATTGGTATCCAAGCATAGTCCCAGCCACTCGACCCCTTATCGTATACAGGTAAAATCGCATGCATAATACGTGGCCCCAGATCTCGTGCAGGATTTATCGCATATCCAGTCGTACCGCCCAGCGACATACCAATCGCAAAAACGACCAAGCCTACCGGGAGGGCGCCAAGACTGCCCAATCCTACTGGGACATCTGGATTGCCAGCCACTAAATTAGGTGACGTCATAAAGAGCACGGCAAAGATTAATACAAAGGTTCCGATCATTTCGGAAAACAGATTTGATGCATTGTTTCGGATGGCTGGTGCTGTGGCAAAGGTGCCAAACTTTACTCCCTGGTCTTCCGTTGCAGCGTAGTGATCTTTGTATGTGAGCCAGACCAAGGTTGCGCCAATAGCTGCACCAATCAGTTGAGCCAAGACGAACATGGGTACTTCCGACCAAGCAAATTTTCCGGCAATTGCGAGCGCAAGTGTGACGGCCGGATTGAGGTGAGCACCACTAAAATCCATCGTGATGAGTACGGCGACAAAGACAGCCATACCCCAGCCTAAGTTGATCATCAGCCAGCCAGCATGATCGTCTTGACCTTTGGTTTTCTTAAGGATGGCATTGGCTACGACGCCATTGCCCAATAGGATCAAGATTGCTGTCCCGATTAACTCCGCTACAAATTCAGTCATGTCTGATCGTTAGGTTAGGAAATTACCATTTCTTGCTTGGATTTTCTCCTTGTGACGCCACTTTTGAGACTGGATTACTCGATCCTGATTGGGATCACTAGCTGATTGACCCATTCATCATCCTTGCCAGCTATAAAAGCGTCTAGAGAGCTCGCCACATAGTAGATTATTTTATTTACGGGCTTGCAGCTATATTAATTTGAAAAGTAGGGATATGAGTTCGGCTTTAATTGGTGGCCTTATTTCTGAGGCGCTAAGAACTCCTCAACTAAAATTTTGAGATTAGAGCCTGGGATATGATGGATGCACTGAAAGCCAAACTCACGCCCAGCTGTGACATTACGTAGATTATCGTCGATAAAGAGAGATTCTGCAGCTAGCAGGTCATAGCGATCTAAAAGTATCTCGAAAATTCGTGGATCTGGTTTTTTTACTTTCTCGATGCCGGAGACTACCATCCCGTCAAATTCATTCAAAAATGGAAATAGAGGCTGGGCCCAGACCATCGTTTCAGCAGACCAGTTGGTGAGGGCGTAGACAGGGTAGTCTTGCTTAAGCTCCCTCATCAGCGCAACATTAGCATCGTATACACCATCAAGCATTTCGATCCAGCGGTCGTAGTACATCTTGATCTGTGCGCTGTATTCAGGATGTGCAGCCTCCAACAGCGCGGTGGCTTCGGCGAGTGGCCGACCCGCATCCTGCTGCTCGTTCCAATCGTCAGAGCAAATGTTTTCAAGAAATTGCTCCATCTCTTTTTCCTCCTCAAACACTTTGCGATAGAGGTTGCGAGGATCCCATTTGATCAAAACTTTGCCGAGATCAAAAATTATATTCTTAATCATATTTTGAGGTTACGCTATTAAAAATAGATTTTCAACCATTGGCCTATGCAGCAATGAGCACGACTAACTATTAATTATTGATTTAATTCCGTTTATGAGTACATCCAAATCAGTCGTCAGCGTATAGACATTGGGAGTCACTCGCACGCCATGAATATTTTCCACATTCATTGCTACAGTGTGCACTCGATTTTTCTTAAATAGTTCAGACGCAATTGTACCTGGCTCCATTCCATCAATGCCGAAAAAACCAATGCCACCACCGAATTCAGGTTTGAGCGATGTGCCCAGTTGAATGCCTGGAAGATCCTTGACGGCCTCCATCCAATAATTTTTCAAATAGTGCACTCGCTCAAATTTGCGCTTGGCACCAATCATTTGATGAAAATCGATTGCATGCCCAATTGCTTGTTCTATGGCAAAACTACGGGTGCCCAGATGTTCAAATTTACGTACATCATCTACGACCGGATCTGGTGAGCCAAACAGGGGGTAGATTTTCGAGATGTGCTCTTTTTTAATCTGGAGCATTCCAGAGCCATACGGAGCACAGAGCCATTTGTGCAAGCTCGTACCAGAGTAGTCGCAATCCAAATCTCGGTAAGAAAATGGGATGTGGGCAAAGGTGTGTGCCGAATCGAGGACCACCTCAAGCCCGGCATCATGCGCCATTTGAATGATTTCTTTGGCAGGCATCAGCTGTCCACACCAATTGATCATATGAGTGAGATGAATAATCTTGGTTTTTGGCGTGATCGCCTCGCGGTACGTGCGTACCATCATGTCTATATCTTCGCTGGGAAATTCGAAGCTCAGCCATTTCAAGACGATTCCATCGCGATGTTCCCTTTGCTTCCAGGCGTTCATCATGTTGGGATAATCCTGCTTGGTCAGGATGACTTCGTCACCACGCTCTAATTGCAGACCAAAGATGATCGTTTCGAGCGCTTCGGAGGCATTGCGATTGATGGCAATCTCTTCCGTATCTACATCGGCCAGCTCCGCTAGTTTTCGACGGATAGTTTCGCGGCCTTTGTCAAGGATGCGCCACATGTAGTATGTGGGAGTCTCGTTGCTCCAGCGATTGTAGTGCTCGACTGCCTCCTGCACTACACGTGGCTGTGGGCATACTCCACCATTGTTTAAGTTGACCAGGGTCGGTGATACCGAGTAGGCTTGTTTGATCTGATGCCAGAAATCTTCATCTCGAGTGACATCCAGTGCAGGGTCGAGGTAAGGGATTTTGCTCTGGCCAGTAGTGCTCGCTCCAGCAAACAAGTAGCCGGACAGCAAAGGGAGTGTCGACAAAAATTTTCGTCGGTTTGACTTTATCATGAATGACTGGACTATTTTTTCGAATGTACGAACCTTATCCGTTATTAACCAGTGAGATCACCACTATCCACCGAGAATCAACCCCACTCCAATCCCTAAGAACGTGCCAACGACATAACCCAGTATGCCCACCAAAACCGCCGGGGTCATCCCCGCCTTCATTCCAAAATTGCTGGCCATTGCGGCCGAGATGGAAGGGCCACCTGCATTCGCGGCAGAGGCCACTAAAATCTCTTCGAGACTGAATTTGAGGAAATATCCAGCGATTAAAATCACCGCGAGATGGATGATCAATGTGATGGTCACGAACAAGATTAGCTTAGGAGAAGCAAGAAATAATTCCGGGATATCACATGCTGCTCCAATCACAGCCAGGAAGATGAAGAGTAGGTACATGCCAATATCAAATGCATTGTCTGCAATTTTTCGAAAAAAAGCGGGAAAAATATTTGTGGCCAATACTGCGAAGAGCGTAATGAGAAGGATCTCGCTTGAGAAACCAATCGAAAAATGTGCGGAAATCATTCCATCGATTAATTTTGAAAGAGAGACAATTGCTGCGGCAACCAGAATAGAGGTTGAGATGCTATTAATCAACGGCATCGTTCGAGCCGATGTCGCCTCCTGATCAACTATATCTTTTTCCTGATAAGGAACAAACCGAGCGGCAAGCCAGCGCATGGCCGGGAGCAAAAAAAGGAGGAAGAAAAATAAATTGGTAAATACATTGTCAATGGTGATCACGGCCGGAAATGTCGGACTTTGCAAGAAGTCTAAACTGGTGGCGACTGACATGAAATTTACTGATCCTCCGGTGTACGTAGCCACATAAACTCCAGCGATCTTGGCTGCTTCTGGGCCCAAACCAATCATGAAGTAGGCCAGTACGGCTCCGAGTACGATACCTAGCGATCCGAGTAAGAACAATAGAGCAAGCCTCCCGGCAGTCTTAAAGATCACTCGTAGATTTGCATT
>Ga0114956_1004856_pt1 | contig 10119 bp, 5 predicted proteins | sample MaitaG_FD_87304 | JGI IMG/M metagenome (GOLD analysis project Ga0114956, IMG submission 87304) | Marine algal microbial communities from Maine, USA - Maine_Asex2 metaG | ecosystem: Host-associated > Algae > Red algae > Unclassified | place: Maine, USA | collected 2015-01-05 | reverse complement strand
GAGAAAGATGTTATTTGCTTTAAGCTTACCAAAAATTTTCGGTGGCAGCGATAAAAGCCATAATCGGTTAACAGTTCATCAAAATATAACAGTGTTTTAGTAACCACTTTTATTGGGCCTTCACTTAGGTGAAAAACCGTATAGTTGTCAGATGCCTCACAATATAAAATGCTGCTAACATTAACGTAACAAACTTCATCTTGTGTGTTTAACCTTATTCTATGGTGTTGTGTTTCGGAACTTAAGTTTTGTTGGAGCGTTTCAATTTGTTCGCTCTCAATTTTAATTACATGCTGGGCTTTTGCAACAGCAATTGCCAACTCATCTAAATCAATGGGTTTTAAAATGTAATCCAAAGCGGCAAATTTTATGGCCTTAATTGCATAGTGATCAAAGGCGGTAACAAAAATTACTTTAAAATCTATTTGATTAAAACTGCTAAGTAAGTCAAATCCACTACCACCGGGCATTTCAACATCTAAAAAAACTAAATCGATAACATTGTTTTTAATTAACTGCACTCCGTTTATGGCATTTTCCGCTTCTCCTACTACTTCTACACCCGTTATAGAATTACTTAACATGCTTTTAAGTAGCTTCCTAACCTTAGGCTCATCATCAACAATTATGGCTTTTAACATTACACTAAATCTATTAATAGCTTAACCAATGTGCCTGAGGCTTTGTTGTTTTGATCATATAAATCTTCAATTTCTATATTGCCAAATTTGGATTTTGACAAAAGGTTTAAGCGCTTTTCGGTAATGTCCATACCCTGCGATTTGTGGTGTGATTTACTTTGCTTTAATGCTTCTGAGGCTTTGCGACCTATGCCATTATCTTTAACCGTGCATATCAGCATTTGGTCTTTTTTCGAAACATTAATTTCTAGCGAACCATTGCCTTTCATAGGCTTAATACCATGGTTAATCGCATTTTCAATGTATGGCTGAATAATCATTGCTGGAATTTTATCATATGCTAAGTCAACAGATTTATCATCAACTAATGAATATTCAAACTTATCTTCAAAGCGCAGCTTTTCTAACTGCAAGTACAAGCTCAACGTTTCAATTTCTTCTTTAACAGAAATGCTTTTATTGTTGCTTTGATCTAATATTTTGCGAATTAAGCGAGCAAATTTTGTAAGGTATTGTTGTGCAGACTTTTCATCTTTTTCGGCAATTAGCAATTGTATTGAAGTTAGTGCATTGAATATGAAGTGCGGATTCATTTGGGTTCTTAAAGCCTGCAACTCTAACTCCTTTAATTCCTCAGCATTTTTTGCTTGGCTAAGTCTATTATGGAAAACATAATAAGCTAAAAGCAGAATGAACAATCCAATTAACAACCAAAACCAAATCGTTTTACTGAAAGGTGGTTTTATCTCAAAACTAAATGAGGCAGGTTCTTCACTCCATATACCGTTGCTATTGCTTGCCCAAACTTTAAAATTGTACTCACCAGGATCAAGGTATGGCAAGTCTAAAGTATTGTCGTTGGTGTAAATGAATGGCTGATTTTCATTTAGTTTATAGCGGTATTCGATATTGTTTTTCTGTTTAAAATACAAATGTGCAAATGAAATTTGTACGCTTTTTATTGATGATTTAAATACGTGATTTTTATTAATGTCCACAGCAGAGCCATTGGTTTCAACGTTTCTAACGTAAATTTTTGGACCTGTTTCTGAAAAGGTTAATCTACTTTCATCAATTATGGTTAAACCTAGGTTGGTGCCTATATAGATGTTATTCTCAAACGTATCAATACAATTCACAAAGTTTGATCGCAAACCATTGTCTTTATTTAAATGGTAATTGATAGACTTATTTTGTTTGTTAATTTTAACAAATCCTTTATCTGTTCCTACATATAAAAAACTATCTAAACTTAGCAAGCAACGCGCATTAGATGTTTTTAAAAGATCATCATCAAAATGATATTTTACTTCATAGTTGTAAATACCAAAAACACCTTTGCCTTCAGTTGATACCCATAAAACTCCGCTTTGATCATGCGTAATGTCGGTAACATTATTGCCATTTAAACCATTTATATTAATCAATTTAGCAACGCTATCTACATTAATGCGGTATTCATATAAACCATCAATTGCTCCAATGTAAATTATCTCGTTATTCACATTGTGCATAGCATAGCTTCTTTTAATTAGAATTTTTTCGTTTGATGCGGTTGTATTTTCTTTCGAATAAGAATTATGAACAAAGACGGTATTGCCGGTAGCGTACACCAGTTTTTCTTCAGCTATTTTAAAATTTTTAACCGATACTCCACTATTTCTTATAAGGGAAGTTTTCTCAAATTCAATTTCTGAATTGTTTTTGGTTTTGATAATCCCAAAATCTCCTGCTGTATAAATTTGATTTTTATTTTGATTAAGTTGAAAGGCTCTTATCCTACTTTTAGTATATCCTTTAGTATTTAATGGGGTAATATTATCCATATTAAACAGCTTACTAGCAGCGCCATTGTTTTCGCCAACCAAAAGAAAATTGTTGGTTGACAATAAAGCAGAAATTTGACCAGATGAAGCATTGTGTAATTTTGTAATATGGTTAATGCCAATATTTGGCAGCATAAAAATCCCATTTGATAGGGTGCCGAACCACACATTATTTTCCTTATCGGTATAAATACTGTAACACTGAATGTCATTAAAATAAGACCGTACAATTTTGCCCGATTTTGGATCAACACATTTAATGCCTTGGTTAGTGCTCAACCATATTTTATCACCTAGTGTTGCAGCATCTCTTATTATAAATTGATTTGTTTTAAAAATGGTATTGATGGTTAGATTAGCATACTCACCAATATGATTTGGAGTTATTACCAAAATCATTTCATCATTTAGTAGTTTAACTTTTTTTGCTGAAATACCTACGGGAGAACGACTACGATTTTCTGCTAACTCATTATCTCCTTTAACAGAATCAATTTTTAGTTGCATTTGATTACTACTATTTTTAAAAATTTTTGAAACTGTAAAATGATTAATTAGGTTAACCGTATCGTTTATAGTTACAACGGCCCTAGTTGATAAATCACTTTCAGGCTTAATGGTTTGAGTGACAGAATCATCTGTAAGCACCAACATGTTAGATACATTGAAAATAAGGGTTTCCTTTGTTGGTGCTTTATGGAAAGTTGTGGTGGCCTCAATATTTTCTAAATCGAGTAACTCTATAAAAGTGTCACCTTCTAACCTCCAAACTTTTTTGTCAATAGTTGTTGTCCAAATTCTGCCTTGTGCATCTTCAAAAATTTCTATGGTAATGTTGTTTGCTAAACCATTTTTGTTGTTATAAATAGTAAAGTCTGTTCCATCAAATTTGTTTAATCCACCATCGCTGGTAAACCACATATTACCTTGTTGGTCTTGGAGTATTTCGTACACCTCATTATGGGCCAAGCCATCATCAGTGGTGTAATTGTTGTATGATGGTTCTTGCGCATGTAATAGGCAGGAAAATAATAGCAAAGCGAAAAATAGTGCAATGTGCCTCACACTTTAAACTTACAGAATATTGGGCAAAAAAAAGGCTAGCGTTTGCTAGCCCTTAAAATGATTATGATATGGTTATTGTTTAATGAGTTTAAGTGTTTCCACTTTATCACCAATTTGCGTTTGTATGAAATAAATGCCAGTTGCCCACTCGCTGCCATCAATTGTTATTTGGTGATTGCCCGGTGATTGAAATTCAATTATGCCACTCTAAATAACATGTACCAACTATTAAAAATGGAAAACTGTTAAACGTTTACTTGATACGGTCAATAAACTCTAATTTTCGCCTGCTGGCTACTGGTACTTTCGTTTTGTTGTTCAATACGGCCATGCCGCCATCTTCTCTAGAAAAACTTTTTACATGATTCATATTAACCAAGTAGCCGCGGTGGCAGCGGAAGAAGTTGTGGTCTTCCAGTAAATTTTCAAAGTGTAATAAAGTTTTGGTAATCAACTTTGGGTTGTTTTCTATTAAATAAAACTCAGTGTAGTTGTTAACTGCCTTGCAATATAAAATGTCGTTAACATTTACCACACTTATTTCATCCATGCTATTTAAGCTTAATTTATCAAATGGCAAATCGCTGTGTAAGTTGTGTTGTAAATTGGTTAACTGTTGAGTGTTTATAGGAAAGGCAAGCGCTTTATCAGCTCTTTGCAACGCTACTTTCAGCTCCTCTGCTATTATTGGCTTTACCAAATAATCTAATGCCGAGTATTTAATGGCTTTTATTGCATACTCACTAAATGCAGTGGTAAAAATTACTTTAAAGGTTATATTTTTAATTGCGGAGAGCATATCCAATCCACTACCCCCAGGCATTTCAACATCTAAAAAAACTACGTTGGGTTGCAGTTCATTAATCATATTTAATCCTGTTAATGCATTTTCGGCTTCACCTAATAGTTCAATTTCAATTCCAGTTTCTTTAATGGCATGTTTAAGGTAATTTCTAGCACCTATTTCATCATCTATAATTATTGCTTTAATCATATTTTATGTTAGCGGTAAAAGTATTTTAATAAAAGTGCCACATGGTTGGCCGTTGCTATCATGTAAATCTTCAACAACAATGTTGTTGGTTTCTTTGGCTAATTTATTCATGCGTTGTTGGGTTATATCTAACCCTTTTGATTTATGTATTGAACTTTGTTTTTTTATCTGGTTGGCGGCCACTCTGCCAATGCCATCATCTTTAACTGTTACCAAAAGATCATTGTTATCCTTCTTAAAAACAACGTTTAAGTGGCCTTTGCCAATTTTATTTTTTATGCCATGGTTAATGGCATTTTCAACAAATGGTTGTATTAATAAGGGTGGTACCTTTTCAAAGCTAACATCTAAGTTTTCATCAATTTGTAAGTTATAATCAAATTTATCTTTAAAGCGCAATTGCTCTAAGTTAATGTATAGCTGTAAACTTTCAATTTCTTCACTTAGGGTTATTTTACTTTTGCTAGATTGATTTAATACGCTGCGAATAAGCCGTGAAAACTGGTTTATGAATACTTCAGCTTCTCTGTTTTTATTGCTAATGATTAAATCTTGTACTGAGGTTAGCGAGTTAAAAATAAAATGAGGATTCATTTGTGCTCGCAATGCTTGCAACTCTAACTCTTTTAATTGTTCAGCATTTTTGGCTTCTTTAAGTCTGTTTTTAAATATGTAATATACGAGCAGTAAAACAGCGGTTCCAACTAGAAGCCAAAACCAAACGGTTTTTACAAATGGCTTTTTTAGTTTAAATTTCCATTCGGCTGGTTGGTTACTCCATTGGTCATCACTGCCTAATGACCAAACTTTAAAATGATAATCGCCTGGGTCTAACTTTGCTATGTCAATTCGATTATTATTGATAATTGTGGTGCTATCTTCTTCTTTTAACTTGTACTTATAAACGGTTTCACCGTCTTGTTCAAATAGCAAACCGGTAAAGCTTATCGAAATTTTATTTTCTTTAGCCTTTAATTTAGAAGTACTGTTTGTTGCTCTTACCTTGTCGTTAACTAAAATTTTCGTAATGCTAATATTATCATAACTTGGTGTGGAAACCAATTGGTCATTATTGATAATTGAAAGACCTTTGTTTGAAGCAATGTATAGCTGATTATTTAAAACCGCAACTGCATTAATGTTGTTACTTGGCAAGCCATTAAATTTGGTTAATTGAGCTACTTTTTGGCCATTAAGTATTTTAACAACTCCAAAATTAGTGGCCACCAATACTCCGTTTTTAATTGGGTAAGCATAATTGCAATTGTTAGATGGTAAATGATTGTTTACACCAAATTGTGCTATTACTTTGTTTGATTTTAAAGCAAACAAATCATCACTTTTAGTGCTAACCCAAATTACAGAATCGGCAGCAACTGCAATATGATTAACGTTAATATTTTGATGTAGACTTTTGTCTAGAATCACAGTTGTTTCTTTATTTTTTAGATTAAACTGATACAAACCCTCTACAGATCCTAACCAAAAATCATTGTTTAAGCCTTTGGCAATTGCATATCCTTTTTTCATTAAGAAATTGGCATGTTTCTGAGTTTGAATGGGAATTTGGGAAAATCTAAAACGCGCTGCATATAGCGTGTCTTTATATAAATAGCCGTCTTTTACACTTTTAGAATGGATCTTACGACTGTTTTTTTGCGTTAAATCAAAGGAATAAGCACCAAAATCGGAACAAGCTAAAAAACTAGTTTTATTTATAGGTTTTATTCTTCTAATTCGCTCGGGTTTTTTTGTTAAACTATAGTTTTTAATGTTGTTTAAACTGTCATAAATAGCAATTTGCCCATTGTCATAAGCTAACACCACTTTATTGTCAATAACCAATAAGTCATTAACTTTTGAAGTACTTAAAACATCACGATCACTATAATTTATAACATCCAAGTTAGGTATCATAATTACTCCGTTTGATGCTGTTGTTACCCACATTTGATTTTGAACATCAAAATATGTTTGCCTAACAAAATATTTGTCTAAAATTGTTTTTTCAATTACGCCATTTATTGGGTTTAAAAATTTAATTCCTTGATTAGTAGATAAAAGTATTTTATCGTTGTAGGGTGTTATGTTGAAGAGGTCAAATTCGCCACTAGATTTAAAGAATAGTTTGGCATTATTTGCATTATCAATTCTAATAATCAATTTGTTATAAATAGCGTACAAATATTGTTCAGAAGCGCAAAGATTTATGGTTACTAATTTTTCATAACCCTTATACTTGCTTAAAATTGGGTTAAGGTTAATGCTATCAATAATTTGGCTTTCGTCATATATATATGCTCTTCCTCTAAGGTCTAAACTGTATAATTTTTTTGAAATACTTCTAAAAATTTAGAAATGTTAGTTCCATCTCTATATTCCTGAGTTTTATAGTCTTTGTATTTTAAAATGGAAGTATCTGGTATCTGTACAATGGTTCCTAAAGGATATTCTGCAATTGACACACCTTTGCCTGCTGGATAAACAACTAAAGTATCCTTGTTTTTTTGGTATAAATTGTTTCCATCAAAATCTAAAAACCAAATGTCATTATTATTGTCAATTAAGGCATTTACTGCAGGAAAATTATCTATTCCTAACTCTTCATTTAAAGATTTAAAGGTATACCCATCAAATTTTGCTAAACCATTATCGGTAGCAAACCACATAAAGCCATCATTATCTTGAAAACAAATATAATTTTCATTGCTAGGCAAACCATCATCTGTAGTATAGTTAATGTAATAGGGCTCTTGGGCATAAACCAAATGAGCTAGTGCTATGATTAAAAGCAAAAAGATTTTTTTCACCACCCCACCAAGTTAAAAAATAAATGGGAGTTTAAATTTTGGGCAACTTTTGTTAAATTTATATTTTACACCAAACTTATGAAGTTCAAGTTTCTACTAACCTTTGCTTCTGCCTTAGTATTTATTGTTGCCAAATCTCAAACTTGCGAACCGCGTTGTTTTCAATTTGAACATCCTCTATCCGTTTTTCAGGACAGTACCTTTTGGTTAAAAATAAAAGTTGTTAATGATGAAGGTTCTTATTGCGACACAACCATTAACCCAATTTTTATTACAAGCTCAAGCGGAATAAATGGAGTCTCAGTTGGTCAAGTTGTTGAAAATGGAATTGATAGTTTTTTAATTTCCATTCCAAATACAGGATATCCCGTTAACCTTAATGTTTTAGGATTTCTAAGAGGGCTATGTGATACTACCTTGAGAATTTTTGTTTTAGATACTTCTCAAAATTGCCTTTCGTTTTCGAGCAAAAAACTATACGTTCCAGATTCTATGGTTGTAAATGGGCACAATGCTTCCGGAAACTTTATTGATACGTTAATAGCTAGTAACGGCTGTGATTCAATAATTTTTTTAGACTTGAATCATATCGTAACTCATGCTTATGGACCTCATCCTTTACAAAAATTTGATGTGTATGGATCAGGAAACCGAGCAACTTTATGGATTCATGGTGGTGGATTTAGAAGTGGAGACAAATCCAACTTTGGACTAACAAACACCATAATCAGGGATACATCTGAGGTGTATATTCCAATCAATTACCGACTACTTTCTGATAGTACCTGTGGCTTACAAAGCTTTGAAGACTGTAAGATGGCGATAGATAGTGTTAAAAAGGTTTATACCAATATACATGTGGTTGGCTCAAGTGCTGGGGGCATGGCTGCTTTATGGGCTTGTATGCAAACCAAAGTAAACAGTGTAACCCTTGTAAACACCCCTGCTACCACAGATTATCGATATTGGAAAATGGATACATTCCCAAGTATTTTGTCAACCATTGGTAATGTTCGCAACAATGAGTTTTTTGGGGTTACTAGTTTTGATGGAATTGATGATGAGCTAGAAATGCAAGACCTTTATTTTGTGCAATTTGATGCATTTATTTATATGGATAGTACTGACACGCCTATCATTGTTAAGAAAATAGATAATGCAAGTATAGGTAGCTTTGGTAAGCTAGTGCATCATCAAGGGCATAACGATTTAATTGTTGAGGCCGCCATTTTGTTTGGTGTTCCTATCGACTCTATTCCTTAAAGTCACTCAAACTAGTTTTTAAGCTTTTAATTTTACAATCAATGGCAAATAAATCGAATAATACAAGAAGCCAGCCCTAATAAACTACAAATTGATAGTATTTAAGTCACTAGTTCTTACCTAAAAAATATGTAATTTCCACAAAAACACAGAATTAAGGATGTCTAAACCTAACTATGTGTTCTGTCACAGTCTCTATCCCTTTATGGTAAATGGTTTTAGCGTATATTTGCAGTCCTTTAGTTTTTTTCAGACTATATCTTAAAAAAGTTAAATCGCCAACTTCAACACTTGGAGTATTAGTACCCTCATTATAGATTAATCTATATAGAGTAATGAAATCGAATGACTATTTAGTACTGCTGTGCTTTATGGTTTGTAGCATGGGCTTTTTTAATGCAAGCGCTCAATGCCATGGACTGTATTGCTTTAACGTTAATGCGCCTGCTCAGGTTTGCAAAGACAGTACCTTCTACCTAAAAGTGCAGCTTACAGATACACTAGGCAATAACTGCAACAATACCATTACAAATCTATTTTTCTCAAGCTCTTATGGAATCAACGGCTTATTGGGTTATCAAACGATAAACAATGGTTTAGATAGTTTTCTAGTCTCACTACCTTCAATAGGTATACCTACTAATAACATAACAATTGGAGTTTTTAATGGCATTTGTAATACCACAGTAGGTATTGATGTTGTGCAATGTTATCCCGTTTGTACCGATTCAGTTTTTATTGATACCACAATAACTCCATCAACATCTATTAATGGACATAACCGCCAAGGCTATTTTATTGATACATTCACAAATGTAGCTGGCTGCGACTCATTGGTTTATTTAAACTTAAACTATTTTATTGAAAAGAGTTACGGGCCAGATTCTTTGCAAAAGTATGATGTGTATGGTAGAGGCAATTCGGTTAGCGTTTTTATACATGGAGGAGGATTTACTCATGGGGATAAGAGTAACCTTAAATTATGCTCAGGCATAAAGGATACCTCAGAGGTATTCATTTCTATTAATTATAGGCTACTTACTGATAGCACTTGCGCTTTGCAAAGTTTTGAAGATTGTAAAATGGCTATAGATAGCATTAAAACGCATTATGCTAAAGTAGATGTAGTTGGCTCAAGTGCTGGGGGCATGGCTGCTTTATGGGCTTGCATGCAAACTAGGGTTAATAGTGTAACATTGTTAAATACACCGGCCACCATGGATATTAGGTATTGGAAAATAGATTCTTTTCAAAATATAATTTCAACCATTGGCTATCAAAGATGCAATGATTTGTTAGGAGTTGACTTTGTTGACGGAATAAATGATGATTTAGAAATGGATGACTTGTACATAGCCCAATTTGATCCGTTTATTTATATGGATAGTACAGATACTCCTATAATCGTCAAAAAGATAAATAACACCAAAATTGGTAGTTATGCAGATTTGGTGCATCATCAGGGCCACCACGATTTAATTGTTGAAGCTGCTAAGTTGTACGGGGTGCCAATTGACTCT
>Ga0114956_1004855_pt1 | contig 10121 bp, 9 predicted proteins | sample MaitaG_FD_87304 | JGI IMG/M metagenome (GOLD analysis project Ga0114956, IMG submission 87304) | Marine algal microbial communities from Maine, USA - Maine_Asex2 metaG | ecosystem: Host-associated > Algae > Red algae > Unclassified | place: Maine, USA | collected 2015-01-05 | reverse complement strand
GCCGAAGACCAATCAGCTTCTACTTGAAATTCTTTGGCGGCATATTTCTGAGGCGCAATGCGAATGTTATTTTCGACCCATTCACTTTCGACTCCGAAGTATTGAAGCAGTTTCAAGGTCATTTTCACATAAGGAATAGAAACGAGCTTGCCGATTATTTTTACGGTTATTCCATTTGGAAGGGCTGGCGCAATGAGTAGGAGTGCGGAGATAAATTGACTACTCATACTACCATCAATTTCTACCTCTTTTGCCCATTCGTTTTTTGGAGCTGAAATCTTCAATGGAGGGAATCCTTCCTTTTCCATATATTCGATTTGAGCACCTATAGAGTTAAGAGCATCTGCTAGTGGGCCTATCGGCCGCTCCTTCATCCGATTACTACCAGATAAAATCTGTGTACCTTGCTTAGTTGCAAGATATGCGGTCATAAATCTAAAGCAGGTACCTGCATGACCGGTATCATAGATTTGATCTGAATCTTGGGTTAGGAGTCTTTGTAGGGTGAGGCTATCCTTGCTATCGGACAGGTTTTTTATTTCAAAATTAGTTTCCGTTAAAGCCCGAATTATCTGAACTCGATTACTGATTGACTTTGAGCCACCCAAACTTACTTTGCCGACAATGGACTTAGAATTTACAGATAGGTGTGCAAATCGATATTTTGTTTGATGCAAATGAATACGCTCTAAGGGTTAGTCTTTTTGTTTTTGTAGACCTTATAAATTTTACCAATATTGGGAACAATTATAAATTCAGTACGTCTATTCGCTGCTTGAGCTTCTGGGTTATTTTCATCATTAGCAATTTTCGGAGCGTATTCCCCTCTTCCAGATGCGATGAGTTGTTTAGGATTCACTCCCAAATCAATCAGCTTTCGTACAATTTGTGTTGCCCTAGATACAGAAAGATCCCAATTGTCTCTGTATTTTCCAGTAGTGGTCTGTCTACTATCCGTATGTCCTTCAATGACCATAGTTACTGCTGGATTTTCGATCAACATATCAGCGATCTTTTGCAAGGTAGCGAGATCATCAGCGTCCACCATGTCAGAGCCAGACTCAAAGCCTGGAATTTCATCTAAGTCTAAGTATAGAAAATTTTCAAGTTCTTTAATTCTTGTGTTACTCGTAGTCATTGCCTCTTCAACGCCTGTAAAGGCTGCATCCATCTCATTCCAGAGTTGTGAGATTTGATATTGCTTTTCTTTAAGGTTAAATTCTACTTCTTTTACCTTTTCTTCAGTATCTGTAATTTGAGTTTCAAGGCTGACGATGTCCTTGTTTAAAAGATCTTTATCTCGGCTTAAATCTTCATTTTGTTCTTGTAACATGGTTATCTGATTTTGAAGATCCATGCGCATTTTTTCAATGTTCATGGCCAATTCATCCTTTTCAGATTGTAGATTTAGAAAGTTCTTTTTTGAGACACAAGAACTTAATATGATCGAGAATGAGAGTATAGTTCCTAATAAGAGTGACCTTCTCATGGTTTTGGTTTTATGCAATTTAGTACAAATTTAAGGGATTTGTAGTCTTAAACCCTTAGGGTTTTTACCCATACAATATACTAATGGAACGTCTGAATCGTGAAAATGTGCAGCTTTAGAATCTTAAAAGTTTATTAAATACCTGGGGTTAGGGGCTTTGGGTAGGTGAAATAGAAGCTAGAACCATGGCCTTTTTCAGACTGTACCCAAATGCGTCCTCCAAAATCTTCAACTAAATCTCTAACGGTACAAAGACCTATCCCAAGGCCTTCATGGTTAGAATTGACCTGGAATCCTTTCTGGAAAATATGATCAATTTTTTCTGAACAGATACCTATTCCGTTATCAGAAAGACAGAAAATCCAAAAATCTTCTTTTTGTTCTACTGAAAGCGTAAGAACCAGTTCTCTGGTTGGATGTTTGTATTTAATAGAATTTGAAATTAGATTCTGATATATTTTATAAATCGTAGAACGCAACCCATAAATAATCGGCAGCTTAGATAAATTCAATTGTACCTTATGATTTTCAAATTGAACTGCTAGGTCCGATATTACCTCTTGAACAATCACATTCACATCAAGAGATTGATTTAAGTTCGCAAGATTCTTTTTGGAGTATTCTAAAATTTCCTCGACTTGCATATTCATTCTACCAGCGCCTTCATTTATATTTTTAAGGTAATCTTGAATTTTGGCTTGGGAGGGATTTTCATTCTTAATTTCTCGATTAAGAAGTTGTGTGAAGCTAGCAATGGTTCTTATGGGTTGCTTCAGGTCATGAGAAGTTGCATGAGCATATTTTTTTAAGAGGTTATTACTTTTTTCTAATTGAGTTTTTGTGCTCGTTAATTGTGTGGTTCTATTTGCTAGTATTTCGTTGGCTTGGTCAAGTTCATTATTACTTTTTCGTACTTCTTCAACCAAGGCTTTATTTAATCTATAAAACAAGAGAACTAGGATCATTGGCAGAATCAGTAATGATATTTGAAAGGTTAAATAATATTGAAGTTCGTAAGCCAAGGTTTGATCTCGATACATTTTCATGATTTCTGGATCTAGGCTCAGATAATAATGATAAAGTATTGGAAGGATGCAGACGACCGTCCAGATTATGCCGCTTTTCTTTCCTACAACATTTAAGGCAAGAATTGGAACTAATATTTGTCCGGCCATATCTAAGGAGAAAATTCCTCCAGAATGAAAACTTAGGTTGAAAATGGCAATAAAAAAAAGGAAAACGGATAAATTTCCTACGAGCACAGTATTGCTCGTTAACTTGTATAATGCTAAAAGCACAAAGCACATGATGCTTGTTAATCCAAAGGGATATTCAGATCCTGCTTTTGCACCTATTGGCTGTAAGACAAGGCTCAATAAGCCAATCATTAATAAGAAGATGACTATGGTTCTAGCCCTGCTGCGATTTATTAAATCATCAACAGGTCCAGTTAACCATAAAAGGAAATTGTTCATAACAGTTCGATGGTTAAGGTATCGGGTATTTAAGGTATCGACTGTTTATATTTCAGTTAAGATAGGAAAATTTTTATTTATTTTTCCTTGGCCCTTGTCCGACATTATCGTAAAGGACGCTATCTCCATTTGAAGTAAGCGGTTTTAAGTCTTTTTCAATAAACGAACTAATTTTTTCTTTAAACTTATCGGGATAAAGGAGATGAATATTAGGACCTGCATCGAGCGTGAAGCAGACTGGTATTTTTTGATCTTCTCTGAAATTGCGAATGAGTTCAATCATCCGGAGGGTATTGGCTTTAAGTAAGATAAAAGATGGCTTTGAGCACATCATTAAAGCATGGAGTGTCAAGGCCTCTTGTTCAACTATTTCAATGAACACCTCTAGAGCACCAGAATTCAAGGACTCCAGTAGTTTTTGGATATTATTTTGTGCCGAAAGGTATCTCTGTTCTGCATAAGGATTCCCATCCATTAAGGCATGCCCTGCCGTGGAAGAAACCGATTTTTCCTCCTTACTGACAATCAGTATGTCATCATGAAAATCTTTAAATATTTCATGGATTTGATTTTCATACCCAATGGCAAAATCATTTGATGAGTTTTCTACTTTATCATGATTACCCCATAAAGCCATGACCGGAAAAATAGATCTTGATGCACTTCCTGATCCTAATCTTGCCAGTGTAGAAGCTTTATTTAAGTCTATATTTCCTTTTTGAAAGATTTCAGATTCCATATCCAAAATACACATGGCCAGAGCAGACATTGCCGAGGCCGAGGATGCGATACCGGTTGAATGTGGAAAGGTATTTTCACTTTTAAGATCCATTTTTATTTGACGCAAGTAAGGATATAAATCTTCAACACTTTCTAAAAATTTTACAATTTTATTTTCAAAGGACGCATTTGCCTTTCCTTCAAATTCAAATTTTAACTGTAGATTTTTACTTGGTTCTGGTAGGACCTCATAGGCAAGTTCAGTAATTGATTTAGCATTGTTTAAAGTAAAACTTATAGAGCTATTACGTGGATATTGCCGCCCATATTTACCCCAGTATTTTACAAGTGCAATGTTGGAAGGACTTTCCCATTTTACCTTTCCTTTCAGACCAATCCTTTCTTTAGGTATTTCCAATTACTGATTTAAATTATCTTGTTCAATTCTGTAAGATATATCAAAATCCTGAAGTACCGCATCTAAAATTTCATAGTCTCCTCGGGTGTAACCTTCCTTTAAATCGTAGCTGTATAATTTTGCTAAATTATTCCAGTAAAAGGCAGTGAAACTTCCTCTCAAACTGGCGATTAAATCATAGAGCGGTTTGTCCAGTTCTCTTTCGATCATCTTCATTAAGATCTTGCCTTGAAGCTTGGTCAATTTTGTCAAAGGAATTTCAAATTCATCTCGTAATTCCTGCTCTAGTCTTTTAATTTCTTTTTTACGCTTTCTTTTGGAGAGATTTTGAGTCGCATATTCAGTTTCTTTAAATATCCTGATGGCTTCTTTTGCGTAAGGGTAAACAATGGCTGCATAATGCTTAAAACGCACATATTTTTTATAATCAGCGTCATTTTTGAAAGATCTCAAGGAAGTGATGCTTACATCCCCTAAGTCAGCCATGTAAAGGGTATCTCCTGTTTCAGTAATCATTGCAGTAACCACCTGACCCTGGATCTTGGTCTTAAACATGTTTAACTCGTTATCAGTTGTTGTGATAACGGAGTCCTTCACGGCAATCATGGTATCTTTTATAGCTGGCGCTTGCGCAAATGTAAGCGTAGCAAAAAAAACAAAGATAATTGTAGTATTTAAAGTCTTCATAACACCCTTTATATAGCAAACGTACCTTCAAAACGCAAAGTTACATCTATAATGTTGCAATTTTCTTAATGTTTAATATTTGGCTTCGCATTTACATTTAACTTTACGCCATGCTAAAAGCGATGGCACAGTTCGTTTCAGTACTTTTTCACCCACTTTACGTGGTTGTGTATGTATATGCCTTATTCACCATTGTCAATCCCTTCCAATTCAGCAATTTTAATCGTACTGAACAGGGAGTTTTCTTCATTTCTTTGATGGTTTTGTCTGTAATCATCCCCATCGTATCTATATTAATGATGAAGTTTTTAGGGATGATTGGTGGGTTGGAAATGGAAGAACGTACAGATCGCATCGGACCTCTTATAGTTACGGGCATCTGTTATTTATGGTTAACCATTAATTTTTACAAAAATGGTGAGATTCCTCAATTTCTGACATCTTTTATGTTGGGAGCTACCATCAGCCTATTTTTAGGCTTTCTGATAAATTTGGCAGAAAAAATAAGCCTTCATACCGTTGGGTTTGGAGGATTGATCGCTGCTTATTGCATTATGATTTATAAGTATGGCTATGGATTTGCAACCATCAATTTTGCTGGAGTAGAATATTATGTCCATCTAATGCTGATTTTAGCAATTCTCATATTTTTGGGAGGGCTTATTGGTTCTGCTCGATTGTACTTGGGTAGGCATGTAAGCAGAGAGGTATATGGTGGCTTTTTGGTAGGAATGATTGGTCAAGTAATCGCATTAAGAATAATTTTTTGAATGAAAGAACTAAGAGATAAAATAGAAAAGATCTGGGAAGATCGAGAACTGCTTAAGCAGGATGATTCAAAAGCTTCTGTTCGAGAAGTTTTAAGTTTATTGGATGCTGGTAAGCTCAGAGTAGCAGAACCAGTGGATGGAGAATGGCAGGTGAATCAATGGGTAAAAAAAGCAGTTGTCTTGTATTTTCCTATCCAGGAAATGGAAACGATTGAATGTGGTCCTTTGGAATTTCACGATAAAATTCCATTGAAGAAGAATTATAAGGAGTTGGGTGTGCGGGTAGTTCCACATGCCATTGCACGTCATGGCGCTTTTCTAGAGCCAGGTGTGATTATGATGCCGAGCTATGTAAATATTGGTGCATGGGTAGGATCTGGGACCATGGTTGATACCTGGGCGACGGTTGGGTCATGCGCACAGATAGGCAAGAATGTTCATTTGTCTGGAGGTGTAGGAATTGGAGGTGTGTTGGAGCCTCTTCAGGCGACACCTACCATCATAGAGGATAATTGTTTTATTGGCTCTCGATCAATAGTTGTGGAAGGAGTGATTGTGCGTAAGGAGGCGGTGCTTGGCGCAAATGTGGTTCTTACAAAGACCACAAGAATCATTGATGTGACCGGTGCAGAACCAGTCATCTACAGAGGAGAAGTGCCTGCAAGATCAGTAGTGATTCCGGGATCTTATCCAAAAGAATTTGCCGCAGGTTCTTACAATGTAAATTGTGCCTTGATTATTGGTCAAAGAAAAGAGTCGACCAACATGAAGACTTCTCTGAATGATGCACTTCGTGAGCATCAAGTCGCCGTTTAGAAATTTATAGAATTGGAAGTCAATGAATAGTATCTGTATATTTTGTCAAAGAGATCATACGGATACAACCATTGAACACATCATTCCTCGGTCATTGGGGAATATCCACTACATACTGCCGAAGGGTAAGGTGTGTAATAAATGTAATCATCGTTTTTCTAAGTATGAAAACCAAGTTTTGAGTAGTCCAGCTTTTATGGAGGAAAGAAGACGGTTGAAAATTCTTAATGCTTCCAACCAACAGATTGGACCTCCCATGAAGTTGGCCTCAAAAAATAATTTTCTTTTGAAAATGGCTTATGAGGCGATCTATAAATCACGACCTAAATTACTAGATCAATATGACCTAGAGCCTGTCCGTGAACATTTAGTTTCTGGAAAAGTGCTGTCGTTTTTAGACAACCAAAAGCTCGGACCTATCCAGACACAGAAGTCTATTCCAAAATGGTTGCAAGCCTTTCGATTGAAAAATGGGAAAATGAAATTGGAATATTTAGAGACAGTGGATCAGCGATTATTTGTGCAATTTCAAATGGGGAGATTGATGATGAGGACAAGGCTAGCGTGAGTACAGATTTAGTATAAGTGAAATTTCTGAAGAACAGTTATGAAAGCTTTTAACCTTCTTTGAGCAATGGGTAGTTGATCTCCATTTAAAAAGGAAAGACTTTTCTTTTTGGCATTGAAGCTTGCGATAAACCCTAGATTTATTAAGTGCTGGTGATGAACTCTAAAGAAGGTATTCTGAAGATGGTCTTCAGGCAAAGGAAGTAAATTCTGATAGAACCCTAAGTTCTTTGAGGTTAGTATTTTACGCCCATCTGTTAAATATACCCAAGTGCAATTTCCATCGGAATTTAATCGAATAACCTCAGATAGCTTTACAAACTCTCTCCCATCTGATTTTAGTTTTATTAATTATGCGCATTAATTAATTGAAATTTCCCCATAACTTCTATCCTCTTGATCCTTACTGGTCTGGATTATTAATTCTAGTTGCTGTTCTATTTCTTGCAAACTATGCATGACACTTTTCAAGACATTCACGGTAGGATCAATTTCTAATTCCTCCACCAAACCTTGACTTCTTCTAAAGACAATCTTCATTTTAATACTTTTGTATTCAAAAATGTACAAAGAAGAAGAGATAGAGACTATACTAAAGTACAGTTCCTCTGAAATTTTAGTTATATCTAAAAGATTTGGAAACTAGAAGACAGGTAAAATCAATTAAATTAGGCAGCCAATTTATAGTTATTAATTCTTAATTGAATGTCAAAACCTTTTTCATTATTTATGGAGATTTCAGCTTTAAGTTTTTTGGCAAATGATCGAATTAATTCATAACCAAAAGATTTACCATTAAGGTCTTCCAAGTTTTGTAAGCCTTTTCCATTGTCACTTACTTGAAGAATTAATTCGGAATCTATTTCAGATAATTTCACACGGATAACCCCATTGTTTTCTTCTTTGAAAGCATGTTTTAGTGAATTACTTACCAGCTCATTGATTACCAAACCCAGAGGAATCATAGTGTCAACATCTAGTACAATGGGTTTAATATCTAAATCCAATTGAATGGATTCATCCATGATATTATATGAATCAAATAAATTTTCAACCAACTGCTCAAAATAATCTTGTGCGTTCACTCCTGTAAGATTGTCTGATTGATATAGATCCTGGTGAAGTAAGGCCATCGACTGAACTCGATCTTGACCTCGCTTTAATGCATCTAAAGCATTATTGTCATGAATGTATTTTCCCTGCAAGGCCAATAAGGAGGAGATAACTTGAAGATTGTTTTTTACTCTATGATGAATTTCTTTTAATAGTGTATCTTTTTCTCTATTGGCCTTTTCAATGGCTTGCTTTTGCTTCTGATTGCGTTTGAATAATCCATACAGGAAAATGGTCAGAAAGCAGAGTATCAAGAATCCTAAACTTAAAATCATATTCTGCTTTTTAGAAGTACTTAATTTTACCTCATTGACTTCTTTCTCTAAATTCAAGAGCGCAATTTCTGAGTTCTTCTTATCGGATTCATATTTAAATTCAAGGTCATTTATCTGACTTAGATTTTCTCTCTCAAAAAGTGTATCTCTGATGTCGATCATTTTGCTGTAATTCAACAAGGCTTTTTCGTGTTCTTCAGTGCTACTATAATTCTCATATAAGTTTTCATGAGCTGTTTGTTTAAATTGCAAAAGCTCTGCATATGAGGTGTCCGTGATAATCGCTTCAAGGATTTTTCGACCTTTGGCTGTCTCTCCCATTTTGAGGTAACAGAGACCTAAAATATTTTGAGCGATAGCATTTAACATTGGGGCATCAATTTTTTGAGCAACCTCTTCACATTTTAAAGCATAGGTAAGAGCTTCTTTGTAGTTTTCTTTCTGGATCATTAAGTTACTCATGTTATTCAAGTCGTAGATTAAGTTCCATTGATTGTTTAACTCCTTACTTATGGCTGAGCTTTTTAGGTAGTAGACCATGGCTGAGTCTAATTGTCCTTTGTCTTCGTGTAGGGTAGCAATATAATTGTAGGCAACACTTAGTTCTGTCTTGTCTTCTTTTAACCGGGCAAGCTTTATGGACTTCTGAAGCTTTTTCATTGACTCGTCATATCTTTTTAATTTAGATAAAATGAGACCAAGCTTAGAGTTTGCTCGCAGTACACCTAAGGTGTCTTTAAGAATTTCACTATTTTTTATGGACTCTAGGGTAGGCTCCATGGCTTCGCCCCATTTTGATTGGCCGGTAAATAGATTGGATAAGGCCATGTTGGCCTGAGCGATGTTTCTTACTTTTTTTTGCTCTGACATTTCATTGGCATACAACTTTAAGTACTTTTCACTCATGGCTAGTTTGCCAAGACTTTTATATATGAGACCATACATATATTCTAAAAATTCAATTTGATATTTGAAGGAAGGTCGATCTTCATAGAAAAGAACGAAAGAATCTAATAGGGCCAAACCTTCATCTGGTTTTTGACTCTTCAACTCAAAAATCTTTTGATACATAAAGTCTACTTTTGCAGTATCCGTTTCCAAAGAATCAAATTGATTCATAATAGAATCGGTAAACTTTTACTTTGACCTGTTAGGCTAATTGATGCAAAGGAAGAGATGATGCAAAGCCACATCACAAATAGCCTTTTTATTGGAAGTTGATTCAAGCTTTCATTATTTAGTGATAGGAATAAAGACTTGAATATAAAGATAGGTGTAAGGAATTATAAAAAGCTATACTTAAGTATAGTTAAATGAGCTCACTAAAAAAAGCCATCTATTAATAGACAGCTTTTATTATTATTTTAAAGTTCTTAGTTTAATCTTCTTCAATTAATCGACTAGGAATTCAATATCAGTAGATTCTAGGAAAGTATTGGCCTTCATTACTAATTCTTCCAATACTCATCCGCATAATCGAAGACTAATTGACAGAAGGCTTTTACACCAAGATGTAACCCGGAATCGTCAATAAAAAAGTCTGGCGTATGATGTGGTGCAGGATCCTCATTGCCCGGAGTCATTCCACCGAGAACAAAATAGAAGGCGGGTGCCTTTAGTCCGAAGTATGAAAAGTCCTCGGCACCGGTTGTCCATGGAGACATGATCACATTATCTACGCCTGCTACTTTTTGTAGACTTTTCGCAGAGAATTCGGTTAGTTCTAAATCATTATAAGTGACAAGTGTTTTAGTATCTATATCAACGGTGGCTTCTGCTCCTGCACTTTCG
>Ga0114956_1004854_pt1 | contig 10122 bp, 9 predicted proteins | sample MaitaG_FD_87304 | JGI IMG/M metagenome (GOLD analysis project Ga0114956, IMG submission 87304) | Marine algal microbial communities from Maine, USA - Maine_Asex2 metaG | ecosystem: Host-associated > Algae > Red algae > Unclassified | place: Maine, USA | collected 2015-01-05 | reverse complement strand
ATAGAAAAAAATCTCGTTGATAATTAACGAAATTTCGTTAATTATCAACGAAAACCTTCTCTATTCTCTGCTCTCGCTTCTCTTTTCTAAAAAGTGTACGGTAAGGTTTTTCCTGTCTTACAAGCTCTATGGGTTCTCAGTATATAAAAAAATAAAATAGACTTGAGTGATTATTAATCATGGATCCATGAAGGACGCTAAACGACTCCTAAATCTTTCCATCATTCTAGTCTTTTTTACCCGTATATAGCTACTAGAAAGATTCATTTCTTTTGCTATATCCGCTAATGGTTTTTTCTTATAATAATAATCAATTAATATTTTTTTTTCATCTGGTTTTACATTTTCTAATAGTTGGTCAACCAGCACAAGTTGCGCTTCTTTCAATTGACTTGATTCCGAATCTTCTAAGAGATGAAGACTTTGTTTAGATTCCAATTTACGGAGCATGTCAGGATTATCATCCATGCTTATTATTCTAGTTTTTTTTTGTGATTTCCCCCATTTATTCGTTAACATTCTAAACAAATAACCTTTCACATTCTCTATGTCCCTTTTATGTACTTCTTCTAATAATCTAACCAATTCTTCTTGAAAAATATCTCTAGCATCCTCCATACTGCCACCACGAGCACGAATGTAGATCCAGAATTTTTCAAAGACTTCTTGGTATAATTCTTCTATTGCCTGTTCTTCTACATTCCTAAGTCGGTCAATTAATTGGGCCATGTATTTCTATTATTGAGAATATGTAGGATTGTTTAGATGCCGAAGTTAATAACTTGTTTGGTTTTTGAGGTACTTTTACGGTATTATTTTATAAGTAAGAGTGAATTCTTAACGGAATGTTATCTTTTATTTAATTTTTTTTATTTTCACAAGTATTTCGTCGTTACTTAGTTCTACATTAAGGCACTAGATTTTTGGGTAGTCCTATAAATGTAATACTCAAATGAATTCCAATGTAGGGGATAAATCAAGTTATCCCCTACATTTGTACCACTACCGATTTTTGATAGTTTTTGTCATACTTACTACTTTATATCTTATACTTCACTTAATACTTTCTTTTATGAGGTGGATATTTTTCTTTTATTTTTCCTGTTGTTCATGGATTTCTCTTGTTCAGGGGAACGCTAATGAACTATTAATTCATCAACTAGAGGCAGAAAAAGTGTTGAATAAAATTGTTACAGCTATCGGAGAAACTAGGGAAGTACCGCTTATTGAAGTGAGAGGTGGCAGGAAGAATATTGCAGAGTATAATGCGATTGAAAAAAAAATTTACGTGGATCAGTTGGCTATGAAAGTCTGTTCAAAGCTCGGTTTTTCCGAAAGTGCGGTAGCCTTTTTAATTGGACATGAATTAGCTCACTATTACCAACAGGATAAATGGGCGGTAGATTCTACTTCCTTTTTGAGTACGGCTGATGAGTTTAAAGAACACCAAGAAGCAGAACAAGAAGCAGATATTTATGGCGCATTTATCAGCCATTTAGCAGGGTATGAGACCACTCAAGTAATTCCTCCCTTACTACACGCTCTTTATCAAGCTTATGAAGTAAAGGCTCAATCCAACCATCCAAGTATAGAAATCAGACAGCAGGTAGCAGAAGAAGTATGTGAAAAGATAAGTAGCTTAATAGGGATACATCAGGCCGCTAATTGTGCGATGGCTATAGGCGATTATAATAATGCACTAGCTACTTATGAATATCTAGCTCAATTTGTAGGTTATCGAGAATTGTACAATAATATCGGAGTTGCCAGTCTTAGTATGGTTCTATCAGTAAGAGATCAATCCTCTTTGGCTTTTTTATATCCAATCGCTATAGAACAAAATATACCATTGAGAACGGCAAGCGAATATGAAAAATTAGTACTACTACAAAAAGCGACTACCGCTTTTAAAAGAGCAACTGATTACGGCGCTTTTGATTTTTCCACCCATCTTAATTTAGCCTGTGTTTACGAAATAAGTCAACAAGAAGCAGATTTTTTAAGTTTATTGAATTTTCTAAAATCAAATGCTTATTCCCCGAATATGCAAAGTAAAACAGCGATTCTAGAAGGTATTTATACCGCAAAATTTAATAAGAAAAAAGCGATTAAATTATTTTCAACAGCAATTAAGCAAAGTGATAATGAAGGGATAAAGCAGTTAGGAACCTACAATAAAAAGGTAGTCAAAAAAAATAGTACCATCTATCCTTTCGAGCAAGAACTTTCTCTAGACCTCAATACTAATATTAATGGTATCAATTTATTTACTTACCGAGCAACAGAGGGAGCAAAGTATACTTTGAAAAATCAGAATTTATTGATTGCCAATCAAAAAGCTATTACTATTTATTCCTTCTTACAAAACAATTATACCATCCATATTACTTATACTTCTTCCTCCGACCTTTCCACTAAAGATAATATTAAAAAAGGAAATACTTTTGATGATCTATTATTAATTTACGGAGAACCTTCCTTATCTACTTTGACTACACATCATGGATATTATGTCACCTATCTAGAACTAGGCTTGTTTTTTAAATTGGATCAAAGGAACACTATTGAAAAGTGGGGCACTTTTTTGCTAGGTGGTGTGAAATGAAAAATTCTTTCACTTCAAGCTCAATTTCAAAACGAGGCGCTATTCCAAACTGAATATAGGGGGAAAACCTTATTCTTTTAAAGAGCAAAATATTCAAAACAAATTGCGTGGGGATATTCCAACTAAAGAAATGCCTTCTTTGGATGTGAGCCGTTTTCAAAAAGAAGATGTAAAGGATGAACGAAATGGAAAACCTCCAAGATTTGAGTATCCACTAAATGTTGACTATAATTTAGATAATTCGGGAACTTGGATAGACTTGGGAGAACAAGGTCGGCTATGGCAATTATCAATTGCCTCAAAAGGTGCAAAATCTATCAACTTAGCTTATGATGATTTTTGGTTACCTCCAGGGGCTACTTTTTATCTGTATAGTGCAGACCGCAAAAAGATGCTTGGTGGATTTACAGAAAGGAATAATAAAGGATTAAGAGAGGACTTTACCAAATTCTCAACAGGTCTAATTTATAGTGAACGTATCTTTTTAGAATACTACGAACCTAAGGAGGTGATTGGATTGGGACAAATATCTATCGCAAAAGTAATTCATGGTTATCGAAAAATCCAATCCAATAAGACAGATGAAGGCCTGGGATTATCAGACGCTTGTCAAATGAATATAAACTGTGAAGAGGGGGCAGAGTGGCAGTTAGAAAAAAAAGGAGTTGCCAGGGTTCTTGTTGGTGAAGACCTTAATCGCTGGTGTTCAGGTGCTTTATTGAATACAAGTGATAATGATTTGGTGCCTTATTTTCTTACGGCCAATCATTGTTTAGATGGTTGGGCAGTAGCAGAAGCATTAGATGCTATAGACAATCCTGACGCTAGTGATTGGCATTTTAACTGGCATTATGAAAGTCCTAATTGCGAAGACATTATAGACGACACCCTAAGCGTTTCTACAACTGGAGCTGTACTTGTTGCCAATAGACCAAATACAGATTTTGCGCTTTTTAGATTAATCGAAGACCCAAGAGAATGTGATATAACCTACTTAGGCTGGACAACAAATACTACTAGAAGTAAAAATACCACAGCTATTCACCACCCAAGAGGTGACCTTAAAAAAATATCTTTTGACAATGACAAGGTTATAGCAAAAAATACGAATGAATGGAAAGTAGTATTTGATGAAGGTGGAACAGAAAAAGGGTCTTCAGGTTCTCCATTGTTTGACCAAAACAAAAGAGTGATTGGTCAACTTTGGGGTGGAGGACTAACTTGTACAGGTGCTGCTGATTACTATGGACGCTTAGATGTTTCCTTTAAAGGAACTAATCAAAATAGAAGGTTAAGGGATTGGGTATACCCAAATTGTAATCGTAGTAACTTAGTGATAACTGAAAACTTCTCCCAAGAAATGCCCCTTCAATGGTCAAGTGATATTATTACTGCAACAAATATAGTAGATAACAATGTTTTTGTAACTTACAAAGCAGCGGATGCAGTTGTGCTTAAAGCAGGCTTTGAGGCGCAGGCAGGAACTGAGTTTACCAGTAAAATAGGGGATTGTACAAATAGAAACACTGGAGCGGGTACTGTTACGGTTAATTCACGGAATCCTACAAAAAATAGGGTAGTGACTAGTGCTACTAGCAAAAGTAATCCTATTAATAGGAGTATGGAACAAAAAGTGGCCCATTCTGAAATAACTGTACAGCTTTATCCAAATCCTACTCAAGGTCTTACGAACTTGATATTCTTATTACCAAAAACGGAACCTGTTGCAATCAGTCTCTTTAATGGTCAAGGCCAGTTAGTGCAAAGCAGTAGTAAAACTTATAATAAGGGAAGGAATGAATTTGTCTTAAATAGCAATAACCGTTTACCGGCAGGAATATACATTGTTCGAGTAGCAACTACTGATACTATCATTTCTAAGTCACTTGTGGTTAGTGCCCATTAGGATTTATGGACAGATATTTTTGAATATTTTACTAAAAACCCAAATGTTGGTTAAGGAGGGGCAGAATAGGCCTCTCCTTTACTTTTTTTTAGTTTTTACTGATAACATCTCGCTCTTAATCTACTCTTACCCATAAGGAACAGGAATAAAATAAATTTACAATTTTTGATACTCAAACCCTTACAGGAGTTGGTTTTTTTAACAAAATAGTCATTTTATTTTCCTTCGATCCTAATTACCCTTCACCTATTAAATTTCTTAGATATGAAATACAAAATAATATGCTTTCTTTTTTTGCTAGGCACCATACTTACCTATGGGCAAAACAATAAAAGTTATAAAGACTTGCTAGAACCCAATGCTACGCTAATGGAATCTGGTGCGAACTATAGCATCGAAAAAGTCAATTCCAAACAGTATATCTATAAAGTATACTTCACAGGCAATAAGCAAATCACTCATTTTGCGACTTATAATTCTAAAAAATTAAGGGTTTTGCATGGAGACTTTAGGCGATGTTTCGACGATGGAACAGTTTTTCAAAAAGGAAGGTATGAGCATGGAGAAAAGGTAGGGGAGTGGATAGAAAATGGCAATCAGACTGGGTCTTATAAAAAGGGTATAAAGGATGGTACATGGATTACCAAAGGGGCACCTAAGTATATGCCTATAGCGGATTCAGGGGTAGATAGTATTCAATACGAAGAAGTGTATGAGATGGGGGTATTAATTTCCAGTACACAAGATACCACCGCTACAGCAGCATTAGTAATGCCAAGATTTCTAGGTTGCGAAGACTTGTTGGGTTCAGCCGAAGATAAGAAAGTATGTGCCGACCAAAAGATGTTGACCTTTATCTACCAGCACATTAAGTATCCTAAAAGAGCGAGACTCAAAAATATAGAAGGTATGGCAATTATCCGATTTGTTGTTGAAAAAGATGGTACTATCCAAGAGCTGAATGTATTGCAAGGTATTACTAAAGAAATAAGCAAGGAGTGCATCAGGGTGATTAACAAAATGCCTGCTTGGATACCGGGCAAGGTAAATGGAGAACCTGTTCGAGTTCAGTTTTATTTGCCCATTCGATTTAGATTAGAATGACAGCGCAAACGAAAAGGAGCAAAGCTAAGAAGTAGTTAACGTTTTTATTTTGAAAAATAACTGAATCTACTGATAACATACAAGCCTACATAGGCTCTTATGAGTGAAAGTTATTTGATATTCATCAAAAGTATTCAAGATGAAAACCAACATTTGGAACCTACTATATTTAGTACTTGTACTACCTGCTACTGCTGCTCCTAAACGAGTGGATGTTACTAAAGCAGATGCTATTGCCAGCAGCACTACTAGAGATTTTACAAAAGAATATTTGACAAAACGACTATCCGAAATAGTAGCATCGGATATAGAAAAAATAAAATCCATTTATAGCTGTGTGGCTGAAAATATAAGCCATTTCAACAAAATAATGCTTAAGGTGTATACTTGCACTCAGCATACGAATTGGGAACAGGAATAAAATAAATTTACATTTTCTGATACTCAAACCCTTGAAGGGATTGGGTTTTCAAAAATAAAATAGTCGTTTTATTTTTTCTTCGTTCCTTGGATGACTTTATACCAAGAAGGTTTGATAAATTATTTCAAATATGAAATGATTTTATTAGGGCCTTTATTACTCCTTTGCATGATACTAACAATAGGTAGGTTTTTGCAGGGAAGTGTATTGAAAATAAAAGAATCTATTTCCTCTATCATTTATCTTATGCTATCAACCAGAAAAAAAATCTACAGTGATAAAGTAGTATTATTTAGGAAAATTATTTTCTATTACTCAAAATAATTCGAGATGAAAACCAACATTTGGAAGCTATTATTCTTATTACTTATCCTACCTGCTGCAATTCAAGCACAAGTAGATTTTACTAAAGCAGACTCTATTGCCAATAGTATCATCACTAGAGATATTACACTAGAAGATTTGGCAAAACAACTAAGCGAAACACTAGAATCGGACACAGAAAAAGCAAGAGCCATCTATATGTGGGTAGCTGGAAATATAAGATACGATTGTAGAAAATATCGGATGATGGGTTCTTCTGTTGAATTTTCAGGCTATAGCCTGGAAGAAATTCAACAAAAACGAGCAGCCTATTTGGAAAAGAATTTACAGCGGACTTTAAAGTTGCGGAGAGGAGTATGTGAAGACTATAGCCGATTGTATATGGCATTGGGAGAAGCAGCAGGATTAGAAGTCACCCTAATAACAGGTAATGCAAGAGATTTTAATAAACCTTATAGAAAAACATTAGGAGAGTCTCATGCTTGGAATGCGGTAAAGTTAGAAGGACAATGGTATTTAATAGATGCAACTTGGGCTGCAGGATCTACGAATGCGGAAGTAACTCGTTTTAAAAGTCGCCTTTCTTCTGCCTATTTCATGGTAGCGCCAGAAGTTTTAATTCAAACCCATTTCCCTAAAGACCCTAAATGGCAGCTACTTCCAGAAGCTATAGATAACAAAATGTTTGCAGCACTTCCTATGGTGAATATTGCAGAGGTAAAATTTGGGGTCGAAGATTTTTCTCCTACTATGGAAACTAGAGGGAACAAAAGAATTATTCGCTTAAAATTTACAAATCTACCTAAGTACTTTATGGTAACTACTAGAAAATCCAAACCTATTACCTTTAAGAAACGACTAAAAGATGGCTATATGGAATTGGAAATTTCTAAAAGTACGGCCAAAAAAATAATCGTTTGGGTAGGCACAAGCACTAAGAGAATGAATTGGGTGGCGATGTATAAGGCTTGATAATTCACTCCCTCTAAAGAGACCTTCTGCCAAATATATTTTTTACCTACCATTTTAGAGGAAAAAAATGAAAGAATAAGATTAATCAACCATAAAAAAATAAACAATGAATACTGTAATGAAAGTAAGTACCTTTTGCTTGGTACTATTAATGTTAGTAGGTACGAGTATATCCGCTCAAGCTCAAAAAAAAGCAGGCATCTATTGGGTAAACTTCGAAGTAGCAGAAGAACTACGAGTGAACAAAAAGGTAAATGATGATAGCAGAAATTGGTTTTCTGGTTTTTCTGATGAAATTATAATTCCTGATGAAATTTTAGATTCCATTAAGACCTATACCGAAAAGAAACTTACCAAAAAACTTAGAACCTCCACCAAATGCGTCTATAGACTCAGTAAAAAAGGAGACCCTTATATGACCTCTGATATGGGTATGGGGAACAGCCTAGCCAATATGCCAACAAGCAGTTTGAAGAAATCTTTAAAAAATAATAAGTCGTTAAAGTATTATATTAAAGTTACTGGTGGTATTACCGCTACTAAAGCAGCTCTTAATCCCAATAAAGTAAAACCCATTTTAAACTTAAAAGTGGTGGTAACGGACCGAAAAGGAGATACGTATTGGAAAAACAAAATCACGCTAAAAGATTTTGATAAACGCAAATCTTCGACCTCTAAAAGAGGCAGTATTACGGTCAGTAAAAATGATCCGCTGACGGCTGATGAAGTGCTTACCATGTATTGCATGGGAATGGATGCGGTAATAATGGGTGGTAAGAAAAAATAGCTGGTAATAAAAAACCAAATTATGGTTGGGGAGGGGCATTATATGTCTCTCCTTTACCAGTTCAAGTACGCTACTAGCTACACTTCTTTATAAAGGATGCTTTAGATAGCCTATCAATATTCGCTAAAATCCAGTTAAGTACTTACATATTTTGTAGATAGTTTATTAATTATTATCTTCGTGCTATTGAGGTTCATATAGGAATTCAAGCCAAAACCATCAGAACCACCGAACCATAAAACAATAGTTCATGCCCACCTTATTTTTAGCTTTTGCCAATAGTGAGGATAATCCGCTGCCTACTTTGCGAGAAGAGTTGGAGGAGGTGAATAAGCGATTAAATGAGCGAAAACTAGAAGAAGATTTTATCGTTCACACCCTTCCTTTTGCTAGTACAGAAAGTATTATCAATGATTTAAGGCAATTCCACGAAGATATAGAAGTGTTTTTGTATAGTGGTCATGCGGCAAAGGATAGCCTAGCTTTGGAGGGAGGCGAAGCCTTTGCAGAAGGTATTGCTGCCTTATTAGGCCGTTGCCCTAGATTACAATTGGTTATTTGGTGGTGTATTAAAATGGTTGATTCAGTAGCATAAAGTCTAACAAGACTTGGGTGTTTACACACTGTATCAATCATTTTAATACACTACCGGTTATTTTAAATGGTTGTTCTACGAAAGGACAAGTAGCTGCTTTATTGGAACAAGGCATTCCGGTGGTTGTCGCTACTAGTGCTCCTGTGAATGATTTTCGGGCTACTCAGTTTTCCATCACCTTTTTTGAAGAACTTGCCCTTAATGCCGCTTCTATAAAAGAAGCCTTTGATGCAGCCATAAGTGCCGCCAAAATAAAAGGGAACATCAAAGAAGAAATTGGAGATAGGGGAATTGTCCTCCGCCCAACTAGTGCCTCTCAGGAAGCTACTTGGGGTTTATATTATCAAGAAGGAAAAGAAGCCATTACTACTACTTGGCGATTGCCTGAAAAAAAGGATTATATAGGCAGCCTGCTTGCTCCCAATAAAAAGAAAGGTCCCACCACCATCAATAATAATAATAATAAGAATACCGTAGTAGGCACAACTATTTCCGCAGGAGGAAATGTACAAATTGGAGACAACACGACCATTACCGAAAGTAAAACTAGTCGCAATTTACGGCTACTGCTTTTTGGTTTGGTGCCAATACTGGTTATTGGAGCTACTTATTTTTGGTATCAATACCAAGTGATGCAGCAACCCTTACAAGTAAAAGTGCTAATAGAGAATACCACGCCCAATCAGGAGTTACCTGCTCCCAAAGGCAAGTTAATCCTTACCTATGAAGGGAAAAAAGAAACCAAAAATGACGTAAGCCAGTCCATGCTATTTGAAGGCATACCTGCTCACCTTAGAAAAAAAACGCTGCAAGTGCAATACCAAGCGAAAGGATTTGTGAACATAGATACCACCTTCCCTTATCAAGCTGCTATCGTATTACGGGTAAAAAGAAATGCGGACTTAGCACAAATCAAAGGTAAAGTAGCCGATGAAGCAGGCAGTCCATTGGCAGGTGTAAAGGTCGCTATCGACTGTTGCCCTGCTGTTCAAACAGATGAGGCAGGTGGCTTCCTATTAAATATTCCTTTTAAACATCAACGCCAACAACAACGCATTACGCTATTTAAAACAGGCTACAAAGAAAAAAGTGTAACTGACCCTATAATAGTAGGAGAATTATATCAATATTTTTTACAAAAACTATAAGTAGGGTAGCAGAATTGAATGATAAATGATAAATGATAAATGGCAAATTGTAAATGGTAAATTGTAAATGATAAATGATAAATGATAAATGATAAATGGTAAATGATAAATGGTAAATGATAAATGGTAAATTGTAAATGATAAATTTATTAGACGCTATCTTACACGTGTTTACGTCTTATTAGGTATTTACCATTTACCATTTACCATTTACCATTTACCATTTATCATTTACCATTTATCATTTACCATTTATCATT
>Ga0114956_1004851_pt1 | contig 10127 bp, 13 predicted proteins | sample MaitaG_FD_87304 | JGI IMG/M metagenome (GOLD analysis project Ga0114956, IMG submission 87304) | Marine algal microbial communities from Maine, USA - Maine_Asex2 metaG | ecosystem: Host-associated > Algae > Red algae > Unclassified | place: Maine, USA | collected 2015-01-05 | reverse complement strand
CTTTGCATCGACCTTGATCGTTCCGCTAAACGGGCCGTGTACCGAGTCGCGCCGTAAAAGACTGGCCCGCTTCTCGGCATCACCCTCGCCGCCGGGCCGCAAAACTATGCCCCGCAGACGCAATTTGGCGCCGCTACCAGTTCGCTCGATCAAGATCCGCGCCAACAGTCGACCAATGCGACCAAAGCCATACAGCACCACGTCGTTGGGTTCGCTGAGTAAACGCCCCGACCCCGACAGAATCGGTGCCAGCACCTCGTTTAGATACTCGTCGAGCGGCTGTGATTCGGGATCAAACCCTGACGTCAAACGCCCGAGGTCGAGCCGCGCTGAGTCAAGCGGCAACGATGCCGCGGCGCGCAACACGGTAATCGACTCGGCCACAGGAAGTTCGCGCTGGGTTATTTGGCGCGCGTACCGGTGGGCTTTGACGACATCTGTCGCCGAGGCTCGCACCAGTGAACGCCCGTAGATCGACGTCACCACATCACGCTCGCGATAGAGGCGACCAATTAGCGGCACCATCTCCTCGGCGAACGCCTCAGATTCGTGCCACTGTTCGAGCAGCGCTTCGTGCGCATGGGCGGGGGTATCTGCAGAGCTCATGGGGCCTTGTCGATCGAAGTCCATCTTCAGAACAAGCGCTGGCGGTGCGCTGGTCTCACCAACTTTAGAGCCGCAGGCGCTTGGGCGGGTTCTTTAGACTTTGCTGAGCCCGTCTCGTTTCCCATTTCACCTAGCGTTGCGCGGACCCGTAGATTGTGGCGACTAAAGCCCGCCTCCTCGAAAGGACTTGCCGATGCCCGCAGTAACTGAATCGGTCTCGATCGACGTCAATGACGGCGTTGCCGTAATCACCATCAACAATCCACCGGTCAACGCGCTCAGTCATCATGTGCGCACCGGCATCACCGAGGGGGTCGAGGCCGCGATCGCCGACGACGCAGTGAGTGCGATCGTCGTGCTTTGCGACGGCCGTACGTTTATCGCTGGCGCCGATATCACCGAGTTCGGCAATGCACCGCAGGGCCGTTCGCTGCAAGACGCTCAAGCGGCGATGGAGAACTCACCCAAGCCGGTCGTCGCTGCCATTCATGGCACCGCGCTCGGGGGCGGCCTCGAAACCGCAATGGCGGCGCACTATCGGGTGGGCGACGCCGGTGCTCGTTTCGGTCTTCCCGAAGTCAAGCTCGGCCTGCTGCCCGGTGCTGGCGGCACGCAACGTCTTCCCCGAGTCACCGGCGTGCAAAAGGCACTCGAAATGATGACGTCGGGCGACATGATCGGCGCAGACGAAGCGCTCGAATGCGGACTCATCAACGAGATCGTCGACGACTTGCAATCGGGCGCGATCGCATTTGCTCAGCGAGTCGTCGCCGAGGGTCTACCGCTCGTACGCATTCGCGACTTCGACGAGAAACTACAGGCCGCCAAAGACGACCCTGAGATCTTCAGCAAGTTTCGTGCTGGCATCGCCCGCAAGACCCGGGGTTTTCTCGCACCTGAGTACAACGTGCAATGCATCGAGGCTGCCGTCAATCTTGGCTTTGACGAAGGCATCAAGCGAGAGCGCGAACTCTTCACCGAGCTGATGAACGGAACACAATCTGCGGCCCAGCGGTACTACTTCTTTGCTGAGCGCCAAGCCGCCAAGATCCCTGACGTGCCCAAAGACACCCCGCAGCTCGATATCCAAACGTGCGGCGTGCTGGGCGCGGGCACGATGGGCGGCGGCATCGCTATGAACTTCGCCAACGCCGGCATTCCCGTCACCATCGTCGAACGCGACCAAGAGTCACTTGAGCGAGGCCTCGCGGTCGTGCGCGCGAACTATGAGCGCACTGCCAGCAAGGGTCGCATCAGCAGTGACGACGTCGAAACCCGCATGGGCTTGATCACCGGCACCACCGACCGCGGTGACCTCGCCGCATGCGACATGGTCATCGAAGCGGTATTCGAGTTCATGGATTTGAAGAAGGAGATCTTCGCCGATCTCGACACGATCTGTAAGCCCGAGGCATTGCTGGCTTCGAACACCTCGGCACTCGATGTCAACGAGATCGCATCGGCCACCAGCCGCCCCGAGAGTGTCATTGGACTGCACTTCTTCTCGCCCGCCAACGTCATGAAGCTACTTGAAGTTGTTCGAGGCGACGCCACCAGCGACACGGTGATCGCGACGTCGATGGCGGTCGCGAAACGCATCGGCAAGATCCCGGCGCTGGTCGGTGTATGCCACGGCTTCGTCGGCAACCGAATTTTGGCCAAGCGCCGCATCGAGGCCGACAAGATGTCACTCGAAGGCGCTCCCCCATCGATGATCGACGATGTGCTCTATGACTTCGGATTCCCTATGGGGCCGTTTGCGATGAGCGATCTCGCTGGCCTCGACATCGGCTGGAACGCCGAGACCTCAACTGGCTCGTCGGTCAAAGAGCTCATGAACGAGAGTGGACGCAAGGGTCAAAAGAACGGCCGGGGCTTCTACACCTATGACGCTGCGACTAGGGCCAAGACTCCCGATGCCGAGGTTGAACAGCTCATTGCTGACTTCGCCCGCAGCAAGGGCATCGAACAGCGCACGTTCACCGAAGAAGAGGTGCTCGAACGATGTCTGCTTCCTATGGTTAATGAAGCCGCCAAAATTCTCGAAGAAGGCATCGCAATTCGGCCGAGCGACATCGATGTCATCTGGATCAACGGCTACGGCTGGCCCGTGTACACCGGTGGCCCGATGTTCTGGGCCGACACCATGGGCCTCGACAACGTGGCGGCCAAGATCCGTGAATACGGCAGCAAGATCGAGGGATCCCACTGGGAGCTTTCGCCGCTGCTCGAACGACTAGCAGCCGAAGGCAAGACCTTCCAATCGATGGGCAGCTGAGATGGGTGAAACCGGCGAGATCGTTGGCTATGAGGTCGAGGCCGTTGAGGCGTGGGTAAGTGAGCGAGTGGCCCGCCTAGTTGCCCCCTACACCTGGACTCGTCTTGAGGGTGGCCATTCAAATCTGACGTACCAAATCGACTCTGCTGACGGTGCATTCTCAGCCGTGATTCGACGCCCGCCAATGGGCGAGCTGCTGCCAAAGGCTCATGACATGGGTCGCGAGTGGTCTTGCATCGAAGCCCTGTGGGACACCCCAGTTCCGGTCGCTGAACCGCTGGCCTTTTGCGAAAGCCCCGATGTGACCGGCGCGCACTTCTATGTGATGGGTTTGATCGACGGCAAGGCGCTGTACACCGTCGAAGACGTCGAAGCCTGGGTCCCGATCGAGAATCGACAACGCATGGCCGAATCGTGGGTCGACACCCTCGCCGAACTACATTCGCTCGACCCTGATGACATTGGGTTGACCGACCTCGGCAAGAAACAGGACTACGTCGTTCGCCAGACTCGCACCTGGTACCGGTCGTGGAATGCCTCGATCGAAGCTGCCGAGATTGACAACGCTCAGATTCATGAGTTGCACGATCTGCTGATGGCCACCGTGCCCGAGCAGGGGCCAGCAACCCTGGTGCACGGCGATTACGGCACCCACAACGTCATGATCGGCCGCGACGGCCGCATCGCAGCCGTCGTCGACTGGGAGATCGCGACGCTCGGCGATCCGATGGCCGACTTCGGCTACTCGTTCAACGCGTGGCTGCAACCCGACGATGACCTGCTCGACAGCGCCGAGGCGCCCACGCTTGCGCCAGGTTTCCCGAACCGCGATGAGATCCTAGCTCGCTACGCCGAAAAGACCGGCCGCGATATGTCGAACTTGCCGTACTACTTGGCATTCAATCGCTTCAAGACCGCCTGCATCTTGCACGGCGTGTACGCCCGCTACATGAACGGCCAGAAGGCGATCGAGGCCGAAGATCTCGAAATCCTGCGCGGCCGAGTGCACAACTCGATCGACCGCGCAGTCAGCGCTCTGGCAGATTTGAAGTCAAACTAGGCTTATTAAGTGGACAGCCGTGAGCGCTTCATAACTGCGACGACCGAGCTGTTCCGACGTCAGGGCTACCACGCCACATCGATGAAGCAGATTACGGCGGCCACCGGGCTACCGACCGGATCGCTGTATCACTTCTTTCCTGGCGGCAAAGAGCAGCTGGCCCAAGCGGCAGTCGTGACTTCTGGCCGTGTGTACTGCGACTTGCTTGAGCTCATCTGGGACGGGGCCGACAGCCCCGCTGATGCCGTGCAAGCCTTCTTCGAGGGCGCCGCCGCAGTACTCGAAGAGACCGACTTCATCGACCCGTGCCCGATCGGCACCATCGCCCGCGAGGTCGCAAGCACCAACGACGCCCTGCGCATCTCGACAACCGCGGTGTTTGACCTGTGGATCACGACCGCCGCGGCGCGGCTGAGAGCTGCGGGGCTCGGTGCATCGGTTGCCACCGATCTGGCAACCACGTTTGTCGGCACCGTCGAAGGCGGCTTCGTGCTGGCCCGTGCCAGTCGAGACGCGGACCGGCTCCGCGCGACGGGGCGCCACATGCGCCTGTTAGTGCAGCACACCATCGATATGGCGACGGCGAGCGACGAGCGCTAGGCCGCTACTCGGAATTGTTGGGCCCGCACTAACCCGAAACTGATCCACGCGAGCCACGCCGCGGCCAGGATCTCTGGCAACGCGGCCGCCGCAGCCCATCGATCGGCCTGCGAGTCGAACAACAGAGGCTCGCTTAGGTAACCCCAGGCAGGCGCATAGTGCGTCGCACTCACACCCACTGCGAGCGCGCCGAACACAGCCAACGACACGAACGGTGCCAACGCGTGATTGGTAAACACCAGCGTCAGGGCGATCGCCGCCAACACTGCAGCGGTCGTTCCGCCCCAAAGGACACCGTCGGAAGTCAACGCAGTGCCGCGACGGATGTGATCGGCCGAATGCACCACCCACGTGATCGCGAAGACGACCCCTACACCCTTGAGCGTTTTGAGCACTGCCATAGAACGCTCACTCTAGTGAATCAATTGTTCTGCTCGCAAGAGTCCCGACCGTCGAAGCTGTCGCTGAACTCTGCCTCGGCATCGTCGAAGAGGCCGCCTCGGTCGATTTCGCGACGGTCGGGCTCACACGGCTGGTCTGAGCGCCCGTCGCCAGTCCTTGCAGCCATGCCGATGATCAGCAGAAGAATGACGATCACGAAGAGCGCAACAACTGCCCGTGGGCCTCAGTCCAGATGGGCGCGGGCGGAACGGGTGGCGCCGGTGGTTCCCAAGGCGCGAGAATCGCATCTGCAAGATCGGCGGCGTCGAAGGCGGGTTCGTCCATGCTCAGTGAGACGAATTGGGAAGCAAACCTGGTTCCCGCCAAGAGCGCTACTGCATGCCGTGGCGTCGCGATCAGTCACCAAGAACGATGCTCGATCGCAACCTGTCAGCTTCTCCGCGCGCACGGTTGAAGTCGTGTTGGGCGGCGTCAAGCCATACAACGAACGAACCGCTTGGGCGGGTGAAAATGTGGACGAGGTAACGACGGTCAATGCCGACTGTCTCGACATAGGTGTCGGCTCCGAGTCGGAACGCAACGCGGCTGGTGCCCTGCCGCGACGCCATGGCGACCTTGATGCCCTTGAGGTCGCCGAGCTGCGATTGAGACTCGCTCAGAACGTCAGTATCGAAGAGTCCCGACACCAGCTGATTCGCTACTTCGCGCGCATCGAGATCGGGAACAATGAAGAGTCGCAACGCGGGGTCCTCGCCAGAGGATTCGGCTGCGAGCGTCAGCGTTAGCTCGACAAGCGCATCGGTGTCGGCGGTGACTGACCATCGCCCGTTCGTCACGTCGGGCAACGCGAGATCAACCGGCGATCCCGACAACGTGCTCGCAAACCGGCGTCCACTGGGGCGGTCCGGCTCAATCGCTGCTTCGAAGCCGAGCACTCGCTCGGCTGCCACGTCCACAGCGTCGGGGCCTCCGGATCCGAAACCGGAAACGGCAACAAACCCGCCGATCACCAAGAGTGCAACGGCCGCCGCAGCGGCGAGCAACGGCCTGGTGCGCGGCGGCTCGACGATCTCACGAAGCTGCGCCGCGAGTCGCTGGCGGTTAGGGACATCTGTGGCAATCATGTCGAACCGTGCTCTGAGGTCACTGAGCAGCTGTTCGTCGCTCACGCTGACACCTCTTTGCGCAGTCGTTGGATGGTTCGTGACACGAGTGACTTAACGGTTCCGGTTGGCTCCTGCATCAGGTCGGCCGTCTCGTCGTAGGAGTACCCGGCGTAGTGCACCAACACCAGGGCCGTGTGCTCGCGCTCAGTGAGCGTCGCAAGAATGTCGTCGAGGTAATGCTCGCCGATCGGCGGTTCGCGCCGGGGTAGCAGTGAGATCACATTGGCTTCGCGTATTCGACGTCGGTTGTGCCTCGCACGAGCGGCACGTCGTGAACCGTTGACAACCGTCGTGCGCAGATAGCCACCTGGGTTGTCAAGCTGCGGGTAACGGGCCACCACCTCGGCGAAAGCGTCCATGACGACGTCCTCGACGTCATGCGGGTTTCGGCAGAGCAGTCGCGCGAGCGCGATCATGTCGTCGAGTTCGCTCTCGAAGAGCCTTCGAATCGCCGCCGAGCGCGCCATTCAAGACAGGTCTCGCAGCACGATCGACTCAATCAGCGGCGCGGCCTGGGCCAGCACCATCTGGCGCTCACCCTGACTTGGTGACCACTCGTAACTTACAACCATCACACGACCATCTCGCTCAAACACGTAGCTCTCGAGCATCCAGTCGACGACATAAAGGTGGAACAGAGTTGACTCATTGCCGGTCGACAATGTGATGACGGGGTTGTCGGGCAACTCGATCGATTCTTCGAGGTTCGATACTCGAGTCACGATCGTCGCGTCGGCACCAGCGAACACGCCCGTCGTTGTCTCGAACGAGAATCGGCCAGCATCACTGTCGCGCATCGCTTCGACCACAGAGTCGACGGTCGCTGCAGAGTCGGCCAAGGCAATGCTGAAGCCAGGCGTCGATTCGTCAGGCAAGCGCTCGTCGTCGAGCAAGGTCATTGTTACCTGCCAATCGTTCTTCACCACGACGATCATCTGCACGTCGGTGCCGCTTTCGGGCACGTCTAGCCACATCTCGGCATCTGCGAAGTCATGTGCGTACAAGCCCGGAAGCGTCGTGATGCCGACTGGCAACAGTCCGCGCTCTGGCGTTTCGGGCTCATCAGGGACTGGTGTTTCAGTAGGTGTCGGCTCGGCCGAAGTTGGTACTTCGGTTGGCTCGGCTGCGGCTGGTGGCTCCGCTGTCGCCGTGGCGCCAGCAACTGCCTCGGTCAGCACCTCGTCGTTCGACGTAGCCACCTGGTCGGTTTGGCCGCACGCCGCCAGAACTGCGACTCCCGCGACGACCACCGCAATGCTCTTGATCTTGTTCCCCATAGCAACCCTTTCACAAGCTTCTCATGACACCGAGTCGCGAGCGGGCCGATTAGTTGCACGGTTCCTAATCTTTGTTGTGTGCCGAGGTCACGCCCGGGCAGGCAGAACGTCCTAGCGCTCTGGCCGGGCAGGAAGGTCGTCGCCGGGGGTCCAGTGATCGGGGCGGATGCCGAAGGCCTCGATGAACCGTTGCCAGCCCGATGCCACCGCCAAGGCAGAGCCAAGTTCGAGAATCTGGCCATCATCGAAGTGCTCACGCAGCTGGGCTTGCAACTCGGGCGTGACGACTGGACTCTCACCCGTGAGGGTGTCGGCGAGGCGTAGCGCCATGATCGTCGCAGCGTCTAGCGCGCCCCTAGCTTCGTCGAGGTCGCCTACAGCGGCATCGACCATCGCTTGGTCAAGACTGGTGCCCATCAACGATGAGCTTTTGACGAGACTTCAATGCACGCATTGATTGCGATGCGCCAGCCGAATGCGACACAACTCGACGAGCCCGGGGTCGAGCGTCGACTTGTCGGTGTAGATGAACGCAGTCCAGTCGAGGAACATGCGCAGCACCTCGGGCTTTTGCGCCAAGGTCAAGAAGAGATTGTCGTCGGCATAGGCCTTGTCGAACCAGACATCTCGCCGCTTAGCAAGCTCGGGCGACAGGTCGTCGACGTCAGCCTTGGGTAGCAGCCCGTGCTCGTTGGCCATCAGCCGGCTTTCGCGTCGCGTCGCTTCTCGCCCGATGCCTTGTTGTGCGCCTGTTTCTCGCGACGCAGGCGGCCGGCCTCGGCCAACGCGTCGATGTTGTCGGGACCGACATGCATGAACACATCGCGCCATTCGTGGCTACCCCAGCTGAGGTCTTGGCGCCACGTCATGCGCGGGGCAACGGCTGTGGTCAGCAATGTCAGCGCAGAGGAAACTACCCGGCGCTGCTCAGCGGTGTCGCCGGGCTTGCCGATCGGGTTGCCAAGCGGGTAGTCGACAAACACGAAACGCGGCACGCCCGCAGTCTCAACGATGTCTTGGGCACTGCCGATGATCACGGTAGGAATCCCCGCAGCTTCGACGTGGCGCGCAACCAGACTCACGGTCTGGTGACAAACCGGTCAAAGCGGCACCAACAGCATCGCGTCAACGCTGTCTTCTTTGGCCCAGGCGATGATCTGCTCGGCGTCTTCGTGGGTGCGCCGCTGCGAGTACTCGGTGGGCACACCGTAGAAGCGCTCAGCGACTGACCCGATGATGCCATTTGAAGCGAGCTCGTTGAGGGTCGCCAACGGCAAGAATGTACCGACGTCATCGGTGTGGGTCGCATCCTTGTCCCATGACAGATCATTGGTGAACATGGCGTCGGGGATCGGCGATGATGCTTGGGCATAGACCTGCTTGGGCATCGGGGCGCCGACGGGGAAGGTGGTGGTGACGACACCGATCTTGGCATCGGAGAGGTCAAGCCCAGCATCAGCCCACGGCGTGAACGCAACGGTGTCATAGCTCGCCCAGCGATAGGGCGCGCCGTAGCCATGCGCGGCGTAGTACTCGCGAGACTTGTCGATGTAGCTAACAACCTGTCGATGGGTTTGCGGAGAGTTTTGCGCTGCTTCCATCCAAAAAGCCTAGAACATCGCCACACACGCAGCCGAGTCGCTGTCACCAGCGTTGGCCACTCACGAGCGACAACGCTATTTGGCGCATCGAGCTGGTCTGGGTACCCGGCAGTTCTTGAGCGCCAGAATCGCAGGGTTGAAGTGCGGGTCCATGCCCTCGGTTACCCCAGCCTGTGCTCCCCCGTCGGGCGCCTCGCCTGGAACGCTGCTGAGATCGCGCCGACGCAGCACTCGCGCCCGTGCGCCCCCGTCGTTGCGCGCCGAAGCGGTGGCACAGAACGTCGTGTGCGCTACAAGGCCTTGCGCCGCCGGATCGAGATGTACAAAGCGCTGCCGAGAGTGATCAGACTCAACCCGATAGCAGACGTTGTAGCGGTCGACCCTCCGGTGAAGGCCAGCACTGGCGATTCAGTGGCGTCGGCGGTCGCGCTGCCAAGCACCGCAGACGGCGGCGGCTCTGCGACCACCGTTCGTTCTGGGTTGCAGCTTGCACCGATCGACACGTCGAGCAGATCGTCGAGCTTGAGCGTTTGGCGGTCTGCTGAGGTGACCTCGATCGAAACGCTGTAGCGGCCGGGCGTGAACAGGGCCTCGTCGATGAATCCCGGTGGCGTGCGGTAGCCACCCTCGTCGGCAACCGTGATCGATCCGAGGTTCTCGATCCCGGCCGGTCCGCGCACCAGGTACGAGATCCGATATGGCGCACGACCGCCCACGACGACGCCGCTGAAGCCCTCGCCGCATTGATACGGATCGCTTGCCGAGAGTGAGGCGTTCAAGCTCAGTGGACCGACGGCGGGCGCTGCTGCTGCTGCGGATTGTGCTGGAGTCGATGTCGCCGCCGCTGTTGCCGGGGCTGCGGTAGCGGTGGGTGCGACAGGCGTGGGCGTCGCGGCCGGGGCGGCGGTGGCGGCGGGTGCGACAGGCGTAGGCGTCTCGGCCGAGGTCGCACTGGGCAGGGGTGTGGCGGTTGCGGTTGCGGGTACGGGCGTCGCTGTCGACGTTGGCGTAGTTGGTGTCGACGTTGGTGTTGGTGGCACTGGTGTTGGTGGCACTGGTGTTGGTGGCACTGGTGTTGGTGGCACTGGTGTTGGTGGCACTGGTGTTGGTGGCACTGGTGTTGGTGGCACTGGTGTT
>Ga0114956_1004846_pt1 | contig 10139 bp, 7 predicted proteins | sample MaitaG_FD_87304 | JGI IMG/M metagenome (GOLD analysis project Ga0114956, IMG submission 87304) | Marine algal microbial communities from Maine, USA - Maine_Asex2 metaG | ecosystem: Host-associated > Algae > Red algae > Unclassified | place: Maine, USA | collected 2015-01-05 | reverse complement strand
TGAGGCTTCTGTTTCAAATTGATCTCCAATGATTGCCACCGCCTCTTTCAATAATGGTAAATCAAAATTATCTAACATAATTCGAGTCACTTTTCCTTCACCCACTTCAAGCACTTTATAAAGTTCAACAAGGTTTCGAACTTCCACCGTCACACCCAATTCTAAATTATTTTCTTTTTGATATTTCGCAGCACTAAGAATCGCTTCTTGAATTCCACCACAAGCATCAATATGATTATCTTTTATCATAATCCAATCGTACAAACCATGTCTATAATTTTCACAACCGCCTAATTTCACCGCCCATTTTTCCAAAAATCTTAAAAGAGGAGTCGTCTTTCGAGTATCTAAAATTTTCACAGGTAAGTCTTCCACTTCAAATTTGAATCGGTTAGCCATCGAAGCAATTCCACTCATTCGTTGCATGGTATTGAGGACTAATCGTTCTGCTTTTAATAAAGCTTGCGAATTACATTCTACCTCAAAAGCAATATCTCCGTACGACACACTCGATCCTTCTTCGATAAAGACTTTCACTTTTGCCGTTTCATCTACTCGCTGAAAAACTGCTTTGGCTAATTCAATTCCAGCAATAACTCCAGCATCTTTAACTAATAACTTTGCCCGACTTCGTGCATCTGAAGGAATAGTTGCCAATGATGTATGATCGCCTTCGCGTACATCTTCATACAATGCATCATCAATAAATTCTTCTAAAACTTTAGTATCAATTGGTGTAGGTTTCGACATAGTAAATTATCTGTATTTATTTATAAAAATTCTATTTTTCAAAAATTCAGATCACAAAAATACGAGTAATTATTGGGAAAAAGCAAATGGGGAAATTTACACTTGCAAATTCCCCCATTTGTATTTTTTTTTATAAAAAAACTAAAACATCACCCCCAATCGAATGATAAATGTACCAATGGTAGCTTTAGAGTTTTCTTTTTTTACATCACCTGAACTGTCGATATAAAATCCATCATCTTTTGTTACATCAGAAAATCCTTGTTGGTAATATAATCCTCCAACTAAGGCAGTTTTAGAACCTAGTTCATATTCAAATCCACCACCAACTCCCCAAGATAAATTGAAGAATGCAACATCAGGTTTGATATTCTCTTTTTCAGTATCTGGGCCAGGACTGTTGCCAGTTATAGTTCCTTTAGCTTGAGAATTAAATCCTAAATAAAGCATCGGCAATTCAGCAAAAAATCTAAATGTACCAAAGTACCCAGATCGCAACTTTAATGAAAATGGAATTTCAACGTATTGCAAATTATACTTTAATGAAACGCCACTTGCTAAGGTATCTAAGCCAGAAACACTCAAATCAGAATTAACCCAATAAGATCCTGCATCTTGATATTTTAATCGACCGCTATGATTAAATCCAAAACCAATTCCGCTGGCAATGGAATAATTCTCACGGAAGTAATATTCACCAACTGCGCCTAATTTAGCACCTAAAATTAAACCTCCATTGTTGCTCACTCTTTTAGAATCAGTTTTCATCCAACTCAAAGTCGGACTAAATTGAAAACCAAATCTAATCTCATTTTGAGCAAAGCTATCTGTTAAAAATAATCCTAAAAAGCACAGTACAATTACAATTTTTTTCATTTTATAAATGTTTTGAAAATGATGTTATTTTTGTTAAAAGTTACGATGTTATTGTTTATTGAGTTATTTCGAGAAGTGAGTGATAATAACTGAATAACAAAATAACTCAATAACAAAACAACCTAATAATTTTTAAATATAAAAATAACTTAAAATATGAATCAAAAAAACCTGTTTATCCTTAGCCTTTTTATTTTATGTCTTTTCCTTCATTCTTGTTGGAACAGCAAAGGTAAAAATATTCCAGATGTTTCAAATATTGAAGTCGTAGTTGAAATTGAAGATTTTAACCAGCGACTTTTTAATATAGACACTAACGATATTCAAGGTGGAATTGTTAACTTGAAGCAAGACTTTCCTGTTTTTTTTAATTTATACTTTTCTCAAATCCAGCCTTTTTTAAAATCTCCAGAACTCGATAATTACTTTTTTGAAAATGCACAAGGATTTTTGAGTGATCCAAATGTTCGAAATTTAGCAGATACTACGAATATCGTTTTTCCTAATTTTAAAAAATATAAAAAGGAATATGAACAAGGATTTAAGTTTTTCAAACATTATTTTCCCAATAATTCAATTCCAAAAATTTACCCTTTTATTTCAGGTTTTAACTATGCTTCTTTTATTTTTCCAATTAATGAAAATCAAGATGGCATCGGAATTGGATTGGATATGCTGCTTGGAAATAATTATCCATATTGGCAATTAGGTCTTCAAAATCCTGCTTTCTCCAATTATATTACTCGCTCATTTACACCTGATCATTTGGTTAAAAAAACTTTTGATGCTTTGGTTGATGATTTAGTTGGATTACCTCAAGGTGATCGATTATTAGACTTAATGATTTATAATGGAAAGAAATTATACTTGCTAGAATGTTTTTTACCACTCACTCCAGATAGTATCAAATGGGAATATACCACTCAACAAACGAAGTGGATAATAGACAATGAACCACAAATTTGGTCACATCTTTTGGCAGAAGAATTGATCTACGAAACGAGCACCAACAAAATTAAAAAGCTAGTAGATCAAAGTCCAAGTTCTCCCGGTATGCCCAAAGAAGCTCCTGGAAGAAGTGCCAATTTTATGGGTTTTCGAATAATTCAAGCTTTTATGAAGCAAAATCCTGACGTGACCGTTGAACAGTTACTTACTACTGATGCTCAAAAAATTATGGATAAATCGAAATATAAACCGAGAAGGTAAGTCGGTTTTCCAAAACCGATTATTTCTAAAAATGGGAATACTCGTTATTTGATTTTATTCTGTTTTAAAAATCGATCTACATTTTCCCAAAAAAATTCCTTATTTTGGTTGGCTATTATTAAATACAATTTTGAGAAAATATAAATAATAAAATTTATGTCAAAAAGAAACATACCTGTAGTTGATTTAGAACATTTCATTCATGGAGAACCAGCGGTGCGGGCAAAATTTGTTGCTGAATTAGGTCGAGCTTTTACTGAAGTTGGATTTGTTGGAGTCGTTAACCATGGCGTTTCAGCGCAATTGGTTGATGATTTTTATGCTTCCGCAAAACGTTTTTTTGGATTGCCAGTAGAGGTAAAAAGAAGTTATGAGGTGAAAGGTTTGGCTGGTCAAAGAGGTTATACTTCTTTTGGAAAAGAACATGCGAAGCAATCAGAAGTAGCTGATTTAAAGGAGTTTTTCCAAATTGGACAAACTGTTGCTCCCGATCATCCATTGAAAAAACAATATCCTGATAATATAGCTGTGGCGGAAGAACCTGAATTTTTCCGTTTGGGAAATGAATTGTACCGAGCTTTTGAAAAATCAGGTGGAGCACTTTTGGAAGCAATTGCTATTTATTTGGACTTAGGAAAAGATTATTTTACCAAAAATATTGAGAAGGGAAATAGTATTCTTCGAGCGATTCATTACCCTCCTATCACCAAGGAACCTGAGTCTGCGATTCGAGCGGAACAGCATGAAGATATTAATTTGATTACGTTGTTGGTGGGAGCATCAGCAGGTGGTCTGCAGGTGCAAGATATGGACGACAACTGGTTACCCGTACTTCCTGATGAAGGAGAGATTGTGGTAAATGTTGGCGATATGTTACAACGATTAACTAATAATCTTTTGAAATCTACGACTCATCGAGTGGTGAATCCTCCAAAAGAACAATGGCATATGCCTCGGTTGTCGATTCCTTTTTTCTTGCATCCAAAAAGTGATATGGATTTGACTTGCTTGGATAAATGTGTAACGGAGAAAAATCCGTTGGCTTATGAATCAATTACTGCGGGGGAATATTTGGATGAGAGATTGAGGGAGATTGGGCTTAAGAAATAAACTAATTTTATAAATAAAAGGAAAAGGGCTGTTAGCGTTTTATACACTAACAGCCCTTTTTATTTTTAGACCATTTTTTTTTATCTCAACACCGCTAGATTCGCTCTTGAATACAAAATCTCTTCTCTCACAATCGGTTTCATTTCCTCAGCAGCTTGCAATAATAATTCTTCATCCAATGGAAACGGCAACGGTCGTGTATCACATCTTCCTCTTGAAAAAGAAGATAATGCTCTTCGATCTCCTCTAAAATTAGAAGCATAGTTTTCAAAAACAGCTTCTACACTTATTGGAGTTGATCGAATCAAGTCATCATTTTTAGCATCAAAATATTCTAAGTGACCTGAGACAATTGCTGCCTTAGTTTGGAAAATTTCGGAGACTCTTGCTCGAATCAAAACCTTTCGAGGAACGGTAATATCATTTCCCAACGTATCTTTCATCACATTTCCATTTCCGTCCAAAACATAGTCGTAACCATCTTCAATTTCTTTGGAATCAACATATTCTCGCTCCTTGATTCGTTCTGGACTGACCTCAATTTGAGTAATATTCATTTTTACTTTTAGGTCAATATTATTATTGGTAGATGCTGACACATGAAATTGATTCCAGCCACTATTCAATTCGTCCACACCCATTCTTAAAACTTCATTTTCAAATGCTTGAGGCAAAACAACTTGTGCATTATTTTTCATTTCAAATAAAACATGCGTCGTTCCCAATGCTCTGGCTTTGAATTTCAATTCGTTGACATCTTTATAATTTCGGAAGTAGTTTTCTATTTTATCCAAATTATGAAATGCGTCTCGAGCAGCTAATTTATCGCCACGCTCCGCATCCGCTAATTGAACTTGAGCCGTTTCATATAAAGCTTTTGCAGCTTTTTTCATTGCAGCAGTTTCTAATTCATCTACTTTTACAAATTGAAATTCTGCTTGGTAACCTTTCTTGCTCAACAAAGGTAAAAGAGGAGACACCAATTCTTGACGTTTTCTGATATGTCGATACACATCCACAATTCTTTCTTCACTACCAAGTCGATTTTCTAATTTGGCGATTCTCTGCATGTCTTGTTGAGTAGCTTTTTCAAATGCCTTTTCCAAAGCTTTAACATGTTTAACTTTCTTTCTTTTTTTACCAGAAAGTTTTCTAGTTGCTAATTCTACTGCTTCGTCGTATCGACCTTGTTCTACTAATTTTTGTGTTCTTGCACAAGAGCTACCAAAAATTGCAAAAGCCAAGAGTAAAAGGAAAGTTAGGTTAGAAGATTTTTTTAATACTATCATGGCTTAAAAATTTAATTGTTATAAAATAGATTGTTAGGTTATTATTATTTCATAAAACTAAATTTTAACACCCTCAAAAATCACTAATGTTCCGTTAATTAGAAATGGAATTTGGTTAAAAAGTATTAACTTTTTCTCCGTAACATTAAAAAGTGCTAAAAAAGGTTTTTTCTTTTTTTATTGTGAACATGAACTTATACTTTAATAGTAGCCAGAAAAATTTTCATTAGGAAAAGTGAGCTTTGCGAAAGAATCAACTGTCAAAAAGTGTACGGTAGAGAAAGTAGAATTTATACTGAATTGATAATTCAATGACTTTTTATTCTTTTTTATTAAAAAATTTAAACCAAATTAGAACTTCAAACTGTTATTATGCGTAAATTTAAAAATCAAAAAAATTAAATTAAAAACTAAGAAAGAATGATAGAATATAACTACATGGTAGATTTTAAGTTACCGAATATATTGTCAGAAGAATTTATGGATTTAGTTCCATACCAAAGGATAGCAGTTAATAAACTTATTGAAGAAGGGAAAATTGTTAGCTATGCATTATCACTTGAGAATTCAAGACTATGGGGAATTTTTTCAGCCAACTCAGAATTAGGCGTAATGGATATTCTATCAGATTTGCCTTTAACTCCATTTATGAAAGTAGAAATAAGTTTACTGACATTTCATAATGATACAAAAACACAAGTACCTAAATTCTCATTGAATTAAACCAAATTCTAAAATTAATAACTATATTATAAACTTTTTAGCTTTGCTTACGTTTTATTTGTACATTGCGGCTTGTCCATAAAAATAGGTATATAAAAATATTTCATTATTTGAGAAATAATTATATTTGTTTAATTAAATTGTAAAAGTTGTTCTTAATTATATAAGAAAACTAAAGAAGTTTTCATTTGGTTTTTTGGGGTTATGAGGAGTGTACCTGCTTAGGTTTCACTCCTCAACTTTTTTTAAGACCATATATTCCAAAAAAAAATAGGAGATGATTATTAATAATCATCTCCTATTTTTTTGGAATTTTTCCTTCAATTTAGTATTGATGAAACAATAATTTAGGTTCTCTTCTCCACTTTGTATTTTTGAATCACCTTTCTATTGGCTTCAATAATCAATAGATAATTTCCTTTTTCAATATTGCTAACATCAAGAGATTGTAAGAAATTACCTGATTTTGTATTAATGAAATCATTTTTCAATACTTGTCTATTAATCGCATTGACCAATCTTACACTAATATCAGCTGGTTGTTGTAAATTATATTTAAACTGAATTTGACCCGTTCGAGGATTAGTTTGCAAGCGATCATGGTTATTCCATTCTTTGTTTTCTAAGATTTCTCGCTCTGCCTGAACTAATAAGACTTCGCCATTAGAATGAGTATATTTTAACCTATATCTTGGATAAACTCCCAAAGCAACTCCTTTTAAATTATCTACAATTTTATAAGCATTTATTTTTTTAGCATCTCCAGTTCCTTGGATGCGAGCCAAGGTTGAATATGCTTTTCCATCAATTGATCTTTGGATTTCAAAGACTGGTTGGAGGTTTTCATTTTTTGTCATCCATTGAACGACCACTTCGTCTGATTGAACTTTAGATTGAAATTGAGAAACTTCTAATTGCTTTACATTGACCAATCGCTTCTTTGGCTCTAACTTTTTCCTTTTGGGAATAGAATGATTGATTGAGCTTGGAGTATTTTCATTACTCGCAAAAACAGGTTTATTTCCAATTCTTAAAACGCTTCCTGTTCGAGGCATCCAAACATCCAAACCTGCTGGCTCAGAAAATATATCATTAACATCTACCGAAGTTACTTGCTCCGCATTATCTACTTTAATCGTTCTCACTTCTATTCCCTTCAAATCAATAAAAATCCATTTGAATTGGTTAAAACTGCCACTCGCACGAGTCCATTTTTTATCATCATTATTTCTACGCAATGGCGCACCCCAACATCCTTCGCCTACGTAAACCGTTCCTCGTTCATCATCTCGAATAAATCCTTCATCGCTTCCTCTTTCCTTCGAAGGACGAATTGGATAAGTAGTTTTTACCACATGTGCATCAGACTCACAAACTAAATCAACACCATATTTATAAAACAAATTTCCCCAGTTTTTCAACTGAGTATTGCGCTCTGATTTTTTACTCATGTGAGGACGAATGGCATGATGATATTGAACCATTTTCCATTTTATATGAGGCTGCTGACTAAGATCATTTTCTAACCAATTCCGCTGATCTCCACCTGCTGCAATCATTGAATTCAACGTATAAATTCTCAATAAACTTCCGCCCAAATTCAAAGCATATATATTCTTTTTATTTCTCACATCAAACATATCCACCAGACTCTGATTCGACATTTCATGATTTCCACGCGCTGGAATGATTGGTGTCAAATGACCATCTGTAGTCATCGTTTTTTGCCAATCATCAAACCACGCTTTCCATTGTCTTTCGATATCACCTCCAGTCATATCACCTCCAAACATTACTGCATGTGGACGTAATTTGGACACCAACAAATTAGCTTTACATCTTGCCTTCCGATGATTTCGAGAATCACCACCTGCAATAATAGAAAGTCGCTCATATGGATTATCTGGAGCAGTTTTGAAAGACATTCTTTGACTAACGCCTTCGTTGTCTTTTATGATAAAATGATAAATTGTATTAGCTTGAAGATTGGTGAGTCGAACAAAATGATTGTTCATGCCCTTGGACCTAATTTTACGATCTACTTTTTGAGATAAACCATAATTGGCAAAATCTTGTCCTCCATTATTTTTGTCGAAATAAACTACAGGATCACTTCCCGAAATTTGTTCCCAACCAATAGTCATCGTAGTCGCAGGATCATCCACCCACATAATTCGATACCGATCAGTCAACGCTGAAAGTATATTTTGAGAAAAAATAAAAAGTAATAATGTTATAAAAATGTGTTTCCAATGATCGGATAACATAAATCTATTGTTTTTATGGATTGCGTAAAAGTAATAAAAAGATATTTAAGTTCATGTTCACAATTATTCATAGTTATTTTGGATTCTTTTTTCATCATATTTCATAAAAAATCCTCGATGTAACACAGGCTATATCTACGTTTTTTTTATCTTATCTGATAAAAAAATAAGCTCAAAATAACTTATGAATAATTGTGAACATGAACTTAGTTGAATAATAAAATAGAAAAATCAGGTAATTAGCAAAATTCAAATTTTTCCTAATTAGCTGTTTAACAATTATACATTTCAACCAAAAAATAATGGAGGGATGATTGATTAAAAATTTAAAAGACTCACCTTGTCTTGATATTAAATTTTTAAAATATTCTGTTTTTATTTAATATCTAAACTAAAACCTTACCAACCTTTCTTAGTTATTCCTTTTACACCGTAAAAAAGTTTTTTTTAAGATTTTTAATAGAGCATTTAACTAGTTATCTTTGCGACTTCTTTTTGAAATCTTTATTTTAAAATCACATTACGCATTTATTTATTATGAAAAATACGGTCATTCAAAGTCTCATCAATAAAGAATTACATCGCCAAAGAAGTGGTGTAGAATTAATCGCTTCTGAAAATTTTACGAGCCAAGATGTCATCGACGCAATGGGCAGTTGCTTGACTAATAAATATGCAGAAGGTTATCCTGGAAAAAGATATTATGGCGGCTGCGAAGTCGTTGATGAAATCGAACAATTGGCAATCGACTATTTGAAAAAATTGTTCGGAGCAGAATATGCGAACGTTCAACCCCACTCAGGTGCGCAAGCAAACGCAGCAGTTTTTTTAGCAGTCTTACAATCAGGAGATCCAATTTTAGGATTTGATCTTTCGCATGGAGGTCACTTGTCGCATGGTTCACCAGTTAATTTTTCTGGAAAACACTTTAAGCCAAATTTCTATGGTGTAGAAGCAGAAACTGGATTGATCGACATGGATAAAGTAGAAGCAAAAGCACTGGAAGTGCAACCTAAATTAATTATTTGTGGCGCATCAGCTTACTCCCGAGATTGGGATTATGCTCGCTTCCGAGCCATTGCTGATAGAGTAGGTGCATTGCTTTTGGCAGACATCGCTCACCCTGCGGGGCTGATTGCAGCAGGTTTGTTAAATGATCCAATTCCACATTGTCATATAGTCACGACGACGACTCATAAAACTTTGCGAGGCCCAAGAGGTGGAGCAATTATTATGGGAAAAAACTTCGATAATCCTTGGGGACGAACAACTAAAAAAGGCAATCCAATCAAGATGTCAGCCATCTTAAATAGTGGCGTTTTTCCAGGTATGCAAGGTGGACCATTAGAGCATGTTATTGCTGCGAAGGCAGTTGCATTTCACGAAGCATTGCAACCTGAGTTTAAAACTTATGGGCAACAAGTCATCAAAAATGCACAAGCGATGGCGAATGCTTTTGTAGAAAAAGGATATAAATTAATTTCAGGTGGAACAGATAATCACTTGATGCTTTTGGATTTGAGAAATAAAAATGTAACGGGAAAGCAAGCTGAAAATGCCTTGGTTTTAGCTGACATTACCGTTAATAAAAATATGGTTCCTTTCGATACACAAAGTCCATTTGTTACTTCTGGAATTAGAATTGGAACGGCAGCAATAACTAGTCGTGGATTCGAAGAATCGGATTGTGTAAAAGTGGTGGAATGGATCGATCGAATTCTTTCTGACTTTGAAAATGAAAATTTAATTACTGAAATCAGAAGTGAAGTAAATACATTTATGGAAAATTTCCCGTTGTATGAAGCGGTGAGAGTATGATATTTTGAATAACTAATATCGGACAAGGAATATCCAATGTCCAACTTTCCACAAAAGTTAACTCAAGGGAAAATTGGACATTGGATATTCCTTGTTC
>Ga0114956_1004843_pt1 | contig 10143 bp, 8 predicted proteins | sample MaitaG_FD_87304 | JGI IMG/M metagenome (GOLD analysis project Ga0114956, IMG submission 87304) | Marine algal microbial communities from Maine, USA - Maine_Asex2 metaG | ecosystem: Host-associated > Algae > Red algae > Unclassified | place: Maine, USA | collected 2015-01-05 | reverse complement strand
TATCCGATAAAAGGAACAGGTCTTTTTCAAGAAGTTGAAGCCATACAAACAACCGAATTAGATTGGGGAAACAGTACCGACCGAGACAGAGATTTTGAAAGAACCTACTCAAAAAAATATTACGAATATGCTGTGCGCCATGTAGTTAATGAAGTGAATTACAACAAAAAGAAAATAGCAAATGAACATTTAAGCATTAGTGGTGTTAAAATGAAAACTAAGTCCATCTTAGCAAAATCAGCTATGCGATGGTTGCGCAATTAGTCCAATAAAAAAGATGCTGAAAAAATTATCTCGTTTTAAAAAAATAAGAAAAATCCATACTGAGGATTTTTTTATTAAGAGACTAAAAAGTACAGTTATTGGAGAAGGTATGTTAAATGAAGGCAATATTTATTTATTAGATTATGCTATAAAGAATATGCCCAAAAACGGAATTGTAGTTGAAATTGGTTCACATGGTGGGTTATCTACTAATTTAATTTTATACTTATTAAAACTACACAATAGAAGTGAGAAATTGTTTAACTGTGACCCTTGGATTTATGAAGGATTTAATGATAAAACAGGTAAAAAGTCTGAATTTATTGATGGTAGCAAAGAGATATTAAGAACGGATTATATGAACTATATACAACAAGCATTTGTAAATAGTGTTCAACTGTTAAATAAAGACAACCTCCCACATACATTTAATATAACTTCTGATGCTTTTTTTGAATTATTTGAAAAAGGAAAAACAAGTAAAGACATATTTAATAGGGATGTTAGCCTTGATCGCAAAATTTCATTTGCTTACATTGATGGAGATCATTCCTATGAATATGCAAAAAAAGATTTTTTAAACGTAGACAAACATTTATTATTGAATGGTTATATCTTGTTAGATGATTCAATTGATGGTACTTCCTTTGGCAGTGCTTATTTAATGAAAGAAATTAAGAAAAACAAATCTTATAAAGTAGTTTATAAAAACCCAAACTACTTAATTCAAAAAGTTGGATAGTGCGATTCTTAGTAAGAAAAATAGAAAAACAACCTTACATAATATTACTTCAATGTTATTTTATATTAAGCATAATATTTTTTATTCGCTCATTTAATTTCCCATTACATGATTTTGCAGTTGGTTATTTTGCAGGTCAATTAATTGATGTAGGTAAACTTTCTTCTTCTCTATTATATGATATTGTAAAATACAATGAATATATATGGATGCAAGGCTTTAATAATGTTTATGTAGATTTTTATATTAACAGCCCATTCGTTGCTTCTTTTTTTTATCCTGTTTCAGCATTATTTGAGCCATACGAATCAAAAATTGTATTCAATTTTTTGAGTGTAATTGTATTTGCTTACAGCATCTATAATTTATTTAAAACCGAACAAATCAATAAAATTTACATATTGATTTTCCCTTTTATATTTATAACAGCTATAAAGAACAATATTCTCTTTGGACAAATGTATTTGCTTTTAACAGCTTTTTTAATTCAAGGTTATATTGCGTTTAAAAAAGACAAAAACTTACTAGGTGCTTTGTATTGGTCAACAGTAATCTATCTAAAAATTTTTCCAATTTTACTTTTGCCATATCTCTTATTTAAAAGAAAATGGCGGGCTTTAATTGTTTTATTGGTATGCCTATTTTCAATAGGCATATTTTCAGTATATCTAAATGGTATTGAAATTTGGACAACATTTTTATTTGATATTTTACCAAACACTAAACAAAACGGTACTTATATAAATTATGCTGTAAATGCGCAATCAATTATAGTTTATTTAAAATTCCTCTTTCAATATGATTCACATTTTAATCCTAATGCATATTATAATAATATTTTGATCGGAAAGAGTTTGTATTTTATAATTCAGATAATAATTATTGCTTTCACTTTACAAATATCAATTACGAAAAGAAGTAATGATTTTGCACTATTTGGCTGTTGGCTCTTGTTTGCATTGTTAGTGCAACCTAGAATGGTAAGTTACACTAAAATTCTTTTCATAATACCTTTTTTAGTTGTTATTAAAAATGCTAACAATAAGTGGCAAATCATTTTTAGTATTATTGCTATTGCTATAGCTGTCAATTTTTCACCTAAATGGTTAAGTAGATTTTCACTAATTTTTCAATGGCCTGTTTTATATTTCTTAATCATTTTTTCAATTTTATTTTATTCCATTTTTGTGAATAGATTAAATAGTAAAGTTTTGCTTTTTGCTATACTAATAGCCTTACCTCCTTTTATTACTGTTTTTGTTGGTAAAAAACAAATTGATTATTCTTCATACGTTTTAAGTAGTAAACGCCATTTTTGTATTTATGATTATTATATTAAAGATGAAAAGTTAACATACAATTACCTTAGCATTAATGGCAAAGAGTTTCAAAATACAGACATTGATGTATTTGCAATAAGATATACAGATGTTGTAATAGATAAAAATCAAATTGTTTATAAAGGCAAACAACTAACCCAATCAAATGATTTAAAAATAAAACCTTCAGTTATAAATGAAAAAGAAATAATTTATCTATCTGATAAAAATAGCAGACGGCAAGCCTACACTTTAAGAAAGTTAAAAATTCCTGATTAGTTAAAACAGTTGGGTTTAAATCTAAATAAATTAATTATAAGTTTACGCTGTAATTTAATTGCACTAAAGTATCATTAAAAGTATTTTCAATATTACTAGCTATGCTATCATTTAATTCCATCCTCCATTCTTCAGATATGCCTTTTCTTAAATGTTTTGCCTTTAATTTGTTGCCTGCTATCTTAAACTCATCTTTTTTCTTATCAAAGCTTTGATTCGCTATCGATCTTTCAATTTTATCTATATCAATTGGGTAGTTTAAGTATTTTAATATTTTCACAATTTTTTCAACAGGCATATTTAATAATTCTTCATATTTAACCATTATAACATTGCTATTTAAAGTGTCTTTTATGTGAGCGTCCCATGCAATTTCAAGTCCTTTAATATTTTTGTTGCCATTAATGATTGCATTATGCATTAAATGTTTTTTATAAAAAATAGGCACAAAATACTTGTCAAAACTTGATAACAAACCTCTTCCGAATTTTCCTTTCTTTATTTTATTACCTATGAAGTTAAAATGATAAGCACCCGAAACAACAATATCTTTAGGATTTCTTACAATTGATATTACTTTCCATACTTTTTCATTATTTTTTAAATGGCTACATAAATCGTGAGATTTGTAACATACAAATTTAGATGCTCTTTCTAAACCCTCAGTTGAAATGCTTTTGCTATCTACATCCCAATAGCCTGCAGAAGGGCATAACATACATTCGGATAAAAGCCTTGTAAGCCAAGTAGTGCCACTTTTTGGATAACCACATATTACTACGTTTAGCGCTTTATTCATTTATTAGTAGGCTAGTTATAATATTTTTTTTTAAGTTCTAAAATTTCGCTCATACTATAAAAGTGATTAGTAAACTTTGAATCTAACATTTCATCTATGTATGTTGAACTTAACTTTATGTTTTCCTTTAAGTTCATATACAACTTGTTATAGTCTTTCTTTTGTCCAATGTTTTTATTGGTGAGTTTAAAATTATTCAGACCTAAAAAATCCTTTATTAAATTTTCCTTTTCATTATCACTTATGTCAATTCTAAAAAGTAGAATATCTAAATTTTCGTTTTTTATGATTTTATATTTTAATGTTGAGTCAAACTTTTGTTGATATATATCTATCCCTAACATCATTTTATATTCATCATCAAACCAATTTAATGCATAGTTATGGTCAAACTCAGTTTGGAAAAATTGCTGCAGGTCATTTACATCACCTTTCCAATCTTTTACATTGCTGCCTGTATGATACTCAAACACCTCAAAAAATGCAGATAAATTTCTAGCTATTGGTTCTCTAATTGTGGTAATAATTTTAACTGACTTTTTTGGCAGCACTTTATACTTATAAATTAATCCGCCTTTTGTTCTTCCATCTGGGTATATTCCTTTTTTGAAACAATCGGCATTAACCTTTTCAATTTTCGCTTTATTTAAAGAGTGTATGTGATAGACAGAATTTTTAAAATGTGATTTAAGTGATTGAGCAATGGATTTAGAAGCAACCTTACCCATTGTATAAACCAAAACAGGAAGAATATCAGTTTGTAAACTTTTTTTTGCTTTTAGATATCTAAAATAATCGGTAAAATTATAATGTATCGCCTTTCGTAATTGATGTCTGTTTATTATCACCTCTAACTTTGTTCTGTCTAAAAATAGGTATTGAAACTAATATTTGATACTTTTAGCTAATAAAATCTAAAATTTGAATAAAGTACTTTTATTTAATCCTTGGGCGGCAAATTATGGTTACCGAATACCAAACAGTATACTGCAAGTTGCTGCATCAATTCATAATAAATTTGAATTTGTTATTGTTGATGGAAATAGAGAAAAAGACCCTTGGTCAAAAATTGAAAGGTACTTAAAAACAAATGAGTTTGCTTTTTTTGGTAGTACAGTAATGCCTGGTCCTCAGTTAAAACAAGCTATACCGATTAGTAAAAAAATTAAAGAACAATTTCCAGAAATAATAAATATTTGGGGTGGCTATTTTGCTTCAAATCAATATAAAACTATTATGAATTCTGGCTTTGTTGACTACATAGTTGATGGTCCTGGTGATGCTGCTTTCCCTAAATTGTTGGATGCTTTAATTAATAAAGAGGATTATACTAAGTTCAAAAATATAATTTATAAAAATAAAGATGGTGGTATTGTAAGAAATCCGAAAGATGGTTTGCAGAACCAAGATGATTTGCCTCAATTGCCTTATGATACTTTAAATGAGTTTTATTCAATTGGTGGCTATTTAAAAAAAACCTATATGGGCACAAAAACGGCTGCCTATCACTCTTCATTAGGTTGCCCGTTTACCTGTTCATTTTGTGCTGTAGTACCAATTTATAATGCAAGGTGGAAAGGCAAGTCGGCAGAGTTGGTTTATAAAGATGTAAAGTATTTAATTGACGAGCATGGTGCAAATGCCATTGAATTTCACGATAATAACTTTTTTGTTTCAGAAAAGCGTACAGTTGCTTTTTCTGAAATGGTAATGAATGAAAATGTAAAATGGTGGGGTGAGGGCAGAATTGATACCATAAATAAATACAAAGATGAATCATTAGAAAAAATGAGAGATGCTGGTTGTAGCATGATATTTTTTGGGGCAGAAAGTGGTAATGATGAAGTGCTTGAAAAAATGGATAAAGGTGGTACACAAACGGCAGCTCAAATCAAAAGCTTTGCCGCTCGAATGAAAAAGTTTGACATTATTCCTGAGTATTCTTTTGTATTGGGTTTGCCTGGCGAATCACCAGAAAAAGTAATGCAACAAATAGATAGTGATATTGCATTTATAAAAGAGATAAAGGATATTAACCCTGATACAGAAATTATTATTTACTTGTATAGTCCAGTACCTGCAGAAGGTTCAGAACTTTATGAAGCTGTAACGGCAGCAGGCTTTAAGTTTCCTGAACATTTAGAGGATTGGTTAAACCCAGCTTGGGAAAATTTTGATTTACGCAAAAACCCACTTACGCCGTGGCTTACACCAGAAATGATAAATAAAATTCGAAATTTCGAAACTGTTTTAAATGGCTATTACCCTACAGTTAGTGATTACAAATTATCATCATTTCAAAGACGAACTATAAAAAATGTTGCTGCGTTGCGATATAAAAATAACCTATACAACTATCCTTATGAGATTAAAGCGCTTCAAAAATATTGGTTAAAATATAGAAGGCCTGAAACGGAAGGCTTTTATGCAGAAGCTTCATGAACGGTCGTCAATTCCTAAAAAGAATTTCTTCCCCTTTTTTAAAATTAGTTTCAAAATACTATTTAAATAGAAATAGAAACTTTAAATATAAAAATATTGAAATAGATGTTTTGTCTGGTGTGTTTCATCCAGGTTTATTTTTAAGTACTAAACAGCTATTACTTTTGGCAGATTCATTGTCTTTAAGAAACAAGCAAGTGCTTGAGTTAGGTGCAGGTTCAGGTGCAATTTCTGTTTATTGTTCAACTTTGGGTGCTAATGTTACTGCTACTGATATTAATGGTTTAGCTATAAAAAACGTAAATCAGAATGCCGAAAAAAATGGAGTAACTATTAATTCAATTGAATCAAATTTGTTTAATGATATTCCAGTTCAAGTTTTTGATTTCATTTTTATAAATCCACCATATTATCCAAAAGCTCCAAAAACCGATGCAGAATATGCTTGGTTTTGTGGTCCTTCATTTGAATATTTTGAGCAATTGTTTTTGCAATTAGAAAAGTATGTAAATGAATCTGCAAATGTTTTTATAATTCTTAGTGAAGATTGTGCACTTGATAAAATTGAGGCAATCGCCAATAAAAATAGTTTTGATTTAGTACTTCATAAAAAAGTGAAAGTGATGTTGGAGTGGAATTTTATCTTTAATGCTAAACAATTAAAAGCTTAATATTTATTTTTCCAAATGGATAAATCAATTGATAATAATTGTTCCAATGCAATAACATCTGCTTCAGTTTTTGACTTAATAAAATGAATATCTTCATTGCTTAATGAAAAATTGTTTGCTATTGATTTGCTATTTATTTTTTGAAATAACTTTCGCAATGGCGTATTTCTTAATTTTTTAATAACCCAACTGTTGCCTGAATAAACCATTAATTCAACAAACTTGCCATAAGTTTTTGATAATAAAATGCTTCTCGTTTTTCTTTTTTTGTTTTCGTACTTGTTAAGGTCTTCTGGTAAAAAGCTATCATCTATCTCTAAAAATTGATACAGATTTTTTAGTTCCACTGATGCATTAGTCGCAAACTTTTCAAGTATAATAACTTTAATTTTATCGGGTTCAAAAAGATTAAAGTAGTGTTTTAAATGTTTATGATACACGCTTTTTTCAATCAGTTCTTTTTCTTCTCTTATTAGTGTACTAAATGTTCTTTGCTCAACTTGCAAAAATAATGTCAACCATTGATATTGAGAAACCACCCGATCTATTGGGTTACGTAAACAAACAATTAGTTTAATTTCAGGAAAAGTAGCTTTAATTAATTCAGCAGCTTTTCTTTCGTATATATAGTCTGTTGAAAATTCTCCACTAATTTTTTCGCTTGCTTTATGTTTAAAATGTGTAAAATAATTATCGAGACCAAGATTGTAATTAGGGTTATTCCCTTTTTGATAGTAACTATTATTTTTATTAAAGTAGGCCAATGCTTTTGGCTCGGCAAAACATACTTGTGGGTGAGCACGTATTAGAGAAGCAATTTTTGTTGTACCACACTTTTGGCATCCAATACCAATAAAATCAATTTCCATATATTAAGTATAAGCTATTGATTATTTTTTGAATAAAGTATTAAAACCTTGTCTTCAAGGGCACAAAGTTTTTTCCAAAACTTTAACTGTTCATTGCTTTGTGGGTTTTCCCAAATACTTTCTTGGAAGTGCTTTTCTTTTATTGGTAATAACCAATCAGTATAAAACGAAAGGTAGGTATTAAAGTCATTTGTGTTTTTCTTTTTTAAGGCATTATTAGCAAGCCATAAATTTGTGCTAAAAATATTATTATTGAGTTCAAATGCATTTTTATAGGCTTTTTCTGCAGATTTATTTCTCTTTAATTGTTTATGTTTTGTAGCTATTCCATTCCACCACTTAAAGTTATAAGGGTCGCTTTTTATGCCTAATTTGTATGCTTCAATGGCAATAGTATTTTTGTTTTGGATAAAATAAACTTCAGCCAAAAGTATTTTTATTGGTTTTGATAAAATATATTCCTTGAAATTTTTTCTGTAAATAAGGTTTAAATCATTTATTGCTTTATTATAATTCTTTGCAATTAAATCTATTTGTATTGACTTTTGTTTACGGTCAATTAATAATTGATTGCTACTCCAAAAAATAGTTGTACTGGCAAATAGAATTAAAACAGAAAAGGTAATTTTATGATTAAGCGTAAATTGATTACGAAATATTAAAAATGAAAGTGCAACAACAAATATGATAGCATGAGGTTGAAGGCTATTGTCAATTGGATATACAACGCCATAAAAATTTAATAAAATAAAATAACATAAAGCAAAAGCAAACAACAAATTTGAATGATGCGTTTTGCCTTTTACAAATGCAATTAAAATAAAAAGGCCACAAATTATAAGTATAACAAAGCCTACAAAACCAAGCTCAGCTAAACACTCAATAAAAAAATTATGAGCGTGTTTGTAGGTGTTGTTTTTATTAAAAGAATATTTAAGGTCGCTGCTGCCAAACTGTAAATGTTCTACTTTCCAATTGCCTGACCCAACGCCAAAAAGCGATTGCTTTTGAAAAAGTTGTATGCTTTTTTGCCATAATTTTACGCGCTCATTATTGCTTTGTGTTTCAAAAGGGCTTTCAATTTTATACTTTAAAAAATAATTTTCTTTATCTCCAACTAATGAAAAAAGAGGAATAATTATAAGCAGTAAAATAGCAAATGATTTTAGCAGTTTAACCGTTTTTCTTTTTGAGTAAAACTGAATGATATAAAAAACACCTAAAGCTATAATTGCAACTGAAGCTCCTCTTGAATTAAATAACAATAATATTGCTACTTGAAAGGCTACCAATACTTGTAGTAAAATTGATTTATTTTTAAAAAAAGTAAAACAGGGAATAAGCATAGCAAATAAGGCAGATATATAGTTGCCATTCCCTTTAATATTTTTGGTGATTTTTGAAAGATCGTTGTATAAAAGATAGAAACCATCAGTTTTTACCATTGCTGTTATAAAACTGTAACTTATAATCAAGCAGTTAATTGAACAGATAATTATTATGGCATTTTCAAAATATTTTCTGTTTAATACATCAACATTCAAAATTTGAATTGTTTTAAATATTACATAAAGTTTCAAATAAGAAAACGACTTAGACCAAATTAATGATGCTTGTGCAGCCCAAAACCAACTGGCAAAGTTTAAAATAATAAAAGCTATAAAACAAAAATCAAATATATTGAAGCCTATCTTTTTCTTTTTAAGAATAGAATAGGAGCTGATCAACCCCAATATTAAAAAACAAGATAAACTTATAACTAAATCTTTAAAAGGAGCGATTTTATTGGCAATGTCTTTTGGATAAACTATACATATAAAAAACAACAAGAATAGTATTAAGGCGTTTGTGCAGTAAACAACAAAATAATTTTGTTCGTTTTTATTAAAGTTAATTTGTTCCCACATAAAAAAAGCACCTCCCAAATGGAAGGTGCTTTAAAAATATCATTTATTATCTACTTTAAAAATTAGTAGGTTAATAATTCAAATTCTACTCTTCTGTTTTTTCTTCTACCGTCTGCAGTGTTGTTGTCATAAATTGGTTGTGTGTCGCCATAATACTCCACTATCATATTTCCAAAAGCAACATTTTTGTTTAATAAATAATCTCTTACAGATTCTGCACGCTTTCTACTAATATCTAAATTCGCAGAAGCACTACCTGTATTGTCAGTATGACCTGCAATTCTTAATCTGTAACCTGGATTATCGGTTAACAATTTAGCCAAATCATTTAAACTTGCTAATGAAGAGTATTTAATTATCGCACTGCCAGTTTCAAATAATAAATTGTCGAAAGCACGCGATATTACTTGTTGCTGCTCATATGAAATATCTGGGCAACCACCATTGCTGTAAGTGCCAAATGTATTTGGGCAACGATCATCTGCATCTGCCACCCCATCACCATCGCTATCACTTACTTGGTTAACTGGGCAACCACCATTACTTGCTGCTCCATAACTATTTGGACAACGGTCTTCACTATCAGCTACACCATCGCCATCACTATCTGAATAAGTCGGACAACCATTGTTACTTGAGCTACCATAAGTATTTGGACAATCGTCATAAACATCTGTTATTCCATCGCCATCTGTATCAATTGAATTTGCTTCTGGACAACCGTTATTATTTATGGTTCCATAAGTATCAGGGCAGCGGTCGTTGGTATCTACTACACCATCGCCATCTCTATCTGAAACATATTCAACAGCTTTTGGACAACCACCATTTGCTGCGGTACCAAAAGTGTT
>Ga0114956_1004836_pt1 | contig 10149 bp, 5 predicted proteins | sample MaitaG_FD_87304 | JGI IMG/M metagenome (GOLD analysis project Ga0114956, IMG submission 87304) | Marine algal microbial communities from Maine, USA - Maine_Asex2 metaG | ecosystem: Host-associated > Algae > Red algae > Unclassified | place: Maine, USA | collected 2015-01-05 | reverse complement strand
TGTTGGGATAATTTCACGGACGAAGAGACATTAGCCTGACGGCAAACATCGGCAATCCCCGCCACGTCAAGCTTCAATTCAGCCAATAGTTCTGCCCGGTCGCCGTGTTCGATGAAGCGATCAGCAATACCAATGCGATGCACATTCACCGCCGGAAGATGTAGCTCATTGGCAGTTTCTAAAAAAGCGCTGCCAAATCCGCCCATCAACATCGCTTCCTCAACGGTCACGACGAAATCGTAGTCCGTTAAACACGTTTTTACCATTTCGATGTCGATTGGTTTGACAAAACGGGCGTTGACGACGCTGACGTTGATCCCTTCGGTCGCCAGAATCTCGGCCGCATCCAAACAATCCTTCAGCGGCGTACCCGCACAAACAATGACTCCATCGGAGCCCGTCTTTAACGTTTCTGACTTTCCAAGTTCGATTGGCACTAGCGTTCGATTGATTTCGTTCGCAGTCAGTTTTGGATAACGAATCGAACACGCAACATCATGCTGCAACGAGAAGTCAAGCATCGCCCCAAGATCATTCGCATCGCCGGGAGCCATCACGACCATGTTGGGAAACAGTCGCATGTACCCAAAATCAAACGTCCCGTGATGCGTTGGGCCATCGTTGGCCGTCAACCCACCCCGGTCCAGCAAAAACGTCACCGGTAGCTTCTGCAAGCAGACTTCTTGGAATATCTGATCGTAACTGCGTTGTAAGAATGTGCTGTAAATATCGACAATCGGTCGCATGCCAACTTTGGCTTGTCCCGCCGCGAAGGCGACCGCGTGCGATTCGCAGATCCCGACGTCAAAGAAACGATCAGGAAACTTTTCCCTGACAGGTTCCAACTTATTCCCTTGGCACATCGCGGCGGTGATGACGGTGACCTTGTCGTTGTGCTCCATCTGGTCGTAAATCGCATCACGAGCGTAGTTCGTGTACGCCTTGCTACTGACGGTTGATTTGGGGACCGCTTCGCCAGAATCGGTCAGATCAAATGCGGGCGGTGTGTGGAAATAAACCGGATCTTCAGCGGCCGGTTTGAAGCCATGCCCCTTCTTTGTGATCACGTGAAGCAACACGGGTCCATCAACATCGCGGACCATCTTCAAGTACTTTTTCATCAGCGCAATGTCATGGCCGTCGATGGGGCCAAAATATTTGAAGCCAAACTCTTCGAACATCATGCCGCCATGCAAACCCGCTTTCACGCCTTCCTTAATCTGAAAAAGCAAGCGCTCGGTCGAATCGCCCAACACAGGTACTTTGTTGAGCATGCTGACCACTTCGGTTTTCACACCGGAGTAAAATCGGTTGGTCCGAAGCCGATCAAGATAACTGGCGATACCGCCGACTCTTGGGCAGATCGACATCTCATTATCATTGAGCACGACCAGCATTTTACTTTTCAATTCGCTGGCGTTATTGATCGCTTCAAAAACGATACCCGATGGAAACGCGCCGTCACCGATAACGGCGACTGAGTAATTGTCACGCCCCATCAACTTATCACCGCTGCGCAGCCCGACCGCCGTGGAGATACTGCAACCTGCGTGGCCCGTCATAAATAGGTCGTAGTCCGATTCTTCAGGATTAGGATATCCCATCAAACCGCCGCGCGTTCGGATGGTGGGGAATTCATCGAAGCGACCGGTGATCAGTTTCTGCGGATAGATCTGGTGCCCTGTGTCCCAAATCAATCGGTCTTTAAGAAAATCGAACGTGCTGTGCAACGCCAGCGTAAGTTCCACAACGCCAAGATTCGACGCAAAATGAGCGGCTCGTAATCGTAGCAAATTGCACAGCGTATCGCGAATTTCATCGGCGGCTTGATTCAACTGCTTGACCGGCATGTCGTGCAGGTCTTTGGCCGATTTGAGTTGGGATAAGATTTTAGACATAAGCCGTTAGCCATTGGGTAGGTGAGAATAAGTGGTGCGCATAAGTTGAGCGTTTTACTGATTGCGATCGACGACGAAGCGGGCCAGCAATCTCAAGGGTTCGGCTTGATCACCGAAAGGCTCAAGTGCATCGCTTGCGGCTTGCGACATTTCAGCGGCTCGGGTTTGGCTTTGTTCGGCTCCGATCAACGCAGGATAAGTCAATTTCCCCAGCCCAGCGTCTTTGCCTGCCTTCTTCCCCATTTTGGCTTGCGAACCCTGTAAATCCAACAGATCATCTACGATCTGAAACGCTAAACCCAAATGTTTTCCATAATCGGTCAGACTTTGCAGCTTCTCCGGGGTAGCGCCGGCAATCAAACCCCCCAATTTTAAGGAAACGGATATTAAAGCCCCCGTTTTCCTCCGATGAATGTGTTCCAGCGAGCGAAGATCGGCATCGGCGAATTGAAAGCCAAGGTCATCCGCCTGACCGCCGACCAGTTGCGAGGGGCCTGCGGCGTGAGCCAATGCGGCGACACATTGGGCTGCGATGTGAGAGGGTCGGATATGTTTCACCAGCACCTCAAAGGCCATCGGAATCAATGCGTCACCCGCCAGCACGGCGGTGGCTTCGTCAAAGGCGATGTGGCACGTTGGGCGGCCGCGCCGTAAATCATCGTCGTCCATCGCCGGCAGGTCGTCGTGAATTAACGAGTAATTATGAATCATCTCCACTGCACAGGCGGCAGGAATCGCGTCTTCGATAGACCCTCCGCACATCTCGGCGGCGACTAAGACCAGCAGAGGACGGAAGCGTTTTCCCGGAGCCAGCAAACAATAACGAATCGCTTCAGCCAACGTCTCTGGACAGTCTTCGTCGAACTGAGTATAGGATTGGAGCGCGTCATCGATGCGGCTACGATAAGCTTCGATGGCAGGCGGGAAAAGGGTCGATGTCGTCATTGGGCGGCTGGTTTGTTAGTTGTCTTGGGAGCGCGTTAAACATCCCATACGTGTAAAACCGTAATCGTAAATCAGCGGCAACCCGATTTATGCCGAACAAGCATGCCAAGTGTTCGTTGGCAACGTTATCAGGGACTCAAATCCAGCGGCAGTTCACCGCAACGCGAGTCATTTCTTCGGCGGAACGCATATTATTTTAGAATAAGCCGTCAGAATCGTCCATGTCATCATCGGCATCAAGAGCATCGTTTTGACTGGCTTTGGACGCGTTTTTTGGGCTGGACGTGTTCCGGCGAGTCCCGGACGTCATTTTTTCGGACGCGGTGTTGTCGAACGATTCCACAATCGCGTTGCCATCATCGTCGATCTTCACCAGTTTTTCGATCTTCTGTTTGGCCGCTGCAATGGCGCGATGACAGTGCTTCAAATGGCCAACGCCGCTTTCGTATTGCTCCAGAGATTGGTCCAACGTCAGTTCCTCCGACTCCAACGCCTCAAGGCATTGTTTCAGCTGTTCCAACGCCTCTTCGAAGGAAGGGAGATTCTTTTTCGTGCTCGATTTTTTCTTTGCCATTACTGAATTGTAAGCTCTTGATCGGGCGAGTAAACCCGCGATTGTGAGTGATGGACAATGCCATCGACACCCACCTGAAAACCACTGGGCATCCTTCGCATTGGATTCACTCCACTACCCTAAGCGGCTGTATCAAGAATTTAAAATCGAGATTGCCCGAGAGCACCTTTTGATCTTCCATCGGTTTGGCCGCCATGCCTCCGACGCCTGACTGAGCCAAATCAATGTTCAAGGTGTAAAAGTCTTGGGGCTCCAGGTCCGTTGGATGAGCGGCCTCGGCGATCATTGATTCTGAGTAAGGCCACACTGAAAAGTTTATCAGTGGCAAACCTTGAATCTTAATGCCTGACTTTGCGTCGTCGGACTGAAGTTTCACCCACCGCGTGTCGGTATGGTTGCCGTTGGCCTGTGGTTTGGCGTAGGAATAGAACAAGTTGTCGGTCGCCGAAGCGTACTGGCCAATTTGAGCTCCACGTTTGCGATCGCTGTAATTCTCCCAAGGACCGCGTCCGTAATAAACCGTACGCTGGTACGTCTTGGGAACGCCCACAGTCACGCCGAACTTGGGCATGTCCGGCAGCGATGGATCGCTTTCCATTTTCAACCGCACTGAAATAGTACCGTTATCAAAGAATCCATACGTCGTTTGAAGGTCTACCTTGTCTTTGAAGGATTGTTGAACAACAACCTCCACGGAATCTTTGACGCTCGGATCGACGGTGACTTTGTCCGTCTTCAAATTCATGGAGACCTCTGACCAGATTTTCTTCTGATTCCCAAACCCGAGGAAACGAGCATCATTATCAGTCAACGGACGCCAGAAATTAGGTCGCAGCGGATCCAAAATCTGCTCAACACCCTCGTAAACAAACGACGTTAATTGACCCGACGACTTTGATACTTCCGCGGTGTATTCTCTGCCTTTGATTATGAGTTTTTGGCCGGAGTAATTAAAGGCCGGTTTTCTTACGGTCTTCGATTCTTCATCGGCCTGCGGACGGTAGGCCGTCATCGGTTGGCCAGCAAAGATTGACAGTTTTTCGGAGGCGATTTCAAATCCTTTTTCGCACCACCGTTTTTCCGATGATTCGTGTACGCTCAGACGCACCCAGTACTCTGACATGCCATCGAAGTTCAGATTCTCTAACATCGGGATAGCAACGATTGCCGATTCACCTGCCGCGATGTCTTGCGAAGCTAAAACACAACTTGTTAGCTCTTCTCCATTTCGTAAATACGAACAGCGTATCTCATACTGATTAAGATTTTCAAATGCAAACCGATTGGTGATTTTATATTTTCCGCTGCTCAGATCATCCACTGCGAATGTGACCGGTTGAAATACATATTTACATTCCCAGGCGTGAGGGTTGGGTGTACGGTCAGAAGCAAACACACCGTTGAAGCAGAAGTTTTGATCATTGGGGACATCGCCAAAGTCGCCCCCGTAGGCGTAGAAGGTTCTGCCGTCGTCGGTTTTTTTCTCGAGGCCTTGGTCAATCATGTCCCAAATGAATCCGCCGATTAGGTTTGGCTTGGGGCGAATCACATCCCAGAATTCGCCTAACGTTCCAATTGAATTTCCCATCGCGTGAAGGTATTCGCAGAGGACGATTGGGCGAGTCAATTTGGGATTACTTCCCATGTTGGCGACCTGAGCCACCGAGGGGTACATGCGGCTGATGACGTCCACGCAGGGATGATCGTCAGGGTTGGCCATCTCAGGGATCTGTTGAGACCGATAGCCCATGTCTGGTTTGTGATCCGGGTCCGCCGGGTTTCCTTGGGCGCCCTCGTAATGAACAAAACGCGTCGGGTCGTAGTCGCGGATCCAGGCCGCGGCTGCGGCAAACGCCGGTCCCATCCCCGATTCATTGCCCATCGACCATGAGATGACGCACGGGTTGTTCTTATCACGCAACACCATCCGAAAGATGCGGCTGGTAATCGGCAGCATCCAATTGGGCTGCTGGGGTATATAGCCGCCCAGATGGTGCGTTTCGATGTTGGCTTCGTCCATCACGTACAATCCGTACTCATTACACAATTGGAGAAAGTAAGGATCATTGGGATAGTGCGACGTTCGAACGGCATTAAAATTGAATCGCTTCAATAGCTCGACATCGCTTCGCATATCATCACGCGTTAGCGCTTTGCCGCGCGTGGGATGCGTGTCATGGCGATTCACACCCATCAATTTGACTGCTCGTCCGTTAATCAATAAAGCGTTGTCGCTTGAGAATTCGACCTTTCGAAAACCAATATCGTGAGCTCGCGATTCGGTGATTTCGCCTTGCGGATTGACCACCGAAAACACAATGCGGTAGAGGTAAGGCGTTTCGGCCGTCCATTTCGACGGCTGTTTGATCTCGGCTTGCATCAACGCGAACTCGTTCACGTCCCGCGCCGGCCAACGTTCAAAATAGATATCCTTAAGCGTCGTCGACATCGGATCGGCAAGTACAGATTTACCGTCACCGTCGTACAGCTGAGCGGTAAGCTGCCATTTCTCAAGATCATCGGCTGGTTGCTTCATCCAAAGTTTTGGGCGTACTTCCAGCGTCGCATTTTTAAAGTCGTCGTCCAGTATTGTCTTGATGTGGAAGTCGTTAAGTGCAATTTTCGGCTGGGCCAATAACATCACCTCACGCTGAATGCCGCTCAATCGCCACATGTCTTGATCTTCAAGATAGCTTCCATCGCTCCAACGGAACACTTGAACGGCGACACGATTATTGCCAGGTTCGATAAAATCCGTCACATCAAATTCGGCGGCCAAGCAGCTGCCTTGGCTGTAGCCGACCGCTTTCCCGTTGACCCAGACATAGAACGCGGATGAGACGCCGCCGAAGTGGAGGATGATCGAATCTTCGGACCATTCACTGGGGACATCGAAATCGCGAAAGTAGCTTCCTACTGGGTTGTCGCGATGAATTTTGGGCGGCTGCGGCGGCTGAGGGCCCTTCCAGTCGTACTTTAAGTCTGGGTCAAAAATTCCGGGCGTGAATGGATATGTGATGTTGGTGTAAATCGGCTGACCAAAACCGTGAAGTTCCCAGTTCGAGGGGACGGGGATATCACTCCAGCCTTCGCCTGAAAAATCTCTGGCCATGAAATCCTGTGGACGTTCGTCAACCGCTTCAACGTACTTGAACTTCCAAAGTCCGTTAAGGAATTTGACCCTCGATAAATCGCGATCGCCTAATAACGCATCGGCGGCGTTCTTAAATGAATACGTTGCCGAACGGGCGTCGAGCTTGTTCTTTTCGAACACCATCTCGTTTTCCCAGTCCGGTTGTTGAGCGCACAAGTTCCATGAGCATAAGGTGAAGCATACGAGGGCGATGGCGATTTCAATTAGCGTTTTCAAACGACTACCTTTTTGTGTCAAACGGTAAAGTTTGCCCGTCGAGAATGGGCATCGAGTACGTTTTGCATTATTGCATAACGAGATGCCCTTAGGGGAGAAGTTTTACAGCAAAAACTTCTCTGCACGCAGCGACACCTTCATCCACGACGGGGAGAACGTAAAAGATAGAATCTCTGCCGTCTGAATTCCCTGCGACCGATGCGCTAAAACTGCCGGCCAAGCTTCTTTTGACAAAGCAAGTAGAGGAACATCGTGTTAGTGACCAGATAGCGTTTCCACAGTCGACCTGGTTCGCTTCCTAAACGATGCAACCACTCAAGTCCACGGTCCTGCATCCACTGCGGTGCCTGATTTATTTCGCCAGCGTGAAAACTGAAGGCAGCTCCCACCGCCATCATCGCAGCGTCGACTTTACCTTGGTTATTGGAAATCCACTTCTCCTGACGAGGGCAGCCGCGCCCCACTAATAAAAGATGCGGCTTTTTTTCGTTCACCATTTCCGATGTCAGCGTGTCGGCCGTTGGGTCGTCCTCCCGATAGGTGCCACAGATGACGATGTTAGGATATCGTGATCGAATGAAAGCAGAAAATCTGCTGATCGTTTCATCCGTCTTGCCCCCGTAAAGAAATACACGCAGCCCCAAAGGATTGGCTTTATTGAGCACGTGCAACGTTAACGTCGGACCGTAAACACGATCCTCAAGTCCGACGTTATGGAAATGATTCATGCACCATCGAACGGGTTGGCCGTCAGGGACAATCATGTTCGCGGTCTGAGTGGCCTTTTTCATCTGATCGTCAGTATGGTTTTCGATGATGCCATGAACAGGCAGCGCAAAAACCGAAAACGACTCATTGCGATTCGCCGCGTGGACAATGGCGTCACTGGCCGAATCGTAATCGACGACGGCGAAGTCGATGCCGAGTACATTCACCTTTTGAAAATTTGTGGCCGATGACAAGTTGAGTGTCCTAATGATGCTCTTAGAAGGATGGAAACCCGAGGATTGATCGAGTATTCGGCCTTCGTTTACAAAATATTTAGCCTAACTCCAGCCGGAAAATTGCGAGAGTCTTGTTGAGCCGAATTGCTGTGGATGTAGGGTTTGGTGAGCCTCTGATTTTATCAAATCTTAGTTGGGATTTGTCGGTTGAAAAGTCACAAACGAAAAACCTCTGCGGTTCTACATCGTAACAGCAACATTTGCAGGTAATAATCGAATAAGCGCTGTTACTTCAAGAATTTCTGACAAGAATCTCGATTGCTTTTATCAACGGGCAATCCCACGAACCAGTCGCGATCAGCGATGGCTCATTTTGCTATATCTTCCCACCACCCCTGCGGCGGTTGGAAGTCTGCTTCCAAAATTTTAGCGTGAGCACGTTCCAATTTGGGAAGTTCCTTTTCCCTGATCCGGACCTTGGCGTTGGCCAACGCTTCGGAACTAAATTTAGGGTTCTGCGTTGGCATAGCGGCGTTCGTTTCAAGCAACCAATCATCCAGTTCGGCTTTCATGGTGACGGTTTTCTCAGGATACTTCGGTGCGACGTCAATTTGTTCGCCAATATCATCGGCGACGTTGTACAACTCGATCGCATCTTCTTCGTGGTACAAAATCAGTTTCCAATCACCCTTGCGAATGATGGAGGATGGTTCTCCACCCTGATTGCCGTAGTGCGGATAGTGCCAAAATAGGGATCGTTTATTCAACTGATCGAGATCGGCCAGCGATTGGTCGTCGCTGTTAGTTATCATTGCTGGAACGAGGCTTCTGCCATCGACATGTTGGTTAGATCGTGCAGGGAGATCGCACATATCAAGAAGCGTCGGATAGAAATCGGTCCCCGTCGCTAACACATCGGTCGTACCTGATCGTCCGCCGCTCCAGAGGATATAGAACGGTTCGCGAATTCCACCTTCCCATTGCCGGCCTTTGCCACCACGTAGCGGCAGGTTCGATGTCGCCTTGCCATCACCCGCCGACACACCGCCGTTGTCTGAGGTAAATACGATGATCGTGTTTTCGGTCAAACCCAGACGGTCGAGTTTTTCCAGCACGATGCCAACGCCATCGTCCATCGATTCGACCATCCCCGCATACAAGGGATTGTCTTGGACTTGGCGGACAGGCGACGTCCGATCGATCAAGAATCGAATTTCGGGCGGCGTTTGTTCGGCCGCTTTGGCGCGGTATTTTTTCCAGAGTGCTTTGGTCGATTGGATCGGAGCATGCACGGAATAGAAACTAAGAAATGCAAAAAAGGGTTTGTCTTGATTGGCTTCAATCCAGTCAGCCGTTTCGTGCCCCAGCCTCAGCGGAAGAAGCTCTCCTTTTTCGCCGTCTGTCATCTTTGGATTGTCATACGGACAAAAGTAACCACCGGGCGGGCTGCCTCGATGATGCCCGCCGACGTTGGTGCCAAATCCATGATCCTCTGGAAATGAACCTTCATCACCGAGATGCCATTTTCCTGCAAAGAAAGTTTCGTATCCCGATTGTTGGAATGCTTCTGCGATCGTCGTATCTTCCTGAGGAAGGTGGTGACGATAGACCGCAGGCAAAAGTTTTGTGTTGCGGTCCCATTGTTTTCCCATCGCGGCCCCGATCCAATCGGTGATCTGCAACCGCGCCGGATACTTTCCCGTCATGATACTGGCTCGGGAGGGGCTGCAGACCTGACAGGTCGCGTATCCACGAGTGAACTTCATCCCCTCATTGGCAATCCGATCAATATAAGGGCTTTCATAGAACGTGCTGCCCTCGTTGGAAAGATCCTTCCAGCCAAGATCATCAGCCAGAATAAATAAAACGTTAGGACGTTTGTTTGCTTCAGGCTGCTTTGCAATTGCGTTGGCTGAATTGATGAAGCTTGCCCATAACACCGTTAGAAAGCCAAGCAGAGTGATCGGAGTGTTTTCTAAGTAGAGCAGACGAAGCATTCAGCACCTGTGTTTGGAAAACGAACATTTAATAACGTCTTTGGAGTTCTTTTTTCTGCCCATTGGAATATTGGGAATTTATCTCACGTTGATTAGCTTTAACGTCTCCATGATATACCAATTCGTAGACGGGAACTGACGCGCGGTCCCCTTGTTCAAATGAACGTCCGATTCCACAATGTGCATTGATTCGGGCTTGTTGATTAAGTCAAAATTTATGAACCAAAGATCAGCCGCATGGCGATATCCCATTGGCTGTTAGTTGGACAGCGCCACTATTGTAAGCGGCAAGGCGCTAGCCCAATGGCACTTACTTTAGATTTTACTAGCGGTGCAGAAACCAAAATTTAGCTCCCCCTCTCCCTGAAAATTCGGACGTTAGATCTTCCCACTGGTATCAAACGTCATCCGAATTTTTAGG
>Ga0114956_1004835_pt1 | contig 10149 bp, 10 predicted proteins | sample MaitaG_FD_87304 | JGI IMG/M metagenome (GOLD analysis project Ga0114956, IMG submission 87304) | Marine algal microbial communities from Maine, USA - Maine_Asex2 metaG | ecosystem: Host-associated > Algae > Red algae > Unclassified | place: Maine, USA | collected 2015-01-05 | reverse complement strand
TGATCCAGATGCCGAGATTAAAGATGAAGGCATCAATCAGCAAGATCCTTCTATAAACTGGGTAAGAAGAATATCTGGAACGAATGGCACATTAATGAAAGAAATTAAACCTAACCAAAATGGTGTGTTAGAAAGTTTTACTTTCGAAGGTGTTGAAAGTAAAGAAGAAGTTGCAGCATTGTGGGATAATGGCCTTGACTTTATGGAGGTGAATCAAGCTGGAGAATTGAGATCTAATTTGGTAGAAGTTGACAACTTGTTTATTGTTAATAGAGCAGGACAATATTACCTTATAAGAATTGTAGAAGTCAATGAAAATCCAAATGACAATAGTGACAACTATGTTATTGATGTGAAATTCTAAGACATTAGAGAAAATTAATTTTATAGGAAGGGAGGCTTGAAAAAGCTTCCCTTTTTTATTATCCTAGAATACGTTTCAAGAAAATTCTAATTATATTTTCTTTTCACTTAAAAAGACAGTATCGCTTATTCTCTTGTTCAATCTTTTTACACCTAAACTATAGTTTCGGCGTTTTAATAAACTAGAAGTCCTGACCCAATTTAAAAAGGGGTATTCCAGAGTTTTTAATCCATCTAATTCGAGACTAAATAATCCAAACCAATAATCGCTAACGCTTGGCATGAATGGCGGGTTTTCGAATGTCACGACATAAGTAGGCTTGTCTGTATATTTTATAGTTCTAGCTTGACCCTCCTTATTAAACAATACTCCAAAATTTTTATCAATTAAAACATCTTTTGATTCATGAGAATAAAAAAAGTAAACATCCTTTATCATAAAAACTTCATAAAAAGCCTTCATGATTTTATTTTGTTCCTCGTCTAAATCTTTCGCTAATCTGTTGGCTATTTTTGTTTGCCCATTTTTTCTTAGGATATCCAGCTTTCTCATATTACTGTTAAGTTTCACCAGAACTCTGCAATCTTTAAATCGTTTGCCATGTTCTTTTAATTCAATTGGCGATGTTTTTGAATCTTTTTCCTGGGCTTTTAGTGGAATTGTCAAAAACACCAAAAGAACTGAAATTGAAAGAAGTATATATTTGCTGTTCATTTCGATAGTAAATGTATTTTGACAAAACTATAATAATCGTCGTTCAAATATCCGTTTTTACAAGACATAATATATTTTTGTGGTTCTATTAAAAATTTAGACATTATATATGCAAGCATCCGTAGATATTGAAGCACTTAATCAGCAAATCCAGATTGATAGCGCTTTTCTAGATAAAATTCACGAAGCGACCTCTAAGGTCATTGTTGGTCAAGAATACATGATCCAAAGGCTGTTATTGGGTTTATTGGCGAAAGGTCATGTTTTATTAGAGGGTTTGCCCGGTTTGGCAAAAACCTTATCGATCAAAACACTATCAAATGCCATAGACGCAAAGTTTAGCAGAATACAGTTTACTCCTGATCTTTTGCCAGCAGATATTCTAGGGACCATGATATATAATCCAAGTAAAAATGATTTTACTGTCAGAAAGGGTCCCATTTTCGCAAACTTTATTCTTGCTGATGAAATCAACAGGGCACCAGCAAAAGTGCAATCGGCTTTATTGGAGTCGATGCAAGAAAAGCAAGTGACGATTGGTAAGGAAACTTTCAAGCTTGATGAACCTTTCCTTGTTTTGGCAACTCAAAATCCGATTGAACAAGAAGGGACTTATATATTACCTGAAGCACAAGTCGACAGATTTATGCTTAAGGTTAAAATTGACTACCCTAATAAATCCGAAGAAAGACAAATCATTCAACGTTCGATTAGCGGTGAAACTGAACAAAAAATTGAAGCCGTCGTCAAGCCTGAGGTCATCCTCAAAGCAAGAGATCTTGTCAAAAAGATTTATATGGATGAAAAAATTGAAAGCTATATTTTAGACATCGTTTTTGCTACTAGAGTACCTGATGAATATGGCTTATCAGATTTAAAACCGCTCATAAATTACGGTGGTTCTCCAAGAGCAAGTATCAATCTGGCCTTAGCCTCTAAAGCTCAAGCTTTTTTAAATAAAAGAGGGTTTGTCATTCCTGATGATATAAGAAATGTTTGTGCAGATGTCTTAAGACACAGAATCGGCTTGACTTATGAAGCTGAAGCTGAAAACATAACTCAAGAAGATATTATTACAAAAATTATCAACACCATAGAAGTACCTTAGTAGAATTCAATATGGATGCTTCCGAAATTCTAAAAAAAGTCAGGAAAATTGAGATCAAGACCAAAGGTCTGAGTAAACACATTTTCTCAGGTGAATATCATAGCGCCTTTAAAGGCAGAGGTATGTCGTTTTCTGAAGTAAGAGATTATCAATACGGTGACGACGTCAGGAACATTGACTGGAATGTCACTGCAAGAACAGGAGACCCACATATAAAAGTATTTGAAGAAGATAGAGAATTAACGGTAATGCTTCTGGTGGATATTAGTAAGTCTTCTTTTTTCGGATCAGTTAACCAATTTAAAAGTGAACTGACTGCAGAAATTAGTGCTGTTATCGCCTTTTCAGCCATTACAAATAATGACAAAGTGGGCGCCATACTTTTTACAGATAAGGTAGAAAAATACATACCTCCCAAAAAAGGTAAAAAGCATATTCTTAGGATAATAAGAGAAATCATATATCTCGAACCAGAATCGAAGGGAACAAAGCTGGATGAAGCCCTCATTTATTTGAATAATATCCAGAAGAAAAAAGCCATCGTGTTTGTACTCTCTGACTTTATGACTAAAGGTTACGAATCCGCTTTGTCAATCGCTTCAAAAAGACACGATATCATTGGTATGCACATATTTGATAATATCGAAAAAAACTTACCCAACATTGGTTTGATCAACGCTTTTGACGCTGAAACTGATACGGAAGTTATACTAGACACATCTTCTAAAAAAGTTAGAGAAAAGTACAACAATTGGTTTTCAGAAAACTATGCCTATTATAACAATACCTTCAATAGATATAGGTCTGACCACCTATCCATCAACACAAATGAAGATTATGTCAAATCACTCTTGAAGTTTTTCAAAAAAAGATCCGCTTGAGAATTATCACAATTTGCATATTATTCTTTTTTGCATTGATTGATGGAAATGCCCAGATGGTCAGTTCTCTATCTATAGATAAAGACTCTATAGAAATAGGAGAATCTATAAACCTATTTTACAAATTGACTTTCCCAAGGAATGCCAAAATAAAACACATAGATTTTGCAGTGTTTGATAGTCTAGAATCTTTGGCAAGCAATCTAACCGACACCAGCTCAGTTCCTTACTATGCGGAAATAGAATGGATTGCTCCTTTTGCAGATAAAAAATTTAGAAAAGTAAAACCGAGTACCGACCAACTAATAAATACACAAAATAAAACAGAATATAGAGATACCTTTCAAGCCACTTTTTGGGACTTAGGCTTCTATCAGATATCGCATCCTATTGTTGCTTTGGATACAACTGGAGTACAAGCTAACATGATGAAACTGGAATCTCCAATTATCTCTGTATATCCTCCCGCAAATGTCACAAATACAGATACAACAACAGCTATATTACCAATCAAAACAATTATAGAAGAAGACAAAACAATAGAAGATTTCATGTGGATCTTCTATTCCTTGGCAGCACTTGTTGTGCTTGGGGTATTGTTTTATTTTATTTCAAGGCCTAAAAGAGAGGAAACGATAATCAAAGAAAAAGTCATAACCCCATCTCATACTCAAGCATTAACAAAACTTGAAAAGTTGAGGCACGATAAATTATGGGAATCTGGCCAAGTCAAAGAACATCAAAGTCAATTGACATATATCATTAGGGAATATTTAGAAAAAAGATTCAAGGTCAACGCATTAGAATCTACCACAGAACAGATCGTCAAGTCTTTAAATCAACAAGACATAAAATTGGACCAAGAGAATGAATTAAGAGAAATACTACAGATAGCAGACATGGTCAAATTTGCAAAAGCCAATCCTCCAATTGATATTAATGAAGCTTTTATCATCAAGGCAGAAAATTTTGTACAAGACACAAAGGACAATAATGAAGTAGAAAGAATAGAAGTAACAGAAGAGGTCGTAAAAATTAGAAAACCCTCTAAAAAGCGGCCTAAATAATCATGAGTAATTACGAATTTCAAAATCCATGGTTCCTTCTTTTGCTTTTAGTTTTACCTCTGATGTGGTGGTGGATGTTTAAGAGAAATGCGACCAAAGTATCCAAGCTGCCTTTTCCGCACATTGGTTCAATAGAAGGTATTTCAACAATCAAATCTGTTCTTTATAAAGCAATGCCTTATTTAAGGTTTTTGGCATTAGCGACTTTTATTGTCGCTTTAGCAAGACCTGTTCTCGTTCTCAAAGAAGAAGAGGAAAAAGCAGAAGGCATTGATATCATGATGGTCATGGATTTATCCAGTAGTATGTTGGCCAGAGACTTTAAACCTGATCGCCTAACCGTAAGCAAGCAGATGGCACAACAATTCATTGACAAAAGAAAGTTTGACAGAATTGGTTTGGCTGTATTTGCAGGTGAAAGTTTCACACAAAGTCCATTGACAACTGACCACCGGATAGTCAAGGAATTTTTAGGTGGACTAGAATCAGGAATGCTTGAAGATGGTACAGCCATCGGAATGGGCTTAGCATCAGCAGTAAACCGTTTAAAGGAAAGTGAATCCAAAAGTAAGGTCGTTATTCTTCTTACTGATGGTGTCAATAATGCAGGATATATCAAACCTATGACTGCCGCTCAAATAGCCAAAGAACTTGATGTGAGAGTTTATACAATTGGCGTCGGTTCTATGGGTGAAGCGATTTCCCCTACCAGCAGAAGAAGCGATGGTAGGTATTACTTTTCTATGGCAAGAGTTGAAATCGATGAAGCCTTGTTAACAGAAATCTCAAACCTGACCGGTGGAAAATACTTTAGAGCTACCAATGAAATTGGATTAGAGCGTATTTATGCTGAAATTGATAAGCTGGAAAAAACAGAAATAGAAATTTCAGTTTTCAAAAGATATTCTGAAGAATTTAGAAAATTTCTAATCCTGGGTCTCATCTTCTTACTTCTTGAGTTTCTCCTAAAGAATACTTTGTTGAGAACCATACCTTAATTTGGGTTTTTTGTGCATCTTGCAAATGATAATTGAATGAAATACATTTTCATGCGTGAGCATTTCAAATACATCATAACCGTTTTTGTTTTTCTTCACATCTCAATTCTAGCCACTAGTCAGAGTTTCTATGTTGAATATAATGATGCCTGCAGATCAATTTATAAAGATATTATTGACTTGAAAATTAATTCTGCTAAAGCAAAACTGATTCAAATAGAAAAATCAGAACCTCAAAATTTAGCCAGAATTCATCTTGATAATTATGTTGACTTTTTCGAACTGTTTATAAACGAAGACCTAAAACAATTTAAGCTTCTTAGAAAGAATAAAGATCTTCGATTAAAAATATTAGAAAAAAGCCTAGCAGATGATGACCCTTATAAAAAGTTTGTACTTGCAGAAATCAATTTGCAATGGGCGGTATCACGTTCAAAATTTGACGAATTATTTAAAGCCGCAAGAGAGGTTTTCGCAGCCTATAATTTGCTAAAAGAAAACGCTCGCGAACATCCAGATTTCATTTACAATAAAAAGAGTCTCAGCATTATTCATTCATTAATTGAAACGATTACAATTCCAGGAATTTTCAAAAAGATATTTGGAATAAAAGGATCAATCGCCTTAGGACTTAATGAAATAGAGCAGGTATTAGAATACTCTTATTCGGAGAACTTTATTTTCAATGAAGAAGCAGACGCTATATACAGTTTTATCTTATTTTTTCAATGTAACAAAAAAGAAAAAGCTTGGAAATTTATTCAAGAGTCTAGACTCAATCCTAAGGAAAGTTTACTGGCCACTTTTTTAGTTTGTAAAATTGCCCAAAGATCAGGATTGAACGAAGAAGCCATCAGTATTCTCCATCACAGACCCGAAGGAGATGAGTATATGCCCTTTTATTATCTTGATTTATTGGAAGGGATAAGTCAGCTTAGAAAACTAGATCCTAACTGCAGAGAGAAAATAGACTTTTACATTAACAACTTTGATGGGCAACATTATATTAAAGAAGCCAATCAAAAAATGGCTTGGGCGTCTTTAGTATTTGATGAGGATATTATAAAATATAAATATTACATGTCTCAGGTTAAAGATCGTGGAGTGGCCCTTTTAGATGATGACAAACAAGCCCTGAAGGAATCAGTTAATCGTTCAATTCCTGATCCGACTATATTAAAATCACGATTATTGTATGATGGCGGATATTATGAACCAGCTCATCGTTTACTCACAAAAATGGCTCATCGCTACATGCATCAAGGACAATTTAGTTTGGAGTTTAACTATCGTATAGGACGTACAGCTCAAGCTTTAAAAAATTACCCTGAGGCCATAATGTATTTGAGTAATACTTTAAATAATGGTTACCATGCAGAAGAATATTACGCTTGTAATGCGGCCTTACAGATAGGGGCTATCTACGAAAGTCAAAATAATTTAGAACTGGCTCTAAAGTATTATAAGACCTGCTTAAAGTTAAGCCCGAAAGAATATAAAAACTCAATACATCAAAAAGCTAAGACAGGTATCAACAGGTTAGAAAACAGATAGTCCACGAACTTTTTCGCGGACTATCATTAACACCCTTAATGTTGAGAATTTTGCTAATTAATATTTGAGTTCATTAGGAGATTTTCTATTAATCTTTCCTATAAAATCGAAGGTTAAAATTATAACTGTATCTGTTGATATTCAATAAACCTTGTTTGAAAGTCACCTATTTGACCAAAAGTTTACACTTGATATTTAAATGGAAAATGAGGTAGGTTAAAATTTATTTTTCCACATCATGCTCTCTACAGGCTTATTTGTCTTTTGGTTGTATTTTGCATTCTTCTTTTTGTTATAGTAATTTTCTATCTCCCCTTCCACTCTAAAGTAAATTAATTGGCCTATCGGCATCCCTGCATAAACTCTAACTGGATGGACGCAACTTATTTCTAGTGTCCAGGTATTACAAAACCCAACATCTCCTTTACCTGCAGTCGCATGAATATCAATTCCTAATCTTCCTACACTGGATTTACCTTCCAAAAAAGGTACAGTCGCATGTGTTTCTGTGTACTCTTCAGTAACCCCAAGGTATAATGTACCTGGTTTTATAACAAAGCCTTCTTCGGGTATAATAATCTCTTTGATAGGGTTATGTTTGCGAGCATCTAATTCCTCCGAGGTATATACTGCGAGATATTTTGACAAATGCACATCATAAGAATTTGTTCCCAAACAAGATCTTTCGTAGGGTTCAATGACAATCTCACCTTTTTCTATACTTTCTAATATTTGCTTATCTGATAGTATCATTGTTCCTCTTTATGGTTAAAAACATGCTTTTAAAAGCTCTCAAAAGTAAAAATTTAATGCTTCTTAGCTTTAAGTATTGAATAATAATTCCATTGGTAAAGATATCTTTGTGAATGCCTTTGCTATTGGACTATACTATTGAAAAAGAAACCAGAATTGGATTGTGGCAAATCGATGAATCTAATGATTGGTTTATTGAACAATTAAAGTTGACCAGTTATGAAAAGGACAACTTAATATCTATGAAAGAACATAGACAAAAAGAATGGTTGAGTAGTCGTTGGCTTTGTCATATCCTCAGTGATAAAGAAGAAAGAATAAAATTGCGTAAAGATGCTTGTGGGAAACCGCACTTTGAAAACTTTCAGAAACACCTTTCCCTCAGCCATTCAAAAGATAAGGTCGCCGCTATTATTTCAAATACAAAAGTGGGGATAGATATAGAAAAAATTGATCAAAAGATTTTTAGAATAGAAGGCAAGTTTATTTCTCCAACAGAAAGCCTGGCTATTGATCAAAATAAAAATCTTGAAGCGTGTCATATTTTTTGGGGATCAAAAGAAGCTATGTATAAGGCGTACGGTAAAAGGGAATTAGATTTCAAAAAAGATATGCATCTCTTTCCTTTCAGAATTTTTCAAAACAATATTGAATTGAAAGGGACAGTTAGAAAGAAAGACGTTTTTCAAGAATACCATATATATGCTCAAAAAATTAATGAATTTTATCTCATTTATTCAATTTTAGATCATGAAGTTAATTTGTCTATCGATTCTAATAATTCTCAGTAGTTGTCGATCAGAAAAGGTGCAAAATAATGCAACTAAAGATGAGCCTAGGAAAATCGAAATACCTAGTGACTTCCTCAGTTTCTATGACAAATATCACAGTGACTCTCTTTTTCAAATCGAGCATACAATATTCCCAGTCAAGAGTGCCATTGATTCAGTCTCTATTAGTAAATACGATTGGGTGATGCACAAACCTTTTAACAGCCAAGGAGGAAATTATATTAGAACTTATAATAATATCAATGGAATAATAGTCGAGTTTGTTAATGAAAAAACAGGCTTCGTCAATATTGAAAGACGATTCGCCAAAATGGGAGGCGATTATAACCTCATCTATTATAATATAAAAACGCAATTTGATAAATAAGCACATATATGCCCATTAAAATAGGTTCCATTTTTATCTCAAATGATATATATTTGCATCCCGATTCAATGGCGTGGTAGCTCAGCTGGTTAGAGCGCTAGATTCATAATCTAGAGGTCGGCGGTTCAAGCCCGCCTCACGCTACGAAGCTTAGAAGTCTCATTTGTAACACAATGAGGCTTTTTTATTAATACTATATTGCCAACGCATCTTTAATGTGCCTTCAAAATAAAGAGCCATTTCTACTCTCAATTTGAGCAATTAGTCCAATGCTAAATAATATACCTATCAATTAAAGGAATAACTAAGTGCTTTTACTATGCCAATTTTCTGTAGTGATAAAGGAACAGAATAATAATTAATACATTAGTAAAATAATTACAAGGAATGATAATCCCATTCGGAGATGACAATATTAAAGGTGGTCATAAGCCCATAGTGGCTTATTCTTTTTTGATCATCAACATATTGATATTTATAATTCAGCTGAGCTTAGGGATTGAAGTTTATCATGCTTCAGTTGATAATTTCAGTCTAACTCCGCAAACGGTCTTAAATGGTCAAGATATTCACACTTCTATTACTCATATGTTTCTGCATGGAGGACTGCTTCATCTTATTGGCAATATGATCTTTTTGTGGATTTTCGGAGATAATATAGAAGCGATTATCGGCAGTGTGAAATTTTTTATTTTTTATTTAGCCTCCGGTCTTTTTGCCGTAGCTGTTCATATTTATTTTGATCCTGCCAGCAATACCCCTTTGGTCGGTGCCAGTGGTGCCATCGCTGGAGTTATGGGAGCTTACATAATTATGTTTCCCAAATCAAGAATTAAGGTTCTTATTTTTATTTTCAAAAAGAATATTCCTGCCTTCATCTTTCTAGGAATATGGCTTGGCATGCAAATAATGAATGTATTGCAACCTGTTGGAGATGATGAAATGTCACAGGTAGCATGGTGGGCACATATTGGAGGTTTTATTTTTGGAGTCCTTTTAGGAATAGTTTTCAACAAATTTTATCCTCAAAGAGAAAGTCGAATGGTTGGTATAGCTTGAAACAGATAAAAATTTCGTTATTCCAATGAATTTTAAAATAAAATGAGAGTATAGTTATTCAGGATTAAAAAAAAATGCTCTTTACCCACAAATTTATTCTTTCTACCCCATTACTTTTCATTAAATTTCCCGTCTAATAATTGTTCCCAATACTTAAACCGAACAAGAAGTAAGTCAAGATAGGAATTGATCAGCATTACTTAATGGACCTTGCAAACGTGCAAAGGTCCATTAGTTTTTTAAAGATATCTATTTAACGAAAAACACCTCTGTAGTAGTACTTTACTTTGGTCTTGATTCAAAAAAGTTCCATCCAACTTAAGAAACTATAATTCCTTAGGAAACTTTAAAATAAAAACTAAGGATTTCATAAAATTCAATATAGAAGATGACTTTTATGACTTTCAGACGTCTTAATAATGTAATCGGTTATAAAGCATAACTGACAAAAAACAACCCGAAAACATAAAGAAGTAAGTCAAGATAGGAATTG
>Ga0114956_1004834_pt1 | contig 10150 bp, 8 predicted proteins | sample MaitaG_FD_87304 | JGI IMG/M metagenome (GOLD analysis project Ga0114956, IMG submission 87304) | Marine algal microbial communities from Maine, USA - Maine_Asex2 metaG | ecosystem: Host-associated > Algae > Red algae > Unclassified | place: Maine, USA | collected 2015-01-05 | reverse complement strand
GGCGTCAAAGAAATAGAATTTATTCTATGTTTTAGCACCAAAGAAAAGGAGTTACACATTTTAATGGACAAGATTGCCCCTAAGTTTAAGGGAGACGTCATTTTCTGGTTAGCCTATCCAAAAAAGAGCTCTAAAAAATATAAAGCAGATTTCAACCGGGAGAGTAAGTGGGAAATGATGGGGAAATATGACCTAGAGGGTGTCAGAATGATAGCTATTGATCAAGATTGGTCGGCAATAAGATTTAGAAATGTAGCCTATATTAAAACTATGACTCGAAAATTTAAGGCGCTTTCCGAAAAAGGGAAAATAAAAGCTGGACAAAAGCCATCATAAAGTATCAAATCTGACAATTAATAAAATGTGCCTTGGGAACAGGTTTTTCATAAATTTCGTTACATTTAAATAGTAATGGCAGAAACAGCAATTATAAACGAAGAAGAAAAGAAGCTCATTTTAAAAGCTTATCGCGCCCTCTTAGGTTCGATTAAATCAAAAATGAATGCGGAAGATAAAATCAATATGCGTAAAGCGTATGAGATTGCTGTTGAAGCTCACGCTAAACAAAGAAGAAAATCAGGTGAACCTTATATTCTTCATCCTATTGAAGTGGCGAGAATTTGTGCGGAAGAAATGGGTCTAGGTCCTACCGCAATTGTTGCCGCTTTGCTTCATGATGTAGTAGAAGATTCAGATTTCACATTAAAAGAAATTGAATCATCTTTTGGTGAAAAGATAGCGGGAATAGTGGATGGATTGACAAAATTAGATGGAGCTTATGATGTCGAATCACCTCAAGCTGAAAATTTCAAAAAAGTTTTAAGTACGCTCATTTACGATGTACGTGTGGTATTAATAAAAATGGCTGATCGTTTGCACAACATGCGAACATTAGGTTCAATGCCTAGGCATAAACAATTAAAAATTGCTGCAGAGACTTCCTATATATATGCACCACTCGCTCACCGTTTAGGTCTATATAACGTAAAGACTGAATTTCAGGATTTAGTTATGAAAATTAATGAACCAGAAATTTATCAAGAATTAGCTCAAAAACTACAAGACACTAAAATTGAACGAAATGAATATATTGATGATTTCATTCAACCACTAGTAACTGATCTAGATAAACTAAATATTAAATATCGAATTAATGGACGGCCTAAATCTATTTCTTCCATTTTCAATAAAATAAAAAAGAAAGGTGTTCCTTTCGAAGAGATTTATGATCTCTATGCCGTTAGGATAATTATTGACATTGAGCCGGAGAAAGAAAAATCAATATGTTGGCAAGTATATTCAGTAGTTACTGATGTGCATCAACCCATTCCTGAAAGATTAAAGGATTGGGTAACTACACCAAAATCTAATGGCTATGAATCTCTACACACCACTGTAGTTGGTCCTAAAGGTCGTTTTGTAGAAGTGCAAATTAGATCCGAAAGAATGGATGAAATTGCCGAACGTGGATTTGCAGCTCATTGGAAATATAAAGAAGTAAAAAACCAGCAAGACATGTATGATACTTGGCTGGATAGTATTAGAGAAATTCTAGATACTCAACATACGGATGCAATTGAATTCTTAAATGATTTCAAAACGAATTTATTTAACGAAGAAGTATATGTATATACACCTAATGGAGATTTGAAAATCTTACCCAAAGGTGCTACTGCCTTAGATTTTGCATTTAATATTCACTCTGACGTTGGTTATCATTGCACTGCAGTGAAAGTAAATAATAAATTGGTACCCATGGGTGCCAAACTGAATAATGGAGATCAGGTTACGGTAATTACAAAGAAATCTCAAAAACCTAATGAAGGATGGTTAAAGATGGTAGTAACGGGCAAAGCAAAATCGAAGATTCGCTCTGCCTTGAAGGAAGAGCATCGTTTAGTTGGAAGCATTGGAAAGGAAACATTACAACGTAAACTGAAAAACATGAAGTTAGATTTTGAAGAGAATGTGGACTTCATTGCTTCTCAACTTAACTTCAATAATAGATTTGATTTATATTTTGCAATTTCTACTGAACAAGTAAATGTAACAGAGTCATTAAAAGCCTTCAGAATTGAAGGAAATAAACTTTATGTAAAGGAGGAAGAGAAGAAAGAAGAGATCGTCAAAGAAGTTGTTAAACCCAAGAAAAAAGTATCTACCAAATCTCAAATTTTGGTAAACGGAGAATCTGCGGACCAATATGGTTATAGTTTAGCTGGCTGTTGCAATCCAGTACAAGGTGATGATATTTTTGCTTATTTATCTGCTAATTCAGGATTGAAAGTACATCGAACTAATTGTCCAAATGCAACTCATTTGATGGCCAACTTTGGTTATCGAATAATGAAAGCTGAATGGACTAACCAGACCAATAGAGATTTTGTGGTTGATCTAATAATTACTGGAATAGACGATGGTCCTGGAGTAATAGAACGAGTAACGGGAAAAATTTCATCAGAAATGGGAATTAATATCCGATCCTTTAGCATAAGTGGTAAGCAAGGGTACTTTGAAGGCAAAATAAGCCTTCATGTTTTAAACAAAGATCAACTAGAATTAGTTATAAGAAACCTGAAGACTACCAATGGAATTTCAAACGTAACTCGGGTGGATCGCTACTAAAAGTGGTACTAGAAAATTAAAAGTCATGATTCAACAGAATTTAGAAAATATCATTTTAGAGGTTAAGAATATTTTTTCTTCTCATTTGGAAAAAAATGCTTTGCGGAAAACACCAGAACGTTATGCAATTCTGGAAGAGATATATAAACGTGATGATAACTTCGAGGCGGAAGCATTATATATCCATATGAAGAATCAAAATTATAGAGTGAGTAGAGCAACAGTTTATAATACTTTGGAATTGTTGGTTAATTGTGATTTAGTTACTAAGCATCAATTTGGTAAAAATCTTGCCCAATATGAGAAGTCATATGGATTCAAACAACATGATCATTTAATTTGTGTGGATTGCGGGAAAGTCTTAGAATTTTGCGATCCTCGAATTCAAAATATCAAAAACATGATGGGTGATATTTTGAAATTCAAAGTAACCCACCATTCCCTAAATCTATATGGGAAATGCCAGGGAGAATGTGCTCCTGAATAAATGTAAAATGTAAACAAATATAAAATGTAAAAGTAAGTCGGTTTATGATTTACATTAGATATAATTTCGCTTTTAACTTAAATAAAATAAAAGAGGCTACACAAAGTGCAGCCTCATTATATTAGAACATAGTCGTAGCCTCAAACAAAGAATTTATTCCACAATACTGATCTTTTTGATTTAAACCTCATTATTTTCTGATTGAACTCTTAGCAAATACATTCCTTTTTCTATGTTTTCAACAGATAATTCAACATCATTCACGTTCAATTTATCTTGCTCTATTACTACTTGACCATTGATCGAAATCAATTGAATACTAGTAATTATATCCTCATGTAAAATGTGTAGAGAACTTCAATTACTAACTGGATTTGGGAAGACATTCAAGTCACCTAATTTAGTAGGTTTTGATTTTCCTAAAGTCGAATTTGCACTTCTTGGTCCACCACCATCAGTCGGGAAAATTGGATCTACTATCCATTCATCACAATATTCTCCTATAATGATGTAAACACAATCTCCTACTTTAATCGTTAAACTATAAGTATTACCAACGGTTTCTCCGTCATCTCCAACGTCACCTTCGTCACAATTGATATCCGCAGGAAGACTGATCCTGCTGTTACATTACCACCAAATAGATCAACATCAAATGACTCATTCAGAACAGTCACTTGTGCGGAACAATAAAAACTTATTACAATAAAGAGGGTACAATACCCAACTACCGTAGTTAAACGTTTCATGTTTGAATATTTATGATTTTATAATTCTTCTCTGCAAGAATTTGCAGGAAGCTTACAATTATTTGTAAATAGGAAGCATTAATAAAAGGGATGATAATGTGAAACGTGACAATAAATAAAATAACGGGCAGCGTTGAAGGCTTAGATTTTTAAAAACTAAATCCAATTAACTCATCAATAATCTTTAAAAATTCCTATTTTTGATATTTGGTTTCATCATATATTAAAATAAAATATACATGGCAGTTGATGTAATTTTAGGCCTTCAATGGGGCGACGAAGGAAAAGGAAAAATTGTTGATTATGTAGCACATAAATACGACGTGGTTGCTCGATTCCAAGGCGGTCCTAATGCTGGCCATACTATCATTTTTGATGATCAAAAACATGTATTACATACTATTCCTTCTGGAATATTCAGAGCGAATATATTAAATGTGATTGGTAATGGAGTCGTGATCGATCCAATTACTTTAATGAAGGAAATCTCCAATTTAATTGAGAGTAAGGTTGATTACAAAGATCGATTGTTAATCTCAAGAAAAGCGCATTTAATTATGCCAACGCATAGATTATTGGATGCTGGTTCGGAAGCTTCCAAAGGGAAGGAGAAAATAGGCTCCACCTTACGAGGAATCGGACCTACATATATGGATAAAACTGGAAGAAATGGACTAAGAGCTGGTGATGCTTTATTGCCTAATTTCAAGGACCGATACAATGCCTTGAAAGAAAAACACCTTGGTTTAGCTTCCTTGTATCCGACCACTGATTTTGATTTGGCAGCGGAAGAAGAAAAATTCTTTACAGCGGTAGAAGCCATGGCAAAATTAAATTTCATTGATGGAGAATATTTTATAAATGATTGCTTAAATAAAGGTCAATCAGTTTTAGCAGAAGGTGCGCAAGGTTCCATGTTAGATATTGATTTTGGTACTTACCCATACGTGACTTCTTCCAATACGATCACCTCTGGAGTTTGCAATGGCTTGGGTATTGCGCCGCAAAAAATTGGTAGAGTGATTGGAATTTCTAAAGCCTATTGTACCAGAGTTGGAGCAGGCCCTTTCCCTACTGAATTAAAAGATGAGGTGGGCGAAAAACTACGAAAAGAAGGTAAAGAGTTTGGTGCAACAACTGGTCGTCCAAGAAGATGTGGTTGGATTGACATTCCACAATTGAAATATACTATCATGTTAAATGGCGTTACTGATATTGTATTAACAAAATTAGACATCTTAAATATATTTGATCAAATAGAAATTGGAACTGCCTATTCGATTGATGGTGTTGAAAGTCATCAGTTACCTTATGACCTTATTCAATCTAAATTGGCTCCAAAATATGAAGCCATGAATGGATGGGAGTCCTCTTTGGATCATGTAAATACTTATGAAGATCTTCCGCCTGCGGCAAAAGCATACGTTGAAAAACTAGAAGGTTTATTCGGAGTTCCGATCAGTATGGTTTCGACTGGGCCTGAAAGGAGAAAGTTATTAGAAAGAAATGTTTATTCAACAATAGCTTGAACAATATATTGATAGTCTAGGGAAGCATCGTCAGATTTTAATAAGTTAAAACCTGCTTGTTCTAATTCTTGTTCAACCATATACAATGGAAGGCGCTCATCTAATGGGACGGATACCTCTACCGGTATTTTCTTCATTTTAAAATCAACGATTACAATTTTTCCACCTTTCTTTAAAGCATTTGTCAAGTCTCTTAGATAAGGTATTCTATTGCTGATATAGGGTAGTGTGTTTACAATTAAAATGTAATCAACTTCCCCTTCTTTTAAAAACGTATTATCTGGTTCGACCAATCGACCCTCGATATTTTTTCCTCTTTCTTTTAAGGCAACCTTCAATTCTTTATTTATAAATTCTATTGCGTTTGCATCTATATCCAATGCTAATACTTTGGCACCCATGTAAGCTAATCTAGCAGTAAAAAAACCAGCCCCTGCACCAATATCGGCAACTGTCTTGCCATTAATATCTCCAAAAACTGAAAGGACCTTACCTGGTTGCTGCCAAACTAAACGGCCTTGCTGACCTTGATCTACTTCTGGAATTACCTCATTCAATTCCTCGCCTTCTGACACGCTAGAATTACTAGAGTCAACATTTATAATTGAATCACCATCATCTACTGGTTTTTTATCCCCATTACAGGCAACTAAATTTAAAAAAACTATAAAAGTGAAAATAAATTTTATTGACGGATTCATAAATATTCTTGGTGTTTCTATTCAAAAATACTAATTAAAAATTACAATCAAAGTTTATAAAGAGATTCAAATAATTTTTCGAGCTTTTGGCGCACAGGCCATGTTTTTCCAGTGAAATTATTGATCATTATTGAAAATGCATATTTATTTCCTGACGATGCATGAACGTAACCAGTATAAGTTAAAACTCGATCTATATAGCCACTTTTTGCATAAACATTTCCCCTGGCGGATGAGTTTTTAAGCATCCCTCTTAAGGTTCCAGATTCTCCTGCCACTGATAACGATTTAAAAAATGACGGATAAAGTGCTTTGTCTTGCGATACTAAATAAAATAATCTTGATAAAGCTTCACTGCTAATACTATTTCGTGGAGATAAGCCACTTCCATCTTGTAAGAAAATGGCATCCTTATCTAATCCTTTGCTAACCCAAAAATCTACAATTGCTTTAATTCCATTTTCTAAAGTAGGCGACCCTACTCGTTTACCCATCTCTAAAAGTAATGCATCACAATATAAATTTATGCTCTTCGAGTTAGCTAAAGCAACAATTTCTGCAACAGAAGGAGATTGATGTTGAAAAATAAGCTGCATGGAGGTCTTATCAATTTCATCTTCAAGCCAAGTGCTTTTAGTAAGATAGCCTGAATGCGCAATCCCCATTTTGCTAATTGCTTTTTTTAATTGATGAGCGGCAAAATATTCTGGGTCAGGCATAGAGCCTTTTATTTTAAAAATTCCATTACCTGGCGGTATACTTCCTCGAATGTATCTTTCATACTGATGTGGTCCTCCGAATATATAGGCATTATCTCTACTTCCTTTTGGTCCCGCTAAGATTTCACTTTTTAAAGATAGAAAAGGGATTTCTGGTGATAGCGATTTTATTTCAATCAAACTCCCCTCTTTATTTTTTTGTTGAAAATTAATATAATATAAATTTTCGTTTATATTTAAAGACCAAGCTCCAGAGGCATAATAATTTCCTAGGTCTTCCCAAAGCCACGAGGGAGAAACTTTGGCAGTACCATATGCTGCATTGTCAATAATAATATCTCCAGAAATACAATGGATTCCTGCCTCGCTAATTTTTTGAGCAAAAAGAGCAAAGATTCCATTTAAATCTAGATTACCCTTTATGCGATCTGAACCTAGGGTTGGATCCCCATACCCTTTAAGAATAATATCCCCTGTGAGTGTCCCATCCTCATCGAGATTTCCACAATAATATAATTCTGTTTTAAAGGTATGCTCCTTACCTAGCAAACCTAATGCTGCAGATGTCGTTAGCACTTTCATGGAAGATGCAGGGATCAATGCCATTTGAGGGTTAATTGATTGGATAGATTTACCATCTTTTAAATCAATCAAATTAAAACTTACACTCGCATGCTTTAATGGCTTACTTTGAATTAATGCATCTAAAGATTGATTTAAATCTTGGGCATTGAAATCGGCTTGGTTTAGCATGCACCAGCATAAAATTAGCAAAAACACATTACGAATAGGCATAATGTGAAATTAGAGAAAAAATATCAGATTTCCTTTTTTTGGGAAAGCCAAATTAAAACCTAGTCATCATTGAACACAAATCTTAAAATTAGGCAGGCGGTTTATCTTCTCTATAGTCGTAGCCAATGTGAAAAAGGGCGTCTCCCGCATTAACTACTGGTGCATTATTGTGCCCTATAATATATCCATCTTTAGTGGATTGAACTACAATTTTTTTCAAACCATCTGGATCGTTTATAACGCCTACAGGCTCGCCTTTTCTCACACGAACCCCTGATTTTTGAGACCAGGTAAATAAACCTGCATTGGATGCACGTATCCAGCTTGTCTTTTCAATATGTACCATTTTATGCAAGACTTTTACATCTTTATCAATCATGCCTTTAGCAAACATGACTCGCTTTAAACCATCAATACCTTTTTCAATAGCTAAACCATCTAACCTCAAAGATTCACCAGCTTCATATACAATGATTGGAATACCCATATCCTTGGCTACTTTTCGGAGGGAATTTTTTAGAATAGGCTTTTTCAAAGTTAACGGTGCTGCAAAAGTTAGCGCCAATTTTTCAGCTTCAACATCCGCTCTAGAATATCTAATTTGAGGATAGTTATATCTTGATGCGCCACCCGTATGAAAATCAATTCCAAAGTCAACAACAGGTAAAATTTTCTTTGTGAGTGTTCTGGCTACTCTAGATGCGAGCGATCCAATATAAGTACCCGGGAAACTTCTGTTTACATCTTTTCCGTCAGGTACTTCTCTTGAAAAATTAATAAATCCATAAATATTTAGTATTGGGATGGCAATCACGGTACCTACATCTAATTGATTAAAAAGCCCCGTCTCTATGGATTGTCTTACGATCTCAATACCATTAATTTCATCACCATGAACCCCTGCCAAAACCAACATTACAGGTCCCGGATTTTTAGATCTGTAAATATGTGCCTTGACAAATATTTGAGATCCAGAAGGAATACGCCCAACATCAATACTGACAATTTCATTTTCTCCAGGTAAGATATCTATGCCATTAATATTCATAACTTCTCCCATAACATTTAATTTCAGTTCAATTCCTTACGCTTACGTATGATTTCGTTGTAAACGTACACCTCTTTCTACAAATTGAATAATTTTTCCTGCGATATCTACCCCTGTAGTACCTTCAATACCTTCTAATCCTGGAGAAGCATTTACTTCCATAATAAGAGGACCTCTATCAGATCTTAGCATATCTACACCGGCTACTTTCATCCGCATGATTTCGGCAGTCTTCTTTGCCACTAATTCTTCTTCTAAACTGAGTTCAACCACTCTAGATGAGGCGCCTCTATGTAAATTAGATCTAAATTCACCTGGCTTAGCTTGACGTTCCATGACACCAACAATTTGTCCATCCACAATAAATATTCTAATATCCGCGCCACCTGCTTCTTTGATAAATTCTTGAGCAATCACTTGTTCCTTTAATTTGTAAAAAGCTTCCATTATGGATTCTGCACTATTTTTATTTTCTGCGAGTATCACTCCCAAACCTTGCGTGCTATTTAATAATTTTACTACTAATGGTTCTCCAATTTTATCCAGCAAAAATTGAAAGGTTCCTAAGTTATTGGAGATTACGGACTTCGGAACACCCAAACCATTAGCTGCTAAAATTTGAAGGCAGCTCAATTTATCTCTGGATCTTAATAGAGCACCAGACTTGACTGCTGTGAAAACCCCCATTAATTCAAATTGACGAATCACTGCGGATCCATATTCGGTGGCAGAACTTCCTATCCTTGGGATTATAGCATCTACATTGCCTATTTTTTCATATTGATAATATACTTGTGGTTCATCTTTTTCTAATACTAGGTCGCAACGCATATGGTCCACCACTCTCACATTCTGGCCACTTCTTCTCGCTGCCATTACCAAACTATGGGTAGAATACAAGGCTGGATTTCTAGATAATACAATTAGATTCATTGTGTATTATGTAAATTTAATATCAAGTAATTCGAATAAAATTATTAGTCAAAATAGTAAAACAAATTACTTAAATATCAATATTCTCTTAAGCAACTATGGTTTTAAGATACTAAAATTTTAATTTATATATTATCTTAATTTATTGATTATCTTACTCTTTATAGAGACGAATGAATTATGAATAGGATCGAACTCAACAATAAACGAACTATCAATGCTTGGGCCATGTTTGATTGGGCAAATTCATCTTTTGCATTGGTTATTGCAGTAGCCGTTTTTCCACTTTATTTTAATGGGATGATCCTTGATGATTTTACTTTTTTAGGGATGGAAATGACCGATACGGCACTCTTTTCTTATTCTCTATCTTTCGCATATTTAATAATTGCAATAATGTTACCCTTATTAAGCGGAATTGCAGATTATGGGGGAAAGAAAATTTTATTTATGAAAATTTTCACTACCATAGGATCTCTTGGTTGCATTGGCTTAGTTTTTTTTAAATCACACGATACTTTAGATATCGCATTGGTTGGCTTTATACTCGCAGTAATTGGCTTT
>Ga0114956_1004832_pt1 | contig 10154 bp, 12 predicted proteins | sample MaitaG_FD_87304 | JGI IMG/M metagenome (GOLD analysis project Ga0114956, IMG submission 87304) | Marine algal microbial communities from Maine, USA - Maine_Asex2 metaG | ecosystem: Host-associated > Algae > Red algae > Unclassified | place: Maine, USA | collected 2015-01-05 | reverse complement strand
TAGGCGTCGCCAGAAATGATTACCACATCCAGTTCATCCCAGCCACGGGCCAGTACCTCCTTGCGAGTGATGGGTAGCCAGTCTGAAGGTGGACGGTGTACTTGCATGGCGCGAAGTTACGGAAATCAAGATCGTTCTTCCCCTGGGTGGATTTACTCCGTAGTCTCGTCTTGCAGATCTCTGTCCATTTAGTAATTCAACAAATTGTTCAGCCCCAATTTTACTTTTGATAATTGTGTAATCGAGATCGTTCCCCTCTTTCTCTTCAGTCGTGATTTGGCTACTGCTCGAATTTGGAATAAAAGCAACTCGCTCGTTTTTTTTAATCCATTGTGATCATCAGGTTCCAGAATAATATTACCATGAAAGTGTTTGATCACCGATGTCATTGGGCAAACAATGACCAACCCAAAATTGTCATTCATTACATTACCACTTACTATGACAGCTGGTCTCAACCCTGATTGTTCTCGACCCTGGGTTTGGCTAAATTCCACATCCCATATCTCAGCCTGCTTCATCGTGTTCTTTTAGTTGCAAATAGTAGTCGTCCAAGCCCTCCTCAGCAATTGACAAGATGTCTGGATCATCTGAATATTGTTGAAATGATCTGGCATATCTGGCTTTGTCCAATTCTGTCAAGTAAATCTCGAGCGCGCGTTCGATGATCTTATTCTTTGGAAGGCTCAATTCAGTGGCTACCTCGGCTAATCTATTCAACAGCTTCTCTGGAAGAGAGGAAGTATAGGTTGTCATATGTTTACATTTTATATTTACGAATGGTAAATATATATTTTTCAGACAGAACTTGCAGGCAACCACAAATCTACCTTTGTCAATATCCCATGGGAAATTTGTACTTTTTGTTTTCCAGCAGTATGAGCAAGACATGAAAAGGCGGCAAGCACTAAAAAAATCAGGATGGATCGGGGCTTCGGCAATATTTGGCCCGGGGTTTATGATGGCTCTCCAGGGGTGTGCCTCAGACTCCGTTTTGACCGATGAGTTGTTGGTTTTTAACCCGGCTCAATTTGCACTGACACAAGCGATCGCAGATACCATATTGCCAAGGACCGAATCCCCTTCTGCAACCGATGTGCACGTTCCTGAGTTTATGGATCTTCTCTTGCGCGATGTTTTTTCAAACGAAGCAAAGGAGCACCTATTGAAAGGGCTAGATCAATTTGATCTTGATTGCAAATCAGTAGCTGGAAAATCTTTTGCCAAACTTGATGCCGCTGAACGACATGATTATTTAGGTCCACTGGACCAAAAGGTGATGAGTGCAAGGTATCCAGATAAAATTCCCTTTTATTATACGTTCAAAAAACTCTGTCTAGGTATTTATTATTCGACGGAAGAAGGGATCAAACAAAATCTAAAATATAACCCCATTCCTGGATCTTATCAAGGAGATATTGCCCTTTCTGATGATGGCATCATTGAGGTAGGAAATGAAATGTAATTACCTATTGAATAAATCGGGATAATGCAAAATGATCATACATATGATGCCATTGTTGTTGGATCTGGGATGACTGGCGGCTGGGCGGCGAAGGAGCTTACCGAAAAAGGATTAAAAACGTTAGTGCTTGAGCGAGGTCGGGATGTGAAGCACGTGCAAGATTATCCTACAGCTCAGAAACCACCATGGCAATTTGAACACCGTGGGCATCTCACCAAGGATGAAAAAGACCAATATCACATCCAGCATACTAAATATAATTTCGACGCCAGCAGCAAGCATTTTTTCGTCAACGATAAGGAACATCCTTACGTGCAGGAAAAACCCTTCTGGTGGTTTAGAGGGTATCAGACGGGCGGGAGATCGCTGCTCTGGGGTAGAGGAGCCTACCGGTTTAGTGATTTAGAATTTGAAGCAAATCTCAAAGACGGCGTAGGTGTTGATTGGCCCATCCGCTACAAAGACATTTCTCGCTGGTACGACTACGTGGAAGAGTTTATTGGTGTCGCAGGTTCCAAGGAAAATATCTGGCAGTTTCCCGACGGAAAGTTTCTCCCACCTTTTGAATTAAATGCCGGTGAAAAAGTGGTTAAGGAGAGACTCGAAGCTCACTATCCTGATCGTAAATTAATTCCAAATCGGGTTGCTCACATCACCCAGGCAAAACCTGGACAATTCAAAGGTCGTGGCCCCTGTCAATCCAGAAATATGTGTCACCGGGGCTGCCCGTATGGCGCATTCTTTTCGAGCAATAGTTCGACCTTGCCCGCTGCCTATGACACAGGTAATCTGACGTTGCAATCACATGCACTGGTCGAATCGGTTATCTACGATGATCAGAAAGATCGAGTGACGGGTGTACGTGTCATAGATTCAGAAACCAGGGAGACTACAGAATACTTCGCCAAGGTCATTTTTCTTTGTGCGTCAACTCTGCCCTCCACTGCAATTTTGCTAAACTCAAAAACTCCCCGTTTTTCGGATGGTTTGGCCAATTCAAGCGGAGTGCTGGGCCATTACTTGATGGATCACCACGGGGGGATCAGCGGCTCGGGTATCCTTGAGGGCTATGAAGACCGTGTCTACAGCGGCTCGAGACCAGCCATGGTTGCCATTCCTCGCTTTCGAAATATTGCCTCGCAAGAAATGGACTTCCTGCGTGGGTATGGTGTTTGGGGTGGGGCATCTAGGGTCAAATTAAATACGAGTCAGGTGGGGATCGGGCCAGATTTAAAGGAAAAGATGAATAAATACGGCCCATGGTCTATGACATTGGGTTGCCAATCTGAAACGCTTCCAAATTTTGACAACAAAGTGACCATCGACGAGGACAATCGAGATGCGCATGGAATGCCCATGCTCAAGATATCGGCAGCCTACGGTGACAATGAGCGCCGCATGCGGGTAGATATTAAGGAGCAGATTGGCGAGATGCTCGAGGTCATGGGCCTTAAGAACATTTCAGTCAATGAATCCGAACCGATTTTTGGAAACACAGTGCATGAGATGGGCACCGCGCGAATGGGCCGAGATCCCAAGACCTCTGTCTTAAATGCGTTTAATCAATGTCATGATGTTCCAAATCTGTTCGTTACAGATGGATCGTGCATGACATCTTCCGGTAACGTCAGTACCTCCTTAACATATATGGCCCTCACTGCCCGAGCAGTGGATTATGCTGTTCGAGAAATGCAGAAAGGGAATATTTAGGCACCCACACAAATTTTCTTTCTTTTTCTATGCAACTATTCAGATTTGCCTAAGTTCTCCCTATTGAAGCACAGCAATTTGGAAACGAGCGACCTAATACTAATAGCTGAAGTGGCAGCAGGTGATAAGAGTAAGATGGGTGTTCTCTATGAGCGACACTCACGCGATCTCTACTCCTACTTTATGCGCCTCACTCGCAATCGAGAAAAAAGCGAGGACTTGGTGCAGAATGTATTTCTGAGAATGTTGAAGTACAGTCACAATTTTAAAGGTGAAGGGAAATTTGTCTACTGGATGTTCTCGATAGCGCGCAATGCCTGGATCGATGATCACCGCAGAGCCAACCCACTGAAGAAAATGAAGGAAATAGAGAATATAGATCAAAAATACATTCAGGATCCTGAAAGCCTGGAGCAAGGTGTGGAGTTGAAAGAAAGGAAGGAAATCTTACAATATGCGCTAAGTAGATTGGCGCCGGAAAAGAAGGAAGCCATCGTACTAAGCAGATATCACGATATGAAATATCAAGACATTGCAAAAATAGCCAACTGCACTGAGAGTACCGTTAAATCACGCATCCGTCGAGGTATTGCTGAATTGCAAGAAATAGTGCGAACCATCCATTAATAATACGTCATGAAAGAATCACAAGATTGTAAGAATGCGCTCGATCATCTTTTTGCCGAGTTGGATTTACGGCCGGCAGATCGCAGTTTGATTGCGGAGATGATTGAAATATATCCTACATGCGAAGACCAGCTTCTGGAAGCTTATGCCGTGTGGAAAGATCTGGGCGACCGGGAGGTTTCTGTACCCAGCAGTTCTATGGATGCGTCTTTTTACAAAGCACTGAATGAATTTGAGGCTGAAGGATCGAGTAAAGTGGCTCCAGAAGCAGCAGTTGCGAAACCAATGTGGCAGAGCGCACTCAAATATGCAGCCGTCGGATTGGTGCTGCTTTTATCGGGAATGTTTGTTGGTCGGCAACTTGCTCCTACAGACAATTCAGTAGACATGGCAATTCTTGAGCAGGCTGATGAAGATATTCAGATTAATGTAGCTCGTATGACAATGTCTCGCTCCTCGACCCATAAGATGGAAGCAATCCAGGAGACGAAGGACATGGATGATCCAAGTGATAAAATTTTTGAGGCACTAAATCAGGTGCTGCTTTCTGACAGAAGCATCAATGTGCGCCTCAGTGCGATCGAAGCGATGCTGCATTTTTCGGATGATCCCCTTGCGCGAGAATACTTAATTAAGGCCATCCCGTATCAAGAGTCACCCATTGTGCAGATTGCCCTGGCCGATGCCATGATTAATTTGGAAGAGAAATAGTCCTTGGGTACCATGCAAGAAATGCTAGAGTCTGGTAAGCTAGAACTGGAGGTTAAAGATCACTTTGCAGATGCGATCAAAATACTTATGTAATTGACAATTAATAAATAAATTAATAATGAAGGGATTGGTAAGCCTGCCTCGCCGTCAGGCAGGTCCGTGGGAGGGAGTTGAGGCACGCTGGATTGGTAAGCCCGGATTAAAAGCGATCAATTAAAATCAAGACTATGAAGAAAATAGCACACATACTTCTACTGAGTTTGCTAGTAATCAGCTTGAGTGCCCAGACATTTTCAGATGAAGAAACACTGCGCATTGATCTGGATGGAATAGGGGAGGTGGGTCTTTATATCCATCGAGGTGATATAAAAGTGGTCGGATCAAATACCAACCAAGCCGTACTAAAATACACACGTAAACTTAAGTCTGCCTCGAAGAAGAAGCTGGAAGAGGCGAAATCGGAGATCAAATTAGTCACCGAAAAAGACAACGGCGTTCTGCGAATTTTTCATGAAGCTCCTGACTTGAAGTTTAAGGTTGATCCGGATGGACGAGGTCACTATCAATCACCCAATTGGAATAACTGGAATGATCGCTACCAGGTAAGTTTTGAATTTGTCATCGTTTTAGAAGTACCTGAAGGATTGAACCTTGAGGTGTCGAATCACCATAGTGGGCTTGCAGTTCGTGGAGTAACGGGAGACATCAGGGCACATAACCATCATGAGGATTTGGAGATTAATGATGCCGGTGCCAACGTACAGGCAGAATCGCACCATGGGGATGTCACTGTCTCGCACACCATGAATCCTACCAGTGATTCCTATTATGAGACGCATCACGGTGACATTCGGGTGTCGTACCGATCTGGCCTCAATGCTGAAGCTAATCTACATACCCATCATGGGGCCTTTTATAGCGACTTTGACTGGGACTACAGTCCGCTTAAGGTTTCTCAAACGAAATCAAGTAAAGGGACGAAATACAAAATAGGAAAGGACACAGTCGTCAAAATAGGAGAGGGAGGGCCGACATTGGATTTTCACACGCACCATGGGAGCATTTATCTGCTATCCAATTGATAATTGTCAATGGAAAATTGATAATTATTGAGGTTGAGTCTAAATCACACTTAAAGGAAGAATTTATATGAAAAATATATTACTATTTGCGATCATCATAATTACTGCTACTACGGTCCGATCTCAAAATGCCTGGGAGACGGTAAACATTGAACTTTCTGATCCTGGCAAGATAGGAACACTTGAGTTGCATATCCATAGAGGCATGATTACAGTGATCGGTGAAAATCGCTCTGATGTGGAACTCAGTTTTAAGCGCCAGGGAGATGAGGGTAGAGAAAGAAGTAAAAATGGACTTAAGCGAATTTCAGGATCTGCTGTCGATATTGACATTACGGAGTATAAAAATCACGTGGATATTGATGCTGGCAATGAACAAACGGACTATACTGTTCGGGTGCCCACAAATTTCTCGCTATCGCTTGCATCACACCATGATGCCGACATAAAAGTTCAAAATGTAATCGGAGAGCTGGAGGTGCAGAGCCATCATGGCGGTATTGAACTTGAAAATGTTGGTGGCTCGGTCCTGGCAGAAACACATCATGGAGGAATTCAGGTCTCCATGGTGAGCATCGACGGCAGCAAGCCAATGGCTTTCTCAACATATCATGGAGATGTGGAGGTCACTCTCCCTGTTGGGATAAATTGCATGACTAAGATCAACCCGGGGCGCGGAGAGATTTTTACTGATTTTGATATCGATATCAAGCCTACGCGACAGGAGAAAACAACGACCTCAGACGGTAAGCGCGAGATCAAGGTAGGTGGATGGGTTCAGGGACAGATTGGATCAGGTGGAAAGGAGTATATGTTTACGACGTACCATGGAGATGTGATATTGCGGAAGGGGTAAAATTTAGAATTTAGATTTTAGACGCCAGACTTTAGACTTGGCAGCTGCTTCCGATCAGGACCGGTATTATATCGCTCAAAGCAGGCTCGAAACCGCGCTTCCCAATTTCTCCGCTTCGCTGCGCACCTGCCTGCGGCAAAGGCAGGCTTGGGAATCGCTCCCGCAAAACTCACAGCTCACAGCTCAAATCTCACAGCTCAAGACTCTTCTTCGACACATACGGCATATCACGCAGATGCTGGGTAGAATGGTACGAATCCAGCCCCGAGATCGCAACCGTTTCGGCTTGATTTAAATCTAAGCTACCGTTGGGTTTTTGATAGTCATCGCTCAACAGTAGATGTTGAATTTCACCAACGATTAGGAGGCAGTCATTTGAAGGGATGGGAATTTCTTCGACTAGGCGCATGCCCATTTTTATCCGACTTTCGCTGACAAAGGGTGGAGCGAAGTCTTCAAAGTATTCTTCTTTGAAATCACAGGCAGAGAATTCAGAAATATCTTCCGGGTATTTTCCCGAGGTCTGATGTGCATTTGCGATTTGCTCCGTATGTATATGATTAATGGTGTACAATTTCGTAGCAGAAATATTGTCATACGTATGGCGCGGTACCACTGGTGGTCGCATGATAAATCCAAGCAAGGCGGGACTAGATCCCAGATGGATAACCGATGAAAAGACAGCCAAGTTGGTCTTCCCATCATTGGATTTTGTACCAATTAAATTTGCGCTCTTGTAGCCGGAGAGGCTGTTGATGAGATTGACTCTGGGCAGGCGCTCCATGGCTTGCAGGTCATCTTTATTCAGGTAATGCATAGGTGTCTTTAATTCGCGTTAGTTTTTCAATAAAAGGTCCTATCCCTGTATCCTGGGTGGGATAGGTAAGATGCATATAATTCTGGTTGTCTCTAACTACAATCGATGTTTTGTCAAAATCAATGACCAAGGCACCATACGAGATTGCCCAAACCCATGTCTCTAAAACTGCTTTAAAACCTATCAGGATGCCCAGTGGGCGCAATTCAATATTGGCATAGCTGGTATTGTTGTGCTTTTCACAGAGCTCGGTGATGGCAGGGGTCGCGGCCACAATTTGCATTCTTGGTGAGCCAATGCCCCGCAGCCTGAGGCGCTCTTTCCAGGAATATGAAGGACCGACCTGCAGCTTGATCTGGCGCTCTATTTCACGATCGTAGCGACTGATGTTGAACAGCATGGTCAGTTAAACAGCGAGGGGGGAGCTAAAGTTTTTATTTGGTTCACTTTGTGGAATGTGCTGGTACTGCTCTCTTATAAGCGAATCAAATTATCTGGCATGAAGCATTTCTTATTGGTTGGTTTGTGTTGCCTCGCTACGCAACTTTCCGCTCAATCCATCTCGACAAGTCAGGTAGCCTCGGCTGGTGGAGTGTTTGCACAAAACAATGTGTCACTCGACTGGACCCTCGGCGAACCCATGACGGAGAGATTTGGAGAAGCGACATTGCTTACTCAGGGCTTCTGGCAGGGCATGATGACCATCACCCCTGTCTACGAAGCTCCGGACCAATCCATAAAATTTTCGATTTATCCCAACCCATTTGCACAGCGATTCTATGTTGAGAACGAATCGCAACAGTCGCTGACACTCCAACTGTACGATGCCAGTGGATTATTAATACGTGAGCTGATCTCAGATGCTCACACCACCGATATAGACCTTGCCGCTTTCCCCAGCCAGATGATTATGGCTAAGGTGAGCTTAACGAAAAGTAAAGAACACCTCAAGACCTATCGTCTTTTAAAGTCAAACTAGTGCTCCACAAAATTAATTCGAAATCATGAATAAATTCCTACTTATAGTAAGTTGCATTTTTACGATGGGCAGCATTCATGCTCAGACCCCAATGTCTTTTAAATATCAGGCCGTAGCACGTGATGCAGGGAGTGAGCCCTACACCAACACCAATATTGGAATCCGTTTTACAATTTTGCAGGGAGGGGCTAGTGGTGCGGTTGTGTACAGTGAGACTCACACGGCAGTCACTTCTGAGCTTGGTGTTTTTAGCACCAATGTCGGTGAAGGAGCAGTTGTGAGCGGCGACATGCACGACATCGATTGGGCTGATGGATCCTATCATCTTAAGGTCGATCTTGATATGGCTGGTGGCAGCGATTACACCTTTATGGGTTCATCAGAACTACTGGCCGTACCCTTTGCGATGTATGCTGCGAATGCTGGATCTGCTCCCGCACCAGTGCACGAATGGGATAGTACGCGTTTGCGCTTTGAAGTAGCGGGCGGTTGGGGAGAATACATCGATTTGCGTGGTCCTGCCGGGCCTGCAGGCACAGATGGCAAAGATGGAGCAGGAGTGAAGATAGTGGGATCGGTAGCCAATGCAGCTGCACTCGATGCTGCCTATGCTGGAGAAGTTGGAGACATGTTTATTAGTCAGGATGATGGGCATGGTCATGTGTGGGATGGAGCGGCATACGCCGACGTGGGTCAAGTGAAAGGACCCAAAGGAGATCAGGGAGATGAGGGGCCAAAGGGAGATATAGGAGAGCAAGGCATGCCGGGTGACCAGGGTCAAAAAGGAGAAATGGGTGAACCCGGACCTTCACCAGACCACGAGTGGAATGGTACGCAATTGCGCATTAAAAAGGCTGATGGTACCTGGGGGAGTTATACGGATCTCGAGGGCCCTGGAGGCGGATCTTCGGTATGGGAGCTTAACGGCAATAAAGCCTACTATGAAAATGGCAACGCCGGTGTGGGTACCGACAACCCACAAACAAACTTTGAGGTAAGTGGAATCGACCAAACGAAGCTAAGAGTTACTTCCCAGAATGCTGGGACAACATCCTTGCAATTGTACAAACCCGGAAATTCAAAAATCGATTGGGGTATGTTTATTCAAAACGACAACAAACTGCGCATTTTTTCCTCTGACAATGACTTATCGAGCTTGGCCAGTCGTACTACTTTTTTTCCGAACGGCGATATTCGCCTGGGTAGTTCTCCCAATGTTGGCCATGTTGCAATCGGCACTGAACCAACTGATGCAAAGCTTTTGATAAATTATAAGAGTGCAAGTGGAAAACCCAATCTCCATATTAATCAAACCGACAATGCACTAGCGCGCATTTATTTTACCAATAGTACGTCTTCCGATCGATGGGTACAGACTGCCCAGAATAGCAACAGCGGAGCATCTCGCATGGCCTTTCACAATGGAGGATATATTCTTAGTATGTTGGATTTACAATTTGACGGTGGTACCGAGATAGATTTTTCAGGTCGTGTGGGAATAAATAAGTATACGCCTGTAACACAGCTGCATGTAAGTCACCCTCATGTCTCAGCACTTGATGACATTAAGAAAACAGGACTGCGCTTGCAAAACGAGGGTTCAAATAAGAATCACTGGACGTTTTATGGATACAATGCAACTGACAAACTACAGTTGATTTACAATGGAAATTTTATTGGTAATTTTGATGGCAACACAGGTGCATACTCTGCTACCTCGGATGAAAGGCTGAAGGAAAACATCAATGATGCCAGCAGCGTACTTAATCGTTTGCAACAGCTTGAGGTGAAGACTTACAATTACAAAGGTAGGAGTAAAGAGAAGACTATGGGTTTGATGGCCCAGGAAGTACTAGTACAGTTTCCACATCTCGTTTCCACTACAGGATCAGATCAGGAAGGTGCAT
>Ga0114956_1004830_pt1 | contig 10157 bp, 4 predicted proteins | sample MaitaG_FD_87304 | JGI IMG/M metagenome (GOLD analysis project Ga0114956, IMG submission 87304) | Marine algal microbial communities from Maine, USA - Maine_Asex2 metaG | ecosystem: Host-associated > Algae > Red algae > Unclassified | place: Maine, USA | collected 2015-01-05 | reverse complement strand
GCGGCGGCGAGGCTTGGTCCTCGGTGGAAAAACCTGCGGCGCTGGAAGCGGTGCCGCGCCGAACTCGAACATCATCGGTTCGCATATGGACGGCGTCGTAACTTAGATGTAGAATATTCGCAGTTATGCCTACGCGAAAAGGATCCAATCTACCTCTTGCCTTAGGGCTTCTTGCCTTGGGGCTTTTCGTTGTGATTTATGTAGCTACGTACTCGGGAGCAGTTCTCAAATCTAATTCGGATCAAAAGAATGTGTTCGGCGAGTCTGGCCCCCTGTATTTTGTCCCCTTTATGGATGTGGTGAACCTACCACTTGGCGTCGCACCGCCACAAGGGTACGACCCCTCCAAGGCGATCCAGCGACATCGGAACCTCACACGGTTTTATCGGCCCGCCATTTGGGTGCATTGCCGATTTTTTGGAGGAGAGCGGCCTGCCGAACGCCGACCGAGTATTACGTGGGGCTTGCAGCCCTGACTGAGTGCTGCCCCCGTAAGCGGGGACGTGTATGGTCAGCAGGCGTTGGGTTGGACGAGAAGTTTCGGCATCTTCTCATTCTATTCAGCTTGGCCTCTGTTGTCCACTGCCAGCCCGCGGACGTTCCTACACGTCGCACAACTGGACGGCGTGATGCAGCCCGTGGAACGGGTCGCGGGTCGGGATAAATTCCTGGCCGACCCAGCCGTCGTAATCGATCGATATCAGCTTCTTCATCACGGCGGGAAAATTGATTTCCTGGGCGGTGTCGGGTTCGCCGCGTCCGGGGTTGCCGGCGACGTGGATGTGGCCGATGACGTCCTTGCACTCTTCGATGCGGCGGATCACGTCGCCGTTCATCACTTGCACGTGGTAGATGTCGAACAGTAGTTTGCAGTGGTCCGAACCGACGGCGCGAATGATGTTGGCGACGTAGTCGATGTCGTCGCCCTGGTAGCCGGGATGACCCTTCATCGGATGCGAGTCGTCGCGCGTGTTTAAGTGTTCCACGCAAACGGTGACGCCCTTTTTCGCGCCGTAAGCGGCGAGTTCTTTGAGTGCTTTGACGCAATTCTTCGCGCCGTCCTCGGGTGAGATTTCGCCGGAGGTCGGATCTTCGGCGTCCTTCCATTTGTAGCCGGTAAACGCGATCACCCGCTTCACGCCCGCCTCGCTGCACGCGTCGATTCGCTTCTTGGTGGTGGCGATGATTTCCTTGTGATAGGTCGGATTGTTTAAGCCTTTGATGAACGGTGCGCCGGGCATGCCGTTCGAGGCGATGGCGCAGGTGAGGCCGTGTTCGAAAATGGTCTGCCACTCATCAGGGCCGACGAGTTCGATGCTGCCGCAACCGAGTTGCTTGGCGACTTCGCAGGTTTTTTTCAGGTCCCATTTTTCGCCCGCGACATTGAAACACCAGAAGACCACCGACTGGTTGATGTTGCCCCGTTTTGATGCCTTGCCCTCGGGGTGAGCTTGGCTAAGCGGAACCTGGCTGAGCGCTCCGGCTGCGGCAGCGATGCCGATGAGATCGCGACGGGAAACGGCGGGGGTATTTTGTGGGTCCATAATAAATCTTCTGCCATGTCGGGTTCGAACTGGCAACTGGTTTTGTTGCAGGGTGAGACGTCGCGAGATTGCGTCTTTTGCTCAGAAGATGTACCAATCGGAATGAACTTCTGGAATTTTTTCTATACGGTCATGGAGGTCTGGCCTTGGCTTTTCCTTGGTTTTGTCGGCGTTGCTTTTTTTGTCTGGTCGCGACGCAAGGCTTCGGCGCGTCCTGCGGTCGCACCACGACCCTTGCCTGCGCCTATTCATAAGGGGCTCTCCGAGTCCGAACGCGAGATGCGTGTGGTACTGTCGTTCAAGAACGCTGGTTTTCCGGAAGATGCGACGCTCCTCTGTAAAATGTTTGCCGACCGCGATGCCATTTTAGATTTCCTTGCGCATGGTGCCGAACACCACGCGGATACTCGCGACATCGACCAGCTAGTCCGCGCCACAGCCAGGTCGACGGTTCGTCTGGCCGAGCATATTCTCGACTTCGAACGCCGCGCCGCCGATCCCTTGCTCGGTTTGTCGGAGGCCGGGGTGGAGGATCTCGAACATTCGCGGGGAGATCTGCATGCCGCCTATGTCGCGTTGGTGAACACGCGCAGCCGACTTCGCCGTCGTGAAGTTCTTCATCCCGACGCGTTCAATCCGCACGATTATGCGCCGCTGCGAAAACTCGTCGCCGCATTGGAAGACGAGTCCGAGATTGCCAAGCGCGTTGAGACCCGCATGACCGAATTCGACAACACCTAGCAGGCTGACCTAGCGGCGGTTCCAAACCGAAGAGAAAATTATCATATCCTTTGAACACGAGCGCGCGCTAATCTGTCGATCAATCGGATGAAACTCTCATCACCCATCACAACCAAACTCGGATCCCCGCGGTCCACCTCCAGCGCCCCCATGGGTGCAATGGTTGTGCTTGGCCTGTTGTTGTCCCTCGGCTGGACGTCCGAAGCGCGGCATTGGCTTCAGCACCGGGTGCAAGCCGAGGCGGTTCGGACCGCTCTCACCGACGCAGAAAAGGTCGCGCGTCCCGCCGCCGAACAACCGCCCCGCACTTTTTCCAGTGCGCTGATCGTTCTCCCCCGCGAGATCGATCCGCCGCGTTCCAAGCGCGAAATACCGCCAGCTTCACCGCGGGCGCCTCCATTCCCGGGCTGACGAACCCCGCGTCGCCCGCCCCCCTGTAACAAAAATCGCACGCCGCACCGGTGTGTATTCATCGGGCTGTGCCATGTCTTGGCGCGGACCCTGACCGCCACCGTTTGCGCGGTCAAAACGGAATGGAAAACATGAACCCCATGCCTCTTTTACTCTCGGCCTTTGGTCCGAAAACACGACTCCTCAATAAACTCAACAAGCGCGCCTTGCGCATCCGCCAACTCGCTGAAGGTCTCAACTCGAACAACCTCCACGATCAAACCGCCACTTTGCGCAAACGCCTCGGCGACGGGGAAACGCTCAACGACCTTTGCGAGGACGCATTCGCGCTCGTCCTCGCCGCTTGCCGCGACGCCGTCGGCACCACCTATCCGGTTCTCGATGGCGAACGAACGTGGCACGAAATTCCCTACGACGAACAACTCGTCGGCGGCCTCGTCCTGCACCGTGGCGGGATCGCCGAGATGGCGACCGGCGAAGGCAAAACGCTCGCTTCAGTCGCCCCCGTCTACCTCAACGCTCTCACCGGCGAGGGGGTTCATCTGGTCACCCCGAACGACTACCTCGCCGCCCGCGATGCCGCCGCCATGGGCTGGATGTTTCATCGCCTCGGACTCACCGTGGGCTGTTTGCAACACGGGCAAACGCCCGAGGAAGTCCGCGCCCAATACGCCTGCGACATCACCTACGGCACGGCGACCGCGTTCGGCTTCGACTACCTGCGCGACAATATGGTGCTGTCGCGCGAAGCCCGCGTCCAGCGCGGGCACGCGTTCTGCTTGATCGACGAAATTGATTCGGTGCTGATCGACGAAGGTCGAACGCCGCTGATCCTGTCCGGAGCCTTGCCGGACGACGATACGGCACCGTTCCTCGTTCAGGCTCCTCGGGTCGAACAACTCGCACATGCCCAGCACCGTCTCTGTTCGCAGTTGCTAAAAGAGGCGCGCGAACAGGCCGTGTCCGGAGACTTGGCCGGCGCCGCGAGAACGAGGCTTAAGGTAAAGTGGGGCGCCCCGCGCCATCCCGGATTTTTGAACGTCATGGAACAAGCGGAGGTCCGGCGCGCGATGGAAAAGTTGGAAGGACAGCTGATGCTTGATCATGCACGCGTTCAACGTGACGCGCTTCAAGAAGAGCTGTTCTATTACGTAGAAGAGCGAAGTCAGGAAGCCGCCATCACCGCTAAAGGCAGCAAACTGCTCCCGGACCTCCCGCTTGAGGCCGAGTCTTTGAACGCGGCCCAACGCCAATCCTTAAACGCGGTCCATCAGCTGATTCGCGCGCATGCCTTGTACCAGCGCGACCGCGATTACATCGTGCAGAACGACTCGGTGGTCATCATCGATCCGACCACTGACCGGCCGATGCCCGGACGCCGCTGGAGCGATGGTTTGCATCAGGCGGTCGAGGCGAAAGAAGGCGTGCCGGTGCGTCGCGGCACCATCACCAAGGCGAGCATCACGCTGCCCAATTACGTGCTTCGTTATGACAAGCTGGCCGGCATGACCGGGACGGCGATCACCGAACGGGAGGAATTTCGTGAGGTGTACGGCATGGATGTTGTGCCGATCCCGACCCACCGTTTGGTTGTTCGGGATGATCTGGTCGACCGGGTCTTTCAGAGTAAGCGGGAAAAGTTCCGCGCGGTGGCGGCGGAGGTTGAGGCGGTTGCGGATCGCGGTCAGCCGATTCTGGTTGGCACGGGTTCGGTCGAAGACTCCGATCTGCTCAGCCGGATGTTACAACGACGTGGCGTTCGACACCAGGTCCTGAACGCGCGCGAACACGCCCGCGAATCGGAGATCATTTCCAGAGCGGGCCAGATCGGCGCGGTGACGATCGCCACCAACATGGCCGGACGCGGCACCGACATTCGACTCGGCGAGGGCGTGCTCGAACTCGGCGGTTTGTACGTGCTCGGCACCGAACGGGCGACCTCGCGCCGCGTTGACCGGCAGCTGCGCGGCCGTTGTGCCCGGCAAGGCGAACCCGGTTGTACGCGGTTCTTCATCAGCTTGGAGGACCCCTTGATGCGCTTGCACAGCGGCGACCGGCTCGGCGGCGTTCTCGGACGCATCGGCTTGGAGGAGGGCGAGCCGTTGGAGAGCCGTGCCTTGGAGCGCATGTTGCAACAGGCGCAGAAACATGTCGAAGCACAGCACACGTCCGGTCGACGGAAAACGCTGCGCAACGACCAAGCCGTGAACGCCCATCGCGAAGCCTTTTACGCTTGGCGCAACGCCCTGGTGGATGCCGAATCCGTGTGGACCTTTCTCGCCGACGATTGCGATCCCGAACGTTTGCTCGGCTTGCTCCAGCACCTCGAACAAGTGGTGCCGGGCTTCGAGGAAGAAGCCATGCGACAGATCGCTTTACAGGTCGCGAACCAAGCCTGGGCTGGCTATCTGGAGACGGTGGACCGACTCCGTGACAATGCGCGTTGGGCGTATCTGAAGCAGCGTGATCCGTTTACCGAGTTCCGGATTGAAAGCGCGCATAGTTTCGATGCGATGCGCGAAGGCTTGTTCGAAGAAATCGAAGAAGCCGTACTGTTGCAGCCGATTCCTCCGCCGACGCTTTCGGCGGAGCAAGGCAAGATGGTGGAGGACGCCTTGGAATGGGCCACGCAAGATCCCAAGCCCGATGCAAAACCGGCCCGGAACGAACCTTGTCCGTGTGGCAGCGGGAAAAAGTTCAAGCGGTGTTGTGCTTCGTAGCCGAGTCTTGCGTTCCGACGGAATGCAATTCCGTCCCACCGACACGGAATAAAATTCCGTGCTACAGCTTGGCGGATTGTAGCACGGACTTGCAGTCCGTGTCCGTGGCGCGGATTTGAAATCCGCGATCCTGTCTCAAGATTCATTGGTATTCTGCCAATGCTCGATCGGGCAATGTTGCAGGAAACAGGCGCTGGGAATCGTAAATTGAGGTATTCCAATCCGATGCCGATGCTTGCCTAATCCCATCAAGGTGCTTGTTTAAACAACTTCCTCCCCGCGCCATGAACCACGACATCCTCCACCGTGCCCTCCAGCCAATCGTCGAACGCAGAAACGGCCTGCGACGAAGTACGTGGCTCGCGGTGTTCTGGTGCCTCGCGCTGCTGCTCGCCTTGCTGCTGATCTTCGTGATCAAGCCAGGCCTCGGTGGCGCGGTGCTCGCCATCTGCGGCACGTTGCTTGCCTGGCTCGGCGTGCGCCAAGTCGCGAATAAAACCGGCATCAAGCCGCATCAGGTCGTCACCAATCTCGAACGCAAACATCCCGACCTGCAAGCGGTGCTGGTGACCGCCGTCGAACAGACGCCCGACGAAGCCGGCAAGCTGAACTACCTCCAAGAACGCGTGGTGCAACAAGCCGCGGATGAAGTGGCGGCGCGTCAGTGGGGCGACTCGCTGAATAAAAAGCGCTGCGCTTTCATGCGCGGACTCGGCCTTGCGCTCGCGTTCCTGTGCCTCTGCTTTTTCGCCACGCTGCTCGTTCGCGCCTTGCCCAACGCGTCCCAGTCCGCCGCCAACGGACTGCTCGCCAACCCCGATCCCGATAACATCGATCGCCCCGCCGAACCGCCCGCCCGCGACTTCACGGTCGAGGTCACGCCCGGCAACGCCGAGGTCGAACGCGGCACGCGTCTGGTCATCTCCGCCCGCTTTCCGAACGACGTCCCCGCCGAAGCCTCGCTCGTGATCGATAGCGATGGCAACAGCCGCACGCGGCCGATGAAGAAGAATCTCGACGATCCGGTGTTCGGTACCGTGCTCAACGAAGTCGACGCTTCCCTCGATTACCAGATCGTGTTCGACGACGGCGCAGCGTTGGAAGGTTCGTCGGACACCTTTCATATCGAGGTCTACGAACTGCCGCGTCTCGTTCAAGCCGACGTGACCGTCACACCGCCTTCCTCCACCAAGCTGCCGGTGCGGACGGTCGAAGACACCAAGCGCGTTCGAGCTTTTGAAGGTTCGACGGTCGCTTGGACCTTCCAGCTCAACAAACCCGCCAATGGGTTCATCGAGATCCAATCGAAAGATAAAGAGGCGGAGCCCACGACCATTTTTCCGCTCCAACCCGGTCCGACGAATACCGCCGTCACCGTCGAACTCCAACCGTTCGAGGAGACCCGCTTCACCCTGCACCTGCTTGATGCCTCCGAACGCACCAACCGCCGCCCGCCAGTGTTCACCATCAAGGTACAGAAAAACGCGCCGCCGCGGATCGAAGTCGCCTTCCCCAAGAAGGACGCCGACGTCACCCCAATCCAGGAACTGCCGATCGAAGCGAAGGTCTGGGACGACGCCGGGCTACTCGCCGCTGGTGCGACCCTCACCTTTGCTGGCGAGACCATCGACGTTCCGCTCTCGCTCGACGACTTCAAGGCCGACAAGAAAGTGCCGCTCGCGACCTTGTTGGACTTTGAAGAACTCGGCGCCGAACCCAATCAACTGCTCACCTACTTCTTTTGGGCCGAAGACAAGGACAGCGCTGGTGAGGCCCGCCGAACCGAGTCCGATATGTACTTCGCCGAGGTTCGGCATTTTGAGGAGATCTTCCAAGAGATGCCGCCGATGCCCGGCGAACCCAGCGAGGAAGAACAGCAGCAAATGCAGATGGCGCAAGAGCTGTTGAACGGCATGAAAGAGGTGATCAACGCCACGTGGAACGTGAAGCGTCGCAAGGCCGACCATCCGAACAACACCGAGGACCGTGAAGGCATCGCCACCTCGGTGGAGGCGATTCACGAGAAGTCCGCCGCCGCCCTCGAAGAACTCACGGAGCCCGAAATGGTCGGCGCGCTCGAAGCCGCGATGGTCGATATGGCCGAGGCGGTGGCGACCCTCCGCGCGTTCGAGGAAGAGACCTCGATCGAAACGGCATTGGCGGAGGAACAGTCCGCTTACGACCACTTGCTCGATCTGCGCGCGCGCATTTTCCAAGTGATGCAACAATCCCAACAGCAGCAGCAACGTCAGAGCCAAAGCCAGTCGCAACGGCAGCAACGCCAGCTCGATAACATGGAGTTGCGCGAGGAGGACAAAAATTACGAGACCGAACGAATGGCCGAGGAGGAACAACAGGAGCAGCAGCAGTCCGAGCAACGCGAAGATCTGCAAATGCTGTCGCGCCTCAAAGATCTCGCCAAGCGTCAGGATGACATCGGCGACGAACTGAAAGAACTTGAGGCGGGACTTGAGGCCGCTGAGGACGCAGCCGAACAGGCCGAACTACAACGTCAGCTCGAACGCCTGCTCGAAGAGCAACGCGAGATGCTGGCCGACATCGATGAGGCGCAGGAACGGATGGAGTCCGAGGAAAACCGCGAACGCACCGCCGAGGCGCGCGAGCAGTTGGCGGAAACGCGCGAGCAGGTTCGGGAGACGGCGGAGCAGATCGAAGAGGGCCAACTCAATCAGGCCGCGAACAGCTCGCAGCGCGCCGAAGAAAAACTCCAGGAACTGGCGCAGGACTTTCGCGAGAAAACCGCCAATCAGTTAAATGAGTCGATCAAGGAACTGCGCGACGAAGCCCGCGAACTCGCCGACAACCAGGAGCAGCTTGCGGGTAAACTCGAGCAGCGTTCGGAGAACCAAAGCAACGGAGTCGAAAACTCATTGGAGAACGGGAAGCTTTCACGCGAGTTCGTGGAGCAGGAGCAAAAGTTCGACGAGCTACTCGAAAACCTGCAGGAACTCAGCGAGCAGGCCGAGGAAGGCGAGTCGCTGCTGTCGCGCAACGTGTACGAGGCGATTCGCGAAGCCGAAACCAGCGGCACCCGCGAGCAATTAGAAAAGGCCGGCGACTTCTCCCGTTGGAACCGGCTGGAGCAAGCGGCCGAGTCCGAAGAGCAAGCACGGGCCGGCATCGAAGAACTGCGCGAAAAAGTCGAAGCCGCGGCAGAAAGCGTCCTCGGCGACGAGACCGAGGCCATGCGCATGGCGAGTCAGCAGTTGCAACAATTGATCGAAGACGCCCAAGCCGAAGCAGCCCGCAACGGCGCGCCCACCGGCGAGGAGCCGTCAGAATCGTCCGGCGAGCAGCCAGAGGGGCAGCAACCCGGCCAAGGCCAGCAGCCTGGTTCGGAATCATCGGATCCACGTGAAGGTCAACAGTCTGGCGAAGGACAGCAGCCGGGTGAAGACGGGCAGCCACCGGGCGAAGGACAACAACCCGGTGAAGGGCAGCAGCCCGGCGAAGGCCAACAGCCTAGTGAAGGCCAACAGCCCGGCGAAGGACAACAGCCTAGTGAAGGCCAACAGCCCGGCGAAGGCCAACAGCCCGGCGAGGAAGGACAGCAACCGGGAGAAGGACAGCAACCCGGCGAAGGCCAACAGCCCGGCGAGGAAGGACAGCAATCGGGAGAAGGACACCAACCTGGCCAAGGCCAACAGCCCGGACAACAACCTGGTGAAGGACAGCAGCCGGGGCAGGGCGAAGGACAACAGCCCAGGCAAGGCCAGCAGCCGGGGCAGGGCGAAGGACAACAGCCCAGGCAAGGCCAGCAGCCTAGCCAGGGACACCAACCAGGGCAGCAGCCCGGCCAGCAACCCAGCCAGCAACTTGGGCAGGGGCAGCAACCGGGACAAGCTTCCGAACCGTCCGAACCGTCGCAGCGCCCCTCGAATTTTTTCGACGAGTGGAACCAGACCCCGCAAACCGAAAACGGCGGCAATGGCGGCGGCAGCCCCAACGCAGAAGCCGCTCCCTTCACCTCGTCCGACGACTACCGTGAGTTTGCGGACAAGCTCCGGGATGTCGAAGAAATGATCGACAGTCCCGAACTGCAACGCGAAGTCTCGCGCGTTCGCGAACGCGCCAAGGAAATCCGCAAGCGCGCCCGCACCCAAAGCGAGGCGCCGCAGTGGGATCTTGTCGGCGACAACGTCATCGAACCGCTCAAAGCCATCCGCGACTCGGTCAACGAAGAGCTCGCCAAGCTCGACAAGAACCGCCGCCTCGTCCCGCTCGACCGCGACCCCGTTCCCGAACGCTTCGAGGACCTGGTGCGCCAGTACTACGAACGACTCGGTTCGGGAAAATAGTTGGTCGTTGGTTCCCCACTCGCAATCGGCTCGGGAGGCCCCTCGCCCTGCGAGATTTGAAACTACTCTGTCGCCTCCGAATTTGAACCAACTCGTAATCGGCTCGGGAGGCCCCTCGCCCTCCAGATTTATATTTTCAATGCGAGATTTGAAACCCGAGTTTGAAATTTGAAATGTGAGATTTGAAATGATCTCGTTGAACCATGGCAAGCATCGAACGACTCAAGCCCGACCAGTGGCAGCGTCTCCGCGACATCCGTCTGTGCCTGCTCAAATCCGATCCGGACTCCTTTGGTTCGACCCTCGAACGCGAACAAAACTATAGCGCCGAAGAATGGGCCGAGCGATCTGGAAACCCAAACGTCGCGACCTTCTTGGCCACCGAAAATGGCATCGACTACGGCATCAGCGTCGGTGGTCCG
>Ga0114956_1004826_pt1 | contig 10161 bp, 4 predicted proteins | sample MaitaG_FD_87304 | JGI IMG/M metagenome (GOLD analysis project Ga0114956, IMG submission 87304) | Marine algal microbial communities from Maine, USA - Maine_Asex2 metaG | ecosystem: Host-associated > Algae > Red algae > Unclassified | place: Maine, USA | collected 2015-01-05 | reverse complement strand
TGATTTTTCCACGTAGCTAAGGCTATGCGGTAAAATAACGCCTCATAAGGCACTCAAAATAATTGGCAGTTAATTGTCAACTTATTTTTGTCAGACTACTTAATCTTTTTAGAAACGATTAAGCCCTTTTGAGAAATATATAAAGAGCATTTAGTACAGTGTGTAACAAGTTTTTATGTGTTTTAAAGCTACCCGCCTAAAGTTGCTGATTATTTTTTCTAAACCACCCCTCGGCTACGCTCGGGGTTCGGACTAATCGTACCCCGAGCGTACGGTTCGTCGCTACGATCGAGGGGTATATGCAACGAAGCAGTTCGGCAACTTTAGAAGAGTAGCCTGTTTTAAGCACATCCCAAGTGTCATTTCGACGATAGGACATATGGAGCGTTGTTTGAAACCTGAAAAAACTTAATACACACTGTATTTAGGATAGCTAAGACTTATTGAGTTAAGAATATTAGATCTGTTTGATATTATGATAAACAGATACCTTTTTTCTGGTTTTAAATATTTGACATTACTATATTTACCAATAAGTGTTTAATGTGTTATATAATACCAGTATCATTTCTTAGACAAAAATTATTCCAAATCGGTTGCATCAATGTTTAATTTTTTTTGAACGCTTATCAGCGATTGATAAAATAAAGAATCTTCAGCTGATTTTAAAAGTCTCAATAAGCTCTTAGGGTAATGAATAGATGTGCATTACTTTTTGTCAAAAAATAACCCATTGAAAAAACTAATGCTATTTTAGAGTGTTGTTCAGGGGTGATAAGGCATGATGCGCACCTGCACCGCTAGATATTGTTGGGGGATGAATTACAAAGTAAATAATTCTTTGGTCCTGAAAAAGTATAAGTAATAAAAGAAAATTAAATATAATGCAAAAAAGACAATGGCTCATTTCGGGCATATTGACCTTGGTTATTTTGTTGGGCGCTGCTCTTGCTTTTCAAGTCTTAAAAGCGAAAAAAACGTCAACAGTATCGGATGCAAAGCCAGAAGTTGTAATCAGAGAAGTAAATGTGGCACAGTTTGCGCCCACTACTTTGTCTAGTGAAATTGCTTTGGATGGTCGATTGAGTGCCTACGAAAAAGTAAGCTTGGGTTCTGAGGTTACAGGGCGTTTGCTCTCAACGGGCAAAAACCATAAAATTGGCAGTTATTTTTCTAAAGGCGATTTGTTGTTTCAAGTAGCCAATAGTGATGAAAAGTTGAGTTTGTATGCGCAAAGAAGTAGTTTGCTTAATGCCATTACGCAAATTATGCCCGATTTGAAATTTGACCACCCACAGTCTTTTGATTCTTGGAAAAGATATTTGGATGAAATGGATGTGAAAAGTGTATTAAAGGAATTACCCAAACCTCAAACCGACAAAGAAAAATATTACATTGCTGGTAAAAACATTTATAATCTCTATTACAGCATTAAGAGTGCAGAAGATAGAATGGGTAATTACAATATTTATGCGCCTTTTAGTGGCGTGTTTTTGTCGGTCAGTGCCTATCCTGGTTCTCTGGTAACGCCTGGAATGACTTTGGGGCAATTGATGAATACTTCTCGTTTTGAAATGGTGGCGCCTTTGGCAATGGACGACATCAAATATGTATCTACGGGTCAGAAAGTAAGTTTGTCTTCTGAGTCTTTGGGTGCAACCTGGACTGGAAGTGTGAGTCGAATTTCCAATCAATTAGACCAAGCCACTCAATCCATTCCTGTTTATATTTCGGTTACTGGTAAAGGTTTGCGTGACGGTGTTTTCTTAAAAGGAACCTTAGCTGGAAAAGAACTTTCGGGTGTTAGTGAAATTCCTCGTGCAGTCATTATAGATCAAAACCATGTTTGGGTTTACCAAAATGGGAAAGCGGTCAAGAAAGCGTTGGAGATTGTGGCAAGAAAGGATCAGCAAGTAATTGTTAAAGGTTTGAGTGAAACAGATCAAGTGATTACTTCTGGTGTAAACAATATTTATAGTGGTCAAGAATTGAGTTTGCGAAAAAGCTAAGAGATGAGAAGTATAATCAATTTTTTCCTAAAAAATGCAGTTGCAGCCAATCTCTTAATGGTGTTCCTTTTCATCATTGGAGCCTTTGGTTTGAGTCAACTCAAAACCAGCTTTTTCCCCGAAACACCTCTTACCAACATCAACATCCAATTGGTGTATCCTGGTGCTTCTCCCGAAGAAATGGAAGAGGGTATTGTTACCAAGATCGAAGAGAACTTGATTGGCGTGACGGGTGTAAAGAGAACCACCTCTTCGTCTTCTGAGAATGCAGCTTCTGTTAATGTGGAGATTCAAAAGGGCTATGACATTGATCTGGTCATACAGGATGTCAAAAATGCCGTAGATCAAATCAGTTCTTTTCCTGCCGATTTAGAACCGCCCATTATTTACAAAATAAATCCATCGGTGCAGGCGTATATTTTTTCACTTAGTGGCGATGTCGATTTGAGGACCCTTAAAAAGACTGCTCGGAAAATGGAAGACGATTTGTTGGCTTTGGATGGCATTTCAAAAGTAACCATAGACGGCTTTCCCGATGAAGAAATAGAAATCAGTTTTAGGGAATCAGATATGCGGGCAATGAATTTGACCTTTGATGAAGCGGTTGCCGCAGTCGCCAAAACCAATTTATTGACAACAGGGGGAACCATTAAAACTCAAGAGGAAGAATTACTGATTCGCGCCAAAAACAAGCAATACTATGCGGAAGCATTTGAGGACATTGTTGTACGGAGTTCTTCTGATGGGGGTTTGGTAAAATTGCGTGAAATTGCTGATGTTAAAGATCAGTGGCAAGATTCTCCAGTGCGTTCTTTTGTAAATGGTAAAACGGCTGTAATCGTAACGGTTTTAAGTACAAGAGCCGAAGATATGTTCGAAAATTCTAATTCGACTCAGGAATATTTAAAAACCTTTAAAGAAGCCAATCCAGCTTTTACTGTTAGCCAAATTCGAGATGGAAAAAAATACTTGAATGGGCGAATTCAGTTTATTTATAAAAATGGAGCCATCGGGTTTTTATTGGTCTTGTTGCTCTTAGCAATGTTTCTTAACATCCGTCTTGCCTTTTGGGTTGCCTTGGCAATTCCAATATCCTTTGCAGGAATGTTTTTGGTTGCAGCTTATATAGGGTTGACCATCAATGTCATTACCACTTTTGGAATGATCATCGTTATTGGTATTCTGGTAGATGATGGAATTGTCATTGCGGAAAACATCTTTCAGCATTATGAAAGGGGAGCCAAACCTTTTGAGGCAGCAAGAGAGGGAACTTTAGAAGTTTTACCAGCAGTTAGTGCCTCTATTTTAACGACAGTCATTGCTTTTTCTGCTTTCCTTTTTATAGAAGGAAGGTTGGGAGATATTTTTAGTGAAATGGCGATTGTCATTAGTGCCACCTTGATTTTTTCTCTTATAGAAGGTGTTTTAATTTTACCAGCCCACATTGCCCACTCCAAAGCTTTGAGAGAAAAGCCAAACAAAGTAATGCAGTTTTTTGATGGGATTATGTCTTTTATTAAAAACACATTGTACAGTCCAGTTCTTAAGTTTTCTATGAAATTTCCCATTCCTACTTTGGCGATTTGTATTGCTGGAATGTTGGTTGTTTTTGGTGCGTTACAAGGTGGTTTGATTCAAGGAACGTTTTTCCCCAATGTCCAACGAGATGACTTCTCTGTTACCTTAGAAATGCCTGCAGGAACTTCCGATGATCAAGTCTATGCAATTTTAGAACGAATAGAAACCGCTGCTCAAGAAGTCAATGAAGAATATAAAGAGCAATATTTTGGTGGAGAGGGGAATGTCATTGAGCTGATTCAAAAGTCGATTGGTCCAAATACCTATCAGGGAAAGTTGGACTTTTATTTGATGGATGGTGAGGAACGAAAAGAGGTGAAAAATAGAATGGTGACCAATGCCATTAAGGAAAAATTGGGTGCTGTACCCGAAGCCGATAAACTTATTTTTGGCTTAGGTGGAATTTTTGGTGATCCCGTCTCTATTTCATTATTAAGTAGCGATGCCAAAGAGTTGGAACAAGCCGTTGATGAGTTGAAAAGTGAGCTGAGAAGTATTGCTGATTTGACCGACATACAAGATTCTAATAAGGAAGGACTTAAGGAAGTAAGCCTGAACTTAAAACCGCAAGCTTACAATCTAGGCTTGACCTTGGGAGACATTATGCGTTCGATACGACAAGGTTTTTTTGGTGCTGAAATACAACGATTGCAAAGAGGTTCAGATGAAGTCAAAGTTTGGGTTCGGTATAAGTTGGACGATAGAAGTTCCATTGCCGATCTTGCCGATATGCGTATTCGAACCAATAACGGCTTGGCTGTTCCATTGCGAGATTTGGTTGAATTTGAGACCGAAAGGGGAGTGGTGGCAATTAATCACATTGATGGACAGCGGGAAATTCGGGTTACCGCAGATGTTGGTACCGACGATGCTTCGGTGAGCGACATCAACAATGATATAAAGGCCATCATACTACCGAAAGTGTTGGCAAAATATCCTTCTGTTGGCGTTGGTTTTGAGGGACAAGCCAGAAGCAATGCAGAATCTATTGCTTCTATGCGAAGAGTCATGCCCATTGTTTTGATGTGTATGTTTTTTGTGATCATCATTACTTTTAGTTCAGTGAGTCAAGCAATGATTGTTTTTATGTTAATTCCTTTTAGCTTTATTGGAGTTGGCTTGGGACATTGGATGACCAGCACACCCATTAGCTTTTTATCGGTCTTAGGAATCATTGCATTGATTGGTATTTTTGTCAACGATGCCCTAGTTTTTATCTCTACTTTTAATTCAAAAATAAAAGAGAACATAGATTTCAAAACGGCACTTTATGAAACAGGTTTGTCTCGTTTTAGACCAATTACCTTGACCACTGTAACGACTGTTGCAGGTTTGTTGCCCATTTTAACCGAAAAAAGTGTACAGGCACAATTCTTGATTCCGATGGCGACTTCTGTTGCATTTGGTTTGATTTTTGGCACCTTTATTTTGCTTGCCTTGATTCCAGCATTATTGGTTATGGCGAATAAAATTAGATTGACTGCTACGACCCTTTGGACAGGAAAAGATTTGTTGCCAGCAATGGTCGAACCTGCCTATCCAAATAGAGAACACCCTTGGCCTTTGACCTTGATATTTGCCATTTTACTATTCGCATCTATTGGTGCTTTGGTATTTATTGCCTTAAAGGTGATGGGGAAAATTGTTTGATGGATTTCGGGACATCGTGAGTTTGAGATGTCGGGATTTGATTATTATTTAGACCAGTCTCAACACCACTATTAACATAGAATAATTTGACATGAGATTTTACTTGATAATATTGTTTTTTATAGTGTCTACTGCTGTTCAGGCACAAGATACTGCTGAAGTGATGACCTTGGAAAAGGCGATTGTCATTGGGTTGGAAAACAACTTTAGGATAAAAATTGATGAGCAGTCGGTAAAGATTGCTGAAAATAATAATACTTGGGCAAGAGCTGGAAAGGGCATTACAGTAGATTTGAGGGGATTCTTTAACAATACGTTGACCAACAATAATAATCCAGCCAGCTTTTTACAAGGTAATTTTTACAATGGTACTTTGGGTGTGGCTGCAGATGCCAATTGGGTGGTGTATAGTGGAGGCAGAATCAGTATTGCTAAGGATCAGTTGGCATTGGCGGTAGACCAACAGCGATTGGCACAAGAAACAGGTATTCAAGAGTTGTTTCGAAATGTCTACAACAGTTACTATGCCATTTTATTACAAGAAGAACGATTGAATGTTTTAAAAGAAAGCTTTAGATTGTCAAAGAGCCGTTTGGATTATGAAGAAATAAAAAAAGATTTTGGCTCTAGTAATTCTTACAATATTTTACAATTTGCCAGCAATGTATTGAACGATTCAACCAATGTAACTTCTCAGGAAATTCAAGTAGAAATTGCCAAGCGGAATTTTTATGATGTATTAGATATAGTAGGAATGGGTAATTATATTTTTACCGAAAGTTTGAATACCACCATAGAAGAAATCGACGAGTCCGCCTTAAAAGATAAATTGGCAGAAGAAAATTTTACCCTAAAAAGTTTGGCACTCATTGCCGAATTAGATATGCTAAACACCCAACTTGCCGATGCATCACGAAAGCCAACCATCAGTCTTAATGGTTCATTGGGTTTTTCAGAAAATGGCTTTAAGTTTTTCAAAGAAAATCCAGCAACTGGCGATCCTTTTGCGTTTGTTTTTGGTTCACAGGCGAACATCGGATTAAATGTCAATGCCAGTTGGAGTTTGTACGATGGTGGTGTGCGAAAAGCGAACATTGAAAATGCCAAACTTCAGGAAGAATTGACCCAAATGAATGTTTTAGAAGCCAAAGTCGCCCTCGAAAATCAACTCGACATTTTAATTGCCAATTACGACAACCAACGAACACTTATACAAATGGCTGATGAGCAACTCCAGCTCAGTCAGCAAAACCTAAGCATTACCGAAGAACGCTTTAAAGCTGGAAGGCTTACTTCTCTAGACTTTAGAAATGTACAAAATCAATACCTCAACGCAGCCTTTAATAAAGTCAACGCCATTTACCAGTTGATTTTGACCAAAACACAGATAGATTATTTGGTGGGGACTTTTGATAAATAAGCTCAATGATAAACTTTTTCACGCAAATCATTAACACTTACAACTGTTTTCTTACCTTTGCGCCCTAAACTATAGAAAGTTCATTTTTTTTGAAAATTATTGTCGAAACAGGTTCATCTATAAGTTTTATGACAAAAGCGCATAAATCTTGTGTTCAAAATATGTTCCTGTTGGAGGCAAAAATTTTCAAAGAGAACAAATTTAAACTTTAACAAATCAAATTTTAGTATGGCTCTAACGATCATTTATATAATTCCCATACTTGGTGTAATCGCCTTAGGCTACACCTTTTGGCGTTCTGCCTGGGTATCAAAGCAAGAAGTAGGAACAGAAAAAATGGCAAGGATTGCTAAGTACATCGCTGATGGTGCAATGGCATTCCTTGGTGCTGAATATAAAGTCTTGTCTATTTTTGTTATAATAGTGGCTGTTTTATTAGCTGTCGCAGGTTATATGCAAGCGGGTTCTTCGCCTATAATTGCTGCATCTTTTATATTAGGTGCCATCTGTTCTGCCGCTGCTGGATATATTGGTATGAAGGTAGCAACCAAAGCAAATGTACGTACCACAAATGCTGCTCGTACCAGTTTGGGACAAGCACTTGAAGTCGCTTTTGCTGGTGGTTCTGTGATGGGATTGGGAGTTGTTGGATTGGGACTATTGGGACTTGGTGGTCTTTTTGCCATCTTTAGTACCGTAACTGATTGGGATATAAACAAAATCATTACTGTTTTAACGGGTTTTTCTTTTGGCGCTTCCTCTATTGCATTGTTTGCACGTGTAGGTGGAGGTATTTATACAAAAGCAGCCGATGTTGGAGCAGATTTGGTAGGTAAAGTAGAAGCAGGTATTCCTGAAGATCATCCATTGAATCCTGCAACGATTGCAGATAATGTGGGGGACAACGTAGGTGATGTTGCTGGTATGGGTGCCGATCTTTTTGAATCGTATGTAGGTTCAATCATTGGTACAATGGTATTGGGAGCGGCATTTATTGGTGTCTCTAATGGTTTTGAAACAACGAATTCGTTTAGTGGTTTGAATGCCGTATTATTGCCTTTAATGTTGGCAGCAGTCGGTATCATAACTTCTATCATTGGTACTTTCTTTGTAAAAGTAAAAGAGGGTGGTGATCCACAAAAAGCATTGAACAGAGGAGAGTTTATCTCTGCATTTTTAATGTTGTTGGCTACTTTGGGCTTATGTTATTACATTTTGCCAGCTACTTGGGACTATACAGAACCTTTGTCTGGTATTACTAAAACCATTACGCCTTTATATGTATTCTTTGCCGTGATTTGCGGATTGGTTGCAGGTTTATTGATTGGTATGGTTACCGAATATTATACAGGATTTGGTACGAAGCCAGTAAAAGGAATTGTAGATCAATCTTTGACTGGTGCTGCAACAAACATTATTGCTGGTTTGGGTGTAGGAATGTACTCTACGGCTATTCCAATTCTTATTTTGGCTGCAGCTATTATTGGTGCTTATTATTTTGCTGGATTATACGGAATCGCTATTGCAGCGGTAGGAATGCTTTCAAATACGGGCATTCAGTTGGCAGTAGATGCTTACGGTCCTATTTCTGATAACGCTGGAGGTATTGCTGAAATGAGTGAATTGCCTGCTGAAGTTCGTGAGCGTACCGATAAATTAGATGCAGTTGGTAACACCACTGCTGCAATTGGTAAAGGTTTTGCCATTGGTTCTGCTGCTTTAACAGCACTTGCCTTATTTGCTGCATTTATTACTTCTTATAATCTTTCTCACGAAGGTCAAGAATTAACGGGTATTGACATTACCAATCCAAACGTAATGGCTGCTTTATTTGTAGGAGGTATGTTGCCATTCTTGTTTAGTGCTATGTCAATGGGAGCTGTAGGTCGTGCGGCAATGGATATGATCCAAGAAGTTCGTCGTCAGTTTAAAGAAATTCCAGAGCTTAGAAAAGCATTGGATGTGATGAAAAAATACGAAGAAAAAGGCGAAGAGGACAAGAGTAAATGGGATGCTGCTGATTTGGCTACTTTTGAAGCAGCTGATGGTAAAGCAGAATATCAAAAATGTGTTGATATTTCTACCAAAGCTTCTATTCGTGAAATGGTCGCTCCTGGTTTGTTGGCTATTTTGGCCCCTATTGCTGTAGGTTTCATTGGTGGCGCTGAAATGTTGGGTGGTCTTTTGGCTGGTGTAACGGTTTCAGGTGTATTGATGGCGATCTTCCAGTCTAATGCTGGTGGTGCTTGGGATAATGCTAAGAAAATGTTTGAAGATGGTGTTGAAATTCAAGGAAAAATGTATTACAAAAAATCAGAGCCGCACAAAGCTGCAGTAGTTGGAGATACAGTAGGTGATCCTTTTAAAGATACATCAGGTCCTTCATTGAACATCTTATTGAAATTAATGTCGGTGGTTGCTTTGGTAATTGCTACGATGATATAAGTTTTAAAAAATGCATCAACACCTGTCAGGTTTTTAAAACCTGACAGGTGTTGATGCATTTTTTAAATCCTCGTTAAAAACAACCTGTCAGATTTTTAAAACCTGTCAGGTTGTTTTTAACGAGGATTTTTTGTTTTATTAAACAGGAAGTTTGTATTTTTAGACTTCAAATTCAACTCGCTTTTTTTAATTGTTCTATTCAAACTTCTTTTCTTTCTGAATAGATTGAACAATTACCCTGTTATTATCATTGATTATCCTGAAAGCTCTCACTTAAATTGCAATAAAATTTTATTAAAATGAATGAATTTTTTCCGCACTTATTCCAACCATTAGACCTTGGTTTTACGACTTTGAAAAATCGAGTATTGATGGGTTCTATGCATACTATGTTGGAAGAAGTACCCAATGGTTTTGAACGAGCTGCGGTGTATTTTGCCGAGAGAGCCAAAGGGCAAGTAGGCTTAATTGTTACGGGTGGTATTTCTCCTAATAAAGATGGAGTGGTTGCCACTGGTGGGGAATGTTTGATCAAAGAAAGTCAAATCCCCAAACACCAATTGATTACCAATGCCGTTCACAAAGAAGGGGGTAAAATTTGTTTGCAAATTCTACATACAGGGCGTTATGCTTATCACAAAGGGTTGGTCGCTCCTTCTCCAATAAAAGCACCGATTAATATGTTTACACCTCGTGAAATGAATGAGGAGGATATTCAGCGAACCATTAATGATTTTGCCAACTGTGCGGAATTGGCACAAAAAGCAGGCTATGATGGGGTAGAGGTGATGGGTTCCGAAGGTTATTTGATCAACCAGTTTTTGGTAAAAAGAACCAACCATCGAACCGATGAATGGGGCGGCGAATATGAAAATAGAATGCAATTCCCATTAGAAATTATTAAGGCGGTAAGGGAGCGAGTTGGTGAAAATTTTATTATCATTTATCGCCTTTCTATGTTGGATTTAGTAGAAGGTGGTAGTACTTGGCCCGAAGTGGTTAAGCTGGCAAAAGCTTTAGAAGCGACAGGGGTTACCATTATCAATACTGGAATTGGTT
>Ga0114956_1004824_pt1 | contig 10162 bp, 9 predicted proteins | sample MaitaG_FD_87304 | JGI IMG/M metagenome (GOLD analysis project Ga0114956, IMG submission 87304) | Marine algal microbial communities from Maine, USA - Maine_Asex2 metaG | ecosystem: Host-associated > Algae > Red algae > Unclassified | place: Maine, USA | collected 2015-01-05 | reverse complement strand
TTTCACTTTCACCAAACCCAACAACATCAATCTCTAAGTTAATAGGAGATAATAATTCTATTATAAACAAAGTAGAAATCTTTAATATTCTTGGTCAAAAAACATATACAAGAGACAATATTAATACCTCAACATTCGTTTTACCGGTAAAAGAATATGCAACAGGAGTATATTTAATTAAGATTAATAATACTACCACAAAAAAATTAGTTGTAAAGTAAATTGCTAAAATGAAAAAGATAAAAGAAATAATTTCAATTATATTAATATTTATAGCGGTTGGAATCTCTTTAAATAGTTGCCAAGACGAACCTGTAGATCTAATTTTATCTATGGCAGACAATGATGGCGATGGAGTTCCAAATACTCAAGACAACTGTTTAGAAACTTCAAACCCAGATCAATTAGATTTAGATGGAAATGGTGTTGGTGATGCCTGCGATCCAGATGGTGATGGTGATGGCATAATTGATGCTTTAGATAACTGTCCGTTTTTTACAAACCCAGACCAAACAGATTCAGACAATGATGGTACTGGAGACGCTTGTGAACAAGATGTAGATAATGATGGTATTCCAGATAGTGCTGATAATTGTTTAGACATAGCAAACACAGATCAAGTAGATTCAGATGGAGACGGTATTGGAGATGCTTGTGACACAGATGATGATAACGATGGCATAAACGACGACCTAGACAATTGTCCACTTATTTCAAATCCAGATCAAACAGATACAAATGATAACGGTATTGGTGATGCTTGCGATAACCAACCATTATCGCCTTGCGAAAATGGAATGGCTGGTGTATATCCTTGTAACGATATAGATTTAATGGCTACGATAGACGCGCAAACTTTAAGTAATAGTTCAAGTGCAGAAGGAAGTGATATTTGGGGATGGACAGATCCTTTAGATGGAAAAGAATATGCATTAGTAGCTATGACAAATAGCACTGCTTTTGTAGATATAACAGAGCCTTTAAACCCAATATTTTTAGGAAGATTAAATTCTAACGCAGGAAACAGTTTCTGGAGAGATGTAAAAGTTTATAACAATCATGCTTTTATTGTTGCAGATAATGCAGGAGCGCATGGCATGCAAATTTTCGATTTAAAACGTTTAAGAAGCGTAGCTAATCCTCCAGAAAACTTTGCATCTGATGCTGTTTATACAGGTGTTGGTAGCTGCCATAATATAGTAATAAACGAAAGTGAAGCCGTTGCCTATTTAGTTGGTTGTTCTTCTACAAATGGAGGAGGCCCAATTTTTGTTGACATTTCTAACCCTACAAACCCTACATTTTTAGGCGATTACACAGCAGGTGGTTATTCTCATGATGCACAGGTAGTAACATATAACGGCCCAGATACAGATTACACAGGGAAACAAATTTACGTTGGAAGTAATGGAAACACAGATAAGGTTGTGGTATTAGACGTAACAGATAAATCTAATGTTATTGCTATTAGTGAGTTTACATATCCACAAACTGCATATGCTCATCAAGGTTGGTTTACAGAAGATCAAGCCTATTTTATATTAGGAGATGAAGTAGATGAACAAAATTTTGGCTTTAATACTAAAACACTTGTTTTCGACTTTACAGATTTAGACAGTCCTTCATTATCATCTACTTACACAGGACCAACAGCTGCAATAGATCATAATGGTTATGTAAAAGGGAATGAATATTATTTAGCTAATTATAGAGCAGGATTGAGAATACTTGATATTACTAATATAGCAGCTGCATCTAACGCTATAACAGAAACTGCTTTTTTCGATACTTTTCCATCAAGTAACAGTGCAAATTTTAATGGTGTTTGGAGCGTTTATCCTTATTTTGCGAGTGGTAATATTATTATTAGCGATATTGAAGGTGGTCTTTTTATTGTTAAAAAGAGTAATTAAAAAATAACCTTAAAATGCTTTTAAAAAAATCGTATTTATCTTATTTGTTAATAATATTTATAGTCTTTAGCTGTAAAAATGATGACGATAGCATACCTGAAAACAATGGTGCTTCTGGTATTATAGATACTATAAAAACCTTTGGAGGTTCTAAAAACGATAGTGCCCAAAAAGTTGTTTCTACAAGCGATGGTGGCTATGCTGTAATAGGTTTTACACAAAGTATGGATGGAGATATTAGCGACAAACTAAACGAAAGTTTCGATTTTTGGTTGCTAAAATTCAATGCAGATAGCGAATTACAATGGAACAAAACCTATGGTGGAACTGCAGACGATAAAGGTAAAGACATTGTGCAAACTACAGATGGTGGCTACGCTATTTTAGGCTCAAGTTTTAGTAACGACCAAGATGTATCTGGCAATAATGGTCAAGAAGATTATTGGTTGGCTAAATTAGACCCTTCTGGGAATATTATGTGGCAAAAATCGTTTGGTTATCAAGGCTCAGATTCTGGTATTTCGGTAATACAAACTACAGATTCTGGATATTTAGTTACAGGCGTTTTAGACGTTACTGCATCTGGAGGTGATGGTAACACATCTAAAAACAGTAATAAGCATGCAGGAGGAGATTACTGGGCAATTAAACTTGACACCTCTGGAAATATAGAGTGGAGTAAATACTATGGTGGTTTATTTTCAGACACACCAGAAGGCATAGCAGAAACAAACGATGGTGGTTTTATTATAGCAGGAGGTTCAGACAGTATGGATACAGACATCTCAAACAATATTGGTTCTTACGATTTTTGGGTAATAAAAATATCTGCAACAGGAACTTTACTTTGGGAAAAATCTTATGGTGGAGACGAAATAGACGAAGCTTGGGCAGTAGTAAAAGCTAACGATGGTAACTTTTTAATTGCTGGAGATACCAGAAGTAATGATGTTAACGTATCTAATAATATAGGAGCTGCAGATTTATGGTTAATTAAAATTTCTCCCACAGGAGAATTACTTTGGGAAAAAACCTTAGGAGGCACAAGTTTCGATGTCGCAAGAGCTATTAATACAACACAAGATGGTGGTTTTTTATTAGCTGGAAGCTCTAGAAGTAACGATGTTAATGTAACCGAAAACAAAGGACAAAACGATGCTTGGGCCATTAAGGTAAATAGTAGTGGCACAATACAATGGCAAAAAACTGTTGGTGGTACAAATATAGATTTTGCGTATGGAATTGCAGAACTTAACGACAAAACAGTAATTGTTGCAGGAGACACCTCTAGTAACGATGAAGATATTATAGAAAATAAAGGATTTACAGATTTACTATTAATTAAAATTAAATAATAAGAATTATGAAAAAGATTTTGGCCTTATTAATTTGTTTAACTATAGCTCTCACAGCCTGTAGTGAAGATATGGACGATAATCTAACTGCAAAAACTGAAGCTGAAACGACTTTCAATTTTAAACATAATTGGAATGAAACTGAAGTTACAAGTGCCAATTTTAATACCATACAATACACAAATCAAAACGGCGAGATGTTAAGTATCGAAAGATTACGCTACATAATATCTGATATTACTTTTTCAAGAGAAGGCGAAGATGATATTATTTTAGACGTTTACAATTTAGTAGATGTTACCAATAATAATAATCTAACTTTCACTCCAGAATTAAAAATACCAACAGGAGAATACACCAATGTATCGTTTACATTTGGCTTAGATAATGAAGACAATGCCGAAAACTATTTAGATCTTAACTCTGAAAGTTTTAATGTACCTGCTATGCTTGGAGGTGGTTATCATTACATGCAATTTGATGGAAAATTTATAAATTCGAGTAGTATAGAACAAGGCTTTAACTACCACGCTATTAGAGCTGTAGATAATCCAGGAATGAACCCTACGTTTCCGCAAGACACCTTTTTTAAAGTAGATTTAGGAGCTACAACAATTTTAAATGACATTACTTTTAATGTGCAAATGAATATTGCAGAGTGGTTTAAAAGTCCAAACCTTTGGGATTTAAATGAATTTAACCAAATGCTAATGCCTAATTCTACTGCACAAATTATGATAAACCAAAATGGTGCTTCTGTTTTTAGTTTAGAAGCTGTTTCGCAATAGAAATAAAATGAAAAACTGGTTTATATATTTTTTACTAATTATTTCTGTATTTGCTTGCTCAAAAAGTGACTCGCCAGAAACAGAAACATATGAACCTACACCATTACCATTAAATATTCCTCAGCTATTTTCAAACACTATAATTGCACCAGTAATACCAAACAATAATCCGCAAACTCAAGAAGGTGTTGCTTTAGGTAAAAAACTATTTTTCGATAAAAAACTATCTGGAGATCAAACTATGGCTTGTGCAAATTGCCATGCACCACAAAATGCATTTACAGACAATACAGCAACAAGCGATGGAATAGATGGTGTTTTTGGCTCGAGAAACTCGATGCCTTTATTTAATTTAGCATGGAATTATGGAGAGCGTTTTGCTTGGGATGGTAAAGAATTAAGCCTAGAACGTCAAGCTATAGAACCCGTACAAAACCCAATAGAGATGCATAGCAATTGGGATGATGTTGTAAATAGATTACAGTCTGATAGTGAATATCCAGAACTGTTTCGTTTAGCTTTTAAAACATCTACAATAACAAAAGAATTAACAACCAAAGCCATTGCACAATTTGAACGTACATTAATATCGGCAAACTCAAAATTCGATAAATTTTCTTTAGGCGATGCAACACTTACTGCACAAGAACAAAATGGATTAAGTGTGTTTATGGACGAAGCCAAAGGCGATTGCTTTCATTGTCATGGAAACCCAAACAACCCATTGTGGACAGATAATATTTTTCATAATAATGGTTTAGATTCCAGTTTTTCTGATTTAGGTTTGGGAGCAGTAACTGGAAACCCTAACGATAATGGTAAATTTAAAAGTCCATCGCTTAGAAATTTAGCTTACACTGCTCCGTATATGCACGATGGCAGGTTCGAGACTTTAGATCAAGTTATAGAGTTTTACAGCACAGGACTTCAAGAATCTCCAACCATAGATTCGCTTATGAAAAAAGTAGAATTTGGTGGTGTTAATCTTTCGGCTCAAGATAAAGCAGATTTAAAAGCCTTTTTATTATCGCTTTCAGACCCATCATTTCTAATAAATCCAGAGTTTCAGCAGTAAATATTTCCAAAGAAAATAAATTATAAGAAATTACTATTAAACCATATGCTAATATAATGTTAGGTTATATGGTAAAAACAGACCAATAGTGTATCTTTGCCTTCTATTTAGAAACTATCTTAATAAAAGTGGAGATTGTTTTAAATAATATTAATAAAAACTCAATAATAACCAATTTAGAGTTCCTTCTTATTTAGAAGGTTAGGATGGTAAAGAATATGATAAAAGTTTCTGATACAGCTAAAAAAAAGGTCGTTGAATTAATGACAGACGATGGCTATAATGCTAACACAGATTTTGTACGTGTTGGTGTAAAAAGTGGTGGATGCTCTGGTTTGTCTTACGATTTAGACTTCGACAAGACCCAAGCAGAAGATGATAAAGTTTTTGAAGATAATGGTGTAAAAATTATTGTAGATAAAAAGAGCTTTTTATACCTTATTGGCACTACTTTAGAATATTCGGGTGGATTAAACGGAACAGGTTTCGTATTTAATAACCCAAACGCTAATAGAACTTGTGGTTGCGGAGAATCTTTTTCACTTTAATAATACTGAAAGTTAAACTATGTCAAAATATACAGAAGACGACCTTAGAGAAGAATTAAAAACCAAAGAATACGAATATGGTTTTTACACAGACATTGAGTCTGAGACATTTCCTATTGGTTTAAATGAAGATATTGTTCGTGCTATCTCTAAGAAAAAAGAAGAGCCAGAATGGATGACAGCTTGGCGATTAGAAGCTTTTAAGGTTTGGCAATCTATGGAAGAGCCAGATTGGGCAAATGTAAATTACAAAAAGCCAGACTTTCAAGCTATTGCCTATTATTCTGCTCCAAAAGCTATAGATCCTAACAAAACTTTAGACGATGTAGATCCAGATTTACTTGCGATGTATAAAAAGTTAGGTATTTCTGTAAACGAGCAAAAGAAAATGAACAACATTGCAATGGATATTGTTGTCGACTCCGTTTCTGTAGCAACTACTTTTAAAAAGACTTTAGGAGAAAAAGGTATTATTTTTATGCCAATTTCTGAAGCTATAAAAGAACATCCAGAATTAGTTAGAAAATACATTGGTACCATTGTACCTACCAAAGATAATTATTATGCAGCTTTAAATAGTGCAGTGTTTAGTGATGGTTCTTTTTGTTACATTCCAAAAGGGGTTAAGTGCCCAATGGAACTTTCTACATATTTTAGAATTAACGAAGGTGGAACAGGACAATTTGAACGCACATTAGTAATTGCAGACCAAGGCAGCTATGTTTCTTATTTAGAAGGTTGTACAGCACCAAGTAGAGACGAAAACCAATTACATGCAGCAGTTGTAGAACTTATTGCGCTAGATGATGCTGAAATAAAATATTCTACCGTTCAAAATTGGTATCCAGGGAACGACAAAGGAATTGGAGGCGTTTACAACTTTGTAACCAAAAGAGGTTTATGCGAGAAAAACGCAAAAATATCTTGGACACAAGTAGAAACAGGATCTGCGGTAACTTGGAAATATCCTTCTTGTATATTAAAAGGTGACAACTCTGTAGGTGAGTTTTATTCTATAGCAGTAACAAACAATTACCAACAGGCAGATACTGGAACAAAAATGATTCATTTGGGAAAAAATACCAAATCTACTATTATTTCTAAAGGTATTTCGGCAGGGAAATCTCAAAACTCTTACAGAGGATTAGTACAAATAAACGCACGAGCACACAATGCACGTAACTTCTCGCAATGCGATAGTTTACTTATGGGTAACGAATGTGGAGCACATACTTTTCCATACATAGAAGCAAAAAACACCTCGTCTATTATTGAGCATGAAGCAACAACAAGTAAAATTGGTGAAGATCAAATTTTCTATTGTAACCAACGTGGTATCGATACAGAAAAAGCAATAGCATTAATTGTAAATGGTTTTAGTAAAGAAGTGCTAAATAAATTACCAATGGAATTTGCTGTAGAAGCACAAAAATTATTAGAAATAAGCCTTGAAGGTTCTGTAGGTTAAAAATTAAAGTTAATGAAAAAAATTTTTATACTCCTATTATGTTTTTCAGTATTTACAAATTGTAAAAACGAAACAAAAAAAGAAATACCAACCATTAATGCTAATGGACCAGAAAAAACAGCAAAGCAAAATGATGGTTTAACACTGCTTTCTGGTGAATTTATTTATTACGCAGATGCAGCAGTATTACAAGTAGGCAACAATGTATATGGTATAATTTTAAATGAAAAAGTAAAGGAGCTTCAAGAAAAAGGAAAACAATACAGAAAAGAACCTACAGATGGTATTCAAGTTCAAGTTCGTGGTAAAATAATTGCGAAAGATGAAAATGCAGAAGGTTGGGCTTTTAATGTAGAAATTAAAGAAATAGAAAGTGTTAAGGCATTAAGTGCTAAACAAAACGAAGTGATTAAAATAGGAAAATAAGACTATGTTACAAATAAAAGATTTACACGCAAGTATAGACGATAAATCCATTTTAAATGGGATTAATCTTGAAGTAAAAGCAGGAGAAGTACACGCTATCATGGGACCAAATGGTTCTGGAAAAAGCACATTAGCTTCAGTAATTGCTGGAAAAGAAGAATATGAAGTTGATAAAGGTGAAATTTTACTAAACGGACAAGATATTGAAGACTTAGCTGCAGAAGAACGTGCACACAAAGGTGTTTTCTTATCGTTTCAATATCCAGTAGAAATACCTGGAGTTTCGGTAACAAACTTTATTAAAACAGCTATTAACGAAACACGTAAAGCAAAAGGTCTTAAAGACATGCCTGCAAAGGAAATGCTTCAAATGATTCGTGAAAAAGCAGAATTATTAGAAATTGATCGTAAATTCTTATCACGTTCTTTAAACGAAGGATTTTCTGGTGGAGAAAAGAAACGTAATGAAATTTTTCAAATGGCAATGTTAGAACCAAAATTAGCCATCTTAGATGAGACAGATTCTGGTTTAGATATCGATGCGCTACGTATTGTTGCTAATGGTGTAAACAAACTAAAATCTAAAGACAATGCAGTAGTTGTAATTACACACTACCAGCGTTTGTTAGAACATATTGTTCCAGATTTTGTACACGTTTTATACAATGGTCGTATTGTAAAATCTGGTGGAAAAGAGTTGGCACACGAACTTGAAGAAAAAGGTTACGACTGGATTAAGGAAGAAGTAGACGCTTAAAAATAGTAGGCAGTAATTAGGCTTAAGTTAGCAGTAGCTAACTAAGGTATGATTACTCATAAATAAAAAAAAGTATACAGAAACCAGAAGCAGTTTGCAATTGAGTGGACTGAAGACTGAAGACTGATTATTAGAGACTTAAAATATGAGTTTAAAAGAAAAATTAGTATCATCCTTTTTGGCATTCGAAAACAATGTTGATGTAGATTCGTCTATTCATGATATTCGTAGCGAAGCAATTAAAACATTCGAAACTAATGGGTTTCCTTCAAAAAAGGAAGAAGCTTGGAAATACACATCGCTTAATAGTGTTTTAAAACATGATTATAGTGTTTTTCCTAAACAAGAAAATGCTTTAGAATATAAAGACATAAAAAAGTATTTTATTCACGATATCGATACCTATAAAATTATATTTATAGACGGGAAATATTCATCTCATTTATCTCAAGTAACACACGATGGGATTGATGTTTGTTTAATGTCTTCGGCTTTAAACAAAGCAAAATACAAACCTATTATAGAAAACTATTTTAATAAAATAGCTACTAAAGATAGTTTAGCATCTTTAAATACTGCGTTTTCAAATGAAGGCGCATATATACATATTCCAAAAAATAAGTTAGTAGAAAAACCAATACAGATTATTCATTTTGCAACAGGTAATGAAGCTGCTTTAATGCTTCAGCCAAGAAATTTAGTTGTTGTAGACGAGAATTCTCATGTACAAATAATTGAACGTCACCAAAGTTTAACAGATAATCCTGTTTTAACAAACAGCGTTACTGAAATTTTTGCTAACAAACGTGCCATTGTAGATTTTTATAAAATTCAAAATGATAATAAAAATGCCTCGTTAATAGATCATACGTATGTAAATCAAAAAGATCAAACTAACTGTTTTGTGCACACGTTCTCGTTTGGTGGTAAGCTTATTCGTAATAACCTAAACTTTTACCAAAATGGTGAACGTATGGATTCTACCATGAAGGGCATAACAATTATTGGCGAAAAACAACACGTAGATCACAATACATTAGTACACCATATAGAGCCAAATTGTGAAAGTCACCAAGATTACAAAGGAATTTTTGCAGATAGTGCTACTGGTGTTTTTAATGGCAAAGTAGTTGTAGATAAACTAGCCCAGAAAACAAATGCCTTCCAGTCTAACAATAACATATTATTAAGCGATAAAGCCTCTATAAATTCTAAACCTCAACTTGAAATTTTTGCAGATGATGTAAAATGTTCTCATGGTTGTACTATTGGTCAATTAGACGAAAGCGCCTTGTTTTACATGAAACAACGTGGTATTCCAGAAAAAGAAGCAAGAGCTTTATTAATGTTTGCTTTTAGTAATAATGTTTTAAGTTCGGTTAAAATACCAGAATTAAAACAACGCATTACTAAATTAATTGCTAATAAATTAGGGGTTAATATTGGGTTTGATTTGTAATGATAGATATAAATAAAATTCGTAAAGACTTCCCAATACTTAATCGTAAAGTAAACGGTAAACCTTTGGTTTATTTCGATAACGCTGCAACCTCGCAAACACCGCAACAAGTAATAGATGTTATTGTAGACTATTATAGTAATTACAATGCCAATATTCACAGAGGTGTGCATCAATTAAGTCAAGAAGCTACAGATAAATACGAAGCTGCGAGACATACAATACAACAGCATCTTAATGCAAAACACGCTTACGAGATAATATTAACTTCTGGTACAACCGAAAGTATAAATCTTGTTGCACATGGGTTTGCTTCAATTTTAGAGAAAAGTGATGAAATTATAGTTTCGGCTTTAGAGCATCACAGTAATAT
>Ga0114956_1004823_pt1 | contig 10162 bp, 2 predicted proteins | sample MaitaG_FD_87304 | JGI IMG/M metagenome (GOLD analysis project Ga0114956, IMG submission 87304) | Marine algal microbial communities from Maine, USA - Maine_Asex2 metaG | ecosystem: Host-associated > Algae > Red algae > Unclassified | place: Maine, USA | collected 2015-01-05 | reverse complement strand
GCCGGACTCGTCGACGCTGACGACGAAGTGCACGCCGGCGTCGACCGCCTCTTTTTTCATCAGGGCGTTGGGCAAGTAGTTGCAGGTTTTCACCCGGGCGAGCAGTCCGGGTTTGACCGCGATGTCGGAGACTTTCACGCGCGCGCCGTCCGGGTTCTTGGTCATGAACGGGACGCTGGCGGGATAGGCGGCGATGTACAGTTGCGGGGTGGTGGGTTCGTATGGATTCACCGAGAACCCGCCGGGGCCGCGCGACACCAGAACGCGCAGCAGCACGTCGTCTTGGCCGCCGGCGGTGATCGTGTCGCGCAGGATGGTTTCGAGTTCGGACGCGGTCCAAGGCATGTCGATGCCGATGGCCGCGGCCGAGGCGGCGAGTCGTTTTAAGTGAGCCTCGAGCAGCCACATGCGTTTGCCGACGGCCTTGATGGTCTCGAACACGCCGTCGCCGCGGTGGACGAGGTGGTCGTCCACCGGCACCATCATGAGTTCGGGATTGGTGACAATGCCGCCGAACCAACTAGAGTAAAAGGCGTGGCAGGTCACGGGCGTGGAACCGTCGCGGGCCGCGCGTCGGGCGGCGAGATCATCAGCGGAGAGAATCGGTGTCATTGGCCGGACGCTGGAAAAGTGGGGGGGCAATGTCGATGCTGTATCGGGTCAAGTAGATTTGAAGACAGTCTGCGTATTTCTGGTTTTTGGCAAAATCTCGGGGCTGAAGGTGGGTGGCAGAACCTTGCCATAAGGTGGCAGACTTTTGCCATACTATGGCAGATTCTTGCCATACCCCTTGCAATCGCACATCGCGCATCCTCTAGCTCGCTTCCCGCAGGGCGCATCGCGCATCCCGCAGCGTGTTAATTAGGTTTGTGGGCGTTTTGGGTTCTGCTTAGCCTTCATCTTGACCCTTCGCGGAGTGCAACTCCGCGCCACGGACACGGAGTGCAACTCCGTGCTACAGGTGCCTTCGGCAGGTGCTACAGGTGCCTTCGGCAGGGTGCTACAGGTGTCTGCGGCACGGGCGAGTCATGGTTGCGTGTTGCTCTGCGTTCCGCTAGCCTGAACGGGTGAAGACCTCTTGGCCAAAACGACCGGACGCAGGGAGCCGGGCGCGCGCCTCCGCGCTCAGCCACCGAACCCGGTTCCGCGAACGATTCGATATCGTGATGGTGCTGGGGTGGTTGCTGACGGCGCTGGTGGTGTTCGCGATCGGCTTCGCCTCGTTTGCTCTGGCCAAGCGTCAAGGCTGGTTCGACGAACCGACGCTGCAGCGGGTGGAGGATCCGCGCATCCTGAAAAATTTCCGCGACGACAACGTCCGCTCGCTGGACGCGGCTGCGCATCAGGGTCACCTTTATGTGGCGCAGCAGAAGGGCCGTCTGCAACGCTACCATCCGCGCGCCCGAACCTGGTCGAGCATCGATCCCACATTGCCCGGCTTGAAGAACCAAGATTTCGCGGTGCTGCGTTCGGGCAATGGCGGCGGCTCCAGGGATTCGTCTGACTCCGCCGCGAACGCCTCCGACGCGGCCAAGGTCTCCGCCGCCGACCGGCCACTGTGGGCGATGACCGGTGCCCAAGGACTCGCGGCGCTGCATCGTGGCGAGTGGCAGACCATCGCCGGCGACACGCCCTTCCTCGATGGCAATGGTCTGCCGGTCCAGCAGGCGTCGCTTCGTTGCGCGGCGATTTCCGACGACAAGCGCTACGCGTTGTTCGGCACGGACGAACAAGGCGTGGGGATTTACGACCGGGTCACCAAGCAATGGACCCAGCCGACCATGCTGCGTCATAGTCGGGTGTCGCGCGCGATTTTCTGGAAGGATTTATTCTGGGTCGCCGGTCAGACCGGGCTGTATTCGGTCGAGGTGGACTGGGTTGCAAAAGCGCAAACAACCAACGCGAACGCGACCCGGGTGGACGGGCTCAGCATGGAGATTCTCGATCTCGATGTGTCGCCCGCCGGTGCGCTGCACATCCTCGGACGCGTTCCGGGCGGGGGCGCGACCATCACCTCGCTGGCCAGCCCGAACGCCGAACCGGTGACCTTGCTGCACGAGGGCCTGGTCACCCCCGACCTTGAACTCCGCGACATCCATCTGGCCTTCCAGCCACGCGACACCTTGTGGCTCGCGGGCGATGCCGGCTTGCACAGTTATACCACCGACACGCATACTTGGAAGCGACATGCCACCCTGCCGGTGAGCCGCGGCGTCGCGTCCGAAGACGGCACCATGTTCTTTGGTGTGCCGGGGGTGGTGGTGGCGGTCGATGACAACGACAACGTGTCCAAAGTGAAGATCCCGGCGCGCAACCGCATCCAGGATCTGTCCGCGTCGCCGCTCGGTTACGCGCTTGCCTTGACTGCGTCGAACCGTCTGTTCGAGGTGACGGCCGAAAACGCCGAACCCTTCGAGTGGTTTCCGAACCGGTCAACCGCCCTCGGTCCAGACGCGGCCTTTGCCGCGGTGGCGCACCGGTCCAAGGTCTTGTTCGCCACCGAACGCGGCATCGTCCTGCATGACGTGGTCAACCGTTCCTACGTCGACTATCCGATCAAGCAGGTTGTGCCGGCGGAGATCTGCGACCAGGATCTGCGCTACCATCTCAGCTATCCGACGCTCTATATCACCCGCGACAACGGCACCTCGCTGAACGCCTGGTCGATCTCGTTCGCGAACGCGGTGTCCGGCGATTACAATTCGCTGCGCACCTTGCCCCAGACCAAGCTGTCCTCGCCGGTGCAGCAAATGATTCCCTGGCGGAACAATCTCCTGTGCATCTCCCGGGACGGAACCTTTGTGCAATTCAGTCCGAACACCCGTGCGGTAATCGGCCGGGCCGACCAGGTGCCGACGATCGAGATGGACGAACTAGTCGACGTCGCCCAAGTCGGCAACCGCTTCCACTTGGCCTCCGACGAGGAGGTGCACACCTACGATCTCGGTTCGCGTACGTGGCAGCGCAGTTGGCGCAGCGGGGAGACCATTCGCGAACTGGGTCCAGCCTTTGGTGGCTTGGCGATTATTCATGACGACCAATCGGTGTCGGTGCGTGCCCCGGGACCGAATGGAGGGATCGTCGACTCGCAAATGTTCAACGGCAACCCGCGGCTCGCGGACCGCGACTTGGTCGATGTTCAGTCGAGCAATCACATCCTTCATGTGGGGACGCGCGACGGTCGCGTGCTCCGTTACGACAACGTCAGGCGCAAGTGGTTGAGTTCGGAGAACGTGGGCAAGGGCCCGGTGGATCTGGTCGGCAGCTTTGCTGATCAAGCCTTGTCGGTCTGCGATAATTCTTTGTTTCTCGGTGGCAAAAAGATCGAACCGCGCGACGGCCCGGTGCACCGCGCGTTCGAGCAGGGAGGTGCGTTCTGGGCCATCCGTGGTCCGAAGTCGGCCCGGCGCCTGTTTGTCTACACGCCCTCCGGACCCGGCACCGGGGCGGTGAGCAAGCGGGTGTATTTTCAGCCTGGCGGCGCCGGGTTCCGGCTCGAGGATGTCGAATCGCTTGCCCCCTTGCCGCAGGGCATGGTGGTCCGAACGCGGAACAACGAACTCCATGAATACAACCTCACCGAGCGTCGCTGGCGAAAACTCGCGGTGCCGAAATGTACGGCTTTGTTTTATCAGGGGACCGAACTGTTTTTCGTGTTCGAGAACACGTCGGGCGAGAAGCGCCTGCACCGCGAAACGGCGAAGGCGCCACAGGCCAACAGCCGTTCGACTCTCAATGAGGTGGTGGATTTAACACAGGTGGCGGGTGGCGATTTATACGTGTTGCAGGAAGACGGCGCGGTCCTCCGGATGCGTCCTGGGCTCGGTCCGTCGACAATACTCGGCGGCAAGGTCAAAGGACTTTCCGATGGTCCGGAAACGCAGGAGTTCGACGACATCCTGCGCGTCACCAGCGCTCGGGATTTAGATCTGATCGCGACCCGTGAGGATCGGATGTGGCGCTACCGCAACGGGTTCTGGACCGGCTTGAAGCACAACTACGCTAAGGCCGAACGGCTCCAACTGTCCACCTCGGATGACCCCTTCGTCACCGCGCGCTTCGCCGACAAGACGTTCTATGCCGGACGGGTCGGCCCGCGCGGCACGGAAGGCAACACCTTGGTCTACCGCTACAGCCGGCCGACGCTCGGCAAGAACGCCACGATTGTCGGCGCGTGGCAAAGCGACAGCCGCTGGACCTTTCTTGATGACCGCAGCAATTTCCACCGGCTCAACCCCGCCACCCGCAAGTGGGATCCGGTGATCATCGACGCACCGACAATGCCCACGACCACCCCGTCCACCCCGACCACCCCGGCCACCCCGGCCACCCCGAGAGACATCGGCACGCTCGAACTCGCGCAGGTCGGCAGCACGTGGTTGTTCATCGGCCCTGAGAAAGGTAAGGCGCACATCCATGTCGGCGGCAAGGAACGGACCTTCCGTGAAATCTCGCTCGACCTGAGCATGCCGATGGTCCTGTTGAAAGACGGCCGGTTCTGGCGTATCCGCCAGGGTCGGTACGAGCAGTCCAACACCCCGGACTCGGCCGGTTACCCGCGCTTCGCCCCGGCACCGCGGGCCGCGAGCGCCTCGTTCCGGGTCGGCGACCGCGGTCAACTCGACGTGGTGGAAGCAGGAGGCCGCCGCGTGACCACGACGCTGGCCGCCGCCGATTTCACCGTGGTCGGTCCCGGGGCCAAGTCGACGCGGCTGCCCGCGCTCAACGGCGGGTGGATCGCGTGGAATCCAGCCGAACAATCGTTTCAACTGCGTACGTCGGGACGTGGCTCTTCTGGCCAAACGACACTGACTGCCGAGCAAATCACCCAAGCCGGCCACCTCCTCCCCGAGCAGGTCACCGACATGTTGGTGCACGGACCGCGGCGGGTCAGCGTGCTCACGCCGAAAGGGGTGTTCATCCACCACGACCTAAACCTGAGCCTGCTCGACCAGCGGATCACCTTTCAGCCGATCCGTCTGAAGTCCGACCGCTTCAAAAACGGACGGCTGTTCGACGTGGAAGGTCAGGCCTATTTCTTCGATGGAACACGCTGGGCACCCGAGGGTGAACCCGAGGCCTTCGGCGGCGTGGTCATCGACCGCAGCGGCGAGCACGTTCGGCTCATGGGTGCCGATGGCAAGCCCGCTCTCGGGCCCGACGGCTTGCAACGCGACACTCGGCTCTCGCTGACAACCGTCGGCGACACGGTCTGGGTCAATACCTCCGCCGGCAGCCACTCGCTCGCCGACTCGGCGGTGATCCGTCCGCGCGCGCCCGCCGCCACCCGGCCGGCGGCGATGGATTTCGAGAATGCGTTCTGGCGCTGGAATTTCCAACCCGCCGGCCTCGTGGTGAGCCTGCCGACCGTGCCGGAGGTCTTGCGTCGCGGTCCGCCGGACTTCGCCTTCGATGAGATTATCGATGCGGTGGAGTTCGAGGGCAGAAGCTATATGCTCACTTCGGCCGGCCTCGAACGGATGACTCTTGCCGGGTCCAGGCAGCCTGAGTTCTTTCCCATCAACGGCGGCAAAGCTCTTGAGACCTTTGGGCTAAATATCACGGGGGACAGCCCGCCCTCCGGAACGACAAAAGCCGTCGCGATCGGAGCCGACAGCTTGTGCGTGCGGAGCGACAAAGGGCTTTACCAATTTGATGGGCGGAAATTCTATCCGACGACCCGGCCCAGATTTGAGACGCTGTACTATGACAACCGGCTCGAATTCGTTCGCCGCGCCAACGGTCAGATCGACAAATACCTCCGGCTCGACGACGTACGCAAGCCGAACAAAGTCGGCCAGCAGACGATGAGAGTCCTGTTCCGGATGTCGAACGGGCGCTTTCCCTTCGATAACATTAATGACGTCCATGAGGTCGCCGGCCATGTCTACCTGGCCACCGATGCCGGACTTGAAGTGCACTTCAACGAGGTCGACTACCGTTCCAAAGGCCACGCGGCGATGGTGCTGCCGCTGGCCGGCGCGAGCCGGATCTGGCATCTTGGTGGTTCCGGTTCCAGCCTCCATCCGGTGCCCGGGCTTTCGTCTGTTCCGGGCCTGGCGCGTGGCGAGGCGCAAGTGCGGGCCGTCGATGCGGCGAGCATCTGGCAGGCGGCCGGCACGGAATCGGTGCAGCCCTTGAACCGGCGCCCAATGGAGCGGGACCGCAACGTGCGCTTCCGCAACGGGTTCTGGGAATGGCGGCGGGAGAAGGGCAAGATGGTAGGCGAATACCGAGCCAAAGGCAGCGCCAGTTTGCCGGTCACCTTTAAAGCGGGGCCAGCCGGCGGCCGGGCCGTGTTCGAACACGATCGGATTGCCGATGCGGGCATGTACGATGAAAGCTCGTTCGTGTTGTGGGCCAACGGCTGGGTGTCGATGATCCCCGGCGGCGAAGTGGGCCTCGGTCATCCCGATATTGTCAACGAGGATTGGAGCGGCATTCATCCGAAGCGGTTCATCCGCCTGGTCGACCCCGCCCGTCCCAACGGCGAAATCCGCCGCACCCTGTTACTCGAGGGCCGCCGCGGCGACCTCCATGAATATGATCCGGGTCGGCGCAGTTTTGTCCGCGTGACCAATCCCGACCGGATCGATTTGATCCGCGCCGAGGACAAACAGAAACTGGTCTATCAGGACAAGCGCCTGCGCCTCCACCCGCCCGCCCGCGGCAAAGCCCCGAATTTTGAAGTGTTCGCCAGCACCGGTTGGACGCCGCTGCCGTGGCATCCCGACGGTGTGCTCGGCATCGACCGCTTCGACGCGGTGGCCGCCACCGGCGAGGGCTGCTGGGCCGTCACGCGTTCGGGCTTGTTGCACCTCGACCGTCCGACCGCCGCCGAATCGCTCCGCCCGTTCAGCGGGCGTCTCCGCCCCCTGCCAACGCTGGTTAAAAAAAGTGGTGAGCCGGGCGTGATCACCGATTTGTTGATCGAGGGCGGGCACCTCTACCTGCGCCAGGATTCCCAGACCAATCTGATTTGGCGCACCGCCGCCAATGCCGCTGCGGCCGACTCCTTGGTGACGCGGTGGAACGAGGACCCGTTCAGCGAACGGTTGTGGGTCGACAGCGACGAATGGCAATGGCGCCAAGTCGGCACCCATTCGGGCAACCGCGGATGGATGACCGCCTCGTGGCGCGGTGAGGACCTGCAACTGATCGGCGGCCGTTTTCCCTTCGACACGATCAATTCTATCGCCTTCTTCGATCAACGCATGGAACTCGGCACGGAGCATGGCGGTTGGCTGCAGTCCGAGGAAGGGTCGATCAAACTCGGTGATTTGCTGCGCCCGGATGTGCCTGGCGTGGACCCGGCCTCGGTGCGCGGGGTGCGAATTGTTCCGGGTCCGGAGGGCACGGTCGAACTCGGCTTGGTGCGCGAAAAAGACGTGCTGCGTCTGTCGCGCGACAACGTGCTGCGCGAAACCACCGACGCGCCGGCGCTGCAGTTCGACGATGGGTTTTGGACCGCGGTTCGGCGCAGCAACAAGGACGGCGGGTCCCTCGAAATCTACAGCGAACGCGGCGCGCCGATCACGCGTCTGATGGTGGACGGCCGCTTCGACGACCAGCGGGTGACCGGCTTGCCGATTACCACCCGCGACGACGACGGCACCTACACGCTGCTGCCGACCGCGGGCGGCCTGCTGCGGCTGGGTTCGGACTTGCAACCCGAACGCGTGGTCTTGCCTCCGGACGAGCTCCCGCCGCGTCCGATCTTGGTGCTCGACCGCGACGCCGAACCTCACTTGCTCTCACCGACGAACGCGGTGCCGCTCGATCCCGAACGCCCGTCCCTTGCGATCCCGATGCTCGCCGGCACCCCGCTGTACGCCGAGCACGCGCCGCTGGATCTCATCCGTGTCTTTACCATGAGCGAGGGCATACGCCAGCAGACCTTGATGCGGATCGGCGCCGAACGCCCGGTGGCGGACGTGGAGCATCTGATCCCCTTGAGCGGGTCCGACCAGGTGGCCAGCGGCGGCGACGAGACGGCGGTGCTCGGGGTCTCCGTGCGCAACAATATGGTGTTGTTCCGCTTTCCCGACGAGGAACGCGGTCTGGCCTTCACCTACAAGCCGACGCGGATTTTGCGTTCGGTGATGACCGACCGGTACCTGTTCCTGCTCAGCGGTTCCGATTTGTGGGCCGTCGATGTCGAACGCGCCAAGGCGCAAACGCTCGAACGCCGTCAGGAAATCGGCGGGCCCGCCGGGCTGTAGTTTGTAATCTCAAAGGATTTTACCGAGTCAATCAAATTTGAAGACAGTCTGCAAAATGTTTGATTGGAATAAAAATGCAGACTGTCTGCGTATTTGGTTGACTCGGAAAAAAGCCCCCGGCGAACGAGTTCACCGGGGGCGGTTGCCTTTTTGTTCCAAGCGAGGACTTAGAATTGATAGGGAATTGCCGAGCCGGCGGTCACTTGCGTGCCGCGCGCGACGCCGTCATCCCAGTCGATATTCGCAGCCCCGTTGGGATTGAGAATTTCGAAGTGGAGGTGGTCGCCAGTGGTGCAGGTGTGGTGCTGCGGGAGCGTCCGCATTACCCGGGTGAGAAACTGACCGGCGCGCACCCGGTCGCCGACGCTGAGCGCGGAGTTGTCCACGTGGAGGTAGCGGGTGGAGTAGCCGTTGTCGTGTTTGATTTTGATGATGCCACCGCAAGAGTAGTCATTGAAATCCTGGGTGATGACGCCGGGGGCGGAGGAGTAGACACTGGTGCCGTTCGGCGAACCGAAATCGCGTCCTTTGTGCAGTCGCCGGTCGCCGCCGATCGGGTGGATACGGTAGCCGGCTGGGGACCCGGCGGCGGCGGTGATCGGCCAGAGCATCTGACTCGAACTACCGGGCGGCGGCGGGGTGAAGACTTGCAGGTTGATCGTGTCGGAACGCGCATTGGACAGCCGGAAGTTGGTGTCACGCAACTGGAAGTAGACCCGCTTGGTGCCGTTGCCTGTCGACAGGGTGACGTTCGGTCGACCGGTGTAGGTGCGCCACGCGGCGCCGGAGAAGTTGGCGTTCTCGCTCATGCGGTAGTCGCGGACGCTGGCACCGTTGCTCTGGTAGAAGTGACGGGTGGTGATGAAGCGTGAGCTGGTCGTCGTCGGCGAACCCGCCCCTAGGCTGAAGTGGCTGACGTTGATCGAACTGGCGACCGGCGCCGGTGGTGGCGGCGGGGCTGGGGTTCTCTCTTGGCTGACATAGGATCCATAGACCCAGCGCTTGTTGCCGCCGTGGTAGATCTGTAGCCAACTGCCGGAGGTCGAACCCGTGAGCACGAAACGTTGGCCGTTGAGAACTTGGCCGACCGCGCCGTAGTTGCTGCCTGGGCCGGTGCGCACGTTGAGCGCGCTGGCGGTGATGGTGCCGAGGGGGGCGGTGGTGGTGGAGGAGTAGTTACTGCCGCCGTAGACGTAGCCGAGGCGGTTGTCGAAACGGATCAGGTTCCAGCTGCCGCTGCTGCCTTCGTTGGAATACTTCTGGGCGTTCCAGATCTGGCCGAGGGTGCTGTAGCCGGTGGAGGGGCCGCTGCGGACGTTGAGTCCGCTGACGTTGACTTGAACGGCGGTGCCGGCGATCACCGGCGCGGAACAGAGTCCGAGCAGGATGCTGAAGCCGAGCAGGTTCGAGAGGATGAATGATTTCATAGGTGCCTTTTCTTTTGAGGAGGGGAGGACTGGAGGCCGGCGTTAGTTGACCGAGTTGTCGAAGACCGACTGGAAGTTGTTGGCATAGCCTTGGATCAGGCTGGCCTTGTCGGTGCCGTTGACCACCCGGCGGGCGTTCCAGTAGTCGGTCTGGCTGCTGTTGATGTAGCGCCCGACGCCGACGCCGGTGAAGCTGCCGTTGAACATGCCGTAGGACATGACGGTGTAAGCGATGTTGGGTTCGAGGGCGCGTTCGGGATTGGCGACAAGGTCGACCCCGACCACGTCCGACATCCGTTCGTAGTTGTAGCGGTGGGTGAGTTGCACGTAGCCGCGGCCTTTGTAGGTGCAGCCGCCGTCGTAGCGTGGGCAGTTGCTGTTCCCGAACTCGGTGATCGGTTGGTAGGTGTCGGCGACTTCGTGTTTGGTGGTGGCCATGACGTAGGCGAGCTGGCGGCGCGCGACGGCGGCGTTGCTGTCGGGGCGGGTGTCGCGTTCGATGTTGTTGAGCAG
>Ga0114956_1004820_pt1 | contig 10166 bp, 8 predicted proteins | sample MaitaG_FD_87304 | JGI IMG/M metagenome (GOLD analysis project Ga0114956, IMG submission 87304) | Marine algal microbial communities from Maine, USA - Maine_Asex2 metaG | ecosystem: Host-associated > Algae > Red algae > Unclassified | place: Maine, USA | collected 2015-01-05 | reverse complement strand
CGTAGCCCCACGTCGTCGTGTACTTGAAATCGGGCGGTACGACGTAGGCAAATTTCTTGCCGGGCTCCACCACGGTCACTTCACAGTCGGCATGCCATTCGTAGTCGCCGGCCTTGTTGTGGCCCCGAAAGCGGACACCGACATCCACGGCGGTGGCGTCGCCCAAGAACTCACAACGCTGGTTTTCTGGACTCAGCGTGGGCAGCCGTTCCAGATCGGTCAGGAAGGCGTAGACATCGTCGGCCGAGGCATCGACGTCGACAGTCGCTGAGCCAGTGGTGGGATATTCAGGTGCGTCAGACATGGGTCCATTCTCCTTCACCCGGCAGTGTTCCCCCAATCAGCCAGGCCGCGAAGGTTGGTCTAACTCACGGGCTAAAGCTTCTTGTCCGGGCTAGAGGTCTGCTTCGGATGTCACGGTGATCGCACGCTGGATGATGCCGTCGATCTTGGTGTCGGGTATGCCCAGAAGTCGAAGCAGCAGATTGGCGACACTGGCTGCAGCGTCGTAGGAGACCTCGTCGGAAACGACCGAACGCATGGATTGCAGCACCGAGCCCAGAACCGCATCGGTCGGCGCATGCCCTGCTTGCACATCGAACCGCCCCGCGTCGGCGCCGTCTTGAATGGCGTTGCTGATGATGGTGCGCACCCGAGCACGAAAGTCGGGAAGCGTGGCCACGAGCGCAACAAAGGCCTTCGCTGCCACCGGATCGGTGTCGGCCATACGCAGCAGCTGCAAGGTGCCAATGGCGACCCGAGCAGCTGGATCATTTTCGATATCCGAGAGCACCGCTTGGCCGATCTCCATTCCCCGACCCACGTCTTGGGCCAGCGCGGCGAAGAAGTCGTCGACGGTCGCAAAGTGGTTGTAGAACGTGCCAGTGGCCACCCCAGCCACCGAGGCGATACCCCCTGCAGATATGCCGGACGGCCCCTGCTCAGCCAAACGGGTGTGGCCAGCTCGCAACAGCCGTCGGCGAGTTCGTCGGCGTTTCGCCGGGTATCCAGCAGTGGATTCGGTGGCAATCATCACCGCTGTTGTACCAACGGCAAAACTGTGTGTCAAACGCAATATTGACATTGATGTTCAAAAATGCATATGTTACTCATAATTGGTCAGGCGGGTTCGTCGACCACAAACGAGCTATCCCCAAGGTATGACATGAGCAACGAGCAACACGCCGAACAATCCGACAGCGAGCTGATCTCGGCCACCGTCGATGCCATCACCGCCACAGTGCCGGTCGCACTCAAGCCAGGCCAGGCGTTTTCGGCCGCAGGTCGCTTCGTGCAGACGCTGGCCAAGCAACCTCAGGTCGTTGGTCGCCGGGCCGCGAAGCTGGTTGCCGAACAGGCCAAGGTGATCGCTGGCACCTCGACCGTCGAACCCGGTCCAAAGGATCGCCGCTTCACCGACGAGGCATTCCAGGACAACGGGCTGTACAAGCGCCTCGCCCAGTCCTACCTGGCTTTCGACGAACAGGTTCATGGTCTGGTCGCCGATCTCGACATCGACGAGAAGAGTCGCTTGCGAACCGAGTTCCTCGCAGATCTCGCAACCGACGCCATGGCCCCGACCAATACCCTGCTCGGCAACCCGGCTGCACTGCGCGAAGCCCAACGCACCAAGGGACAGAGCCTGCGAGACGGCCTGCGTCACTTTGCCTACGACATGCGGGAAAACGGCGGTATGCCGTCCATGGTCGACTCTCGACCGTTCACGCCCGGCGACACGGTGGCCGCCACCGAAGGAAGCGTGGTATTCCGCAACGAGGTACTCGAGCTCATCCAGTACACGCCGACAACCGCCAAGGTGTACCAGCGCCCGATCCTGGTCGTTCCGCCCCAGATCAACAAGTACTACATCCTGGATCTCGCACCGGGTCGCAGCCTGTTCGAACATCTCGTGGGTGCTGGTCATCAGACCTTCGCCATCAGCTGGCGTAATCCCGATGCCGACCAGCGCGACTGGAACCTCGACACCTACTGCGCCGCCATCATCGAGGGCATCGATGCTGCACTCGAGATCACCGGCGCTAAGGACCTGAACATGTTGGGCGTGTGCGCCGGCGGCATCACCCAAGCTGCGCTGCTCGGCCACTTTGCCGCAGCTGGTGACAAGCGCGTTCGTTCTGCCAGTTTTCTGGTCACCATCATCGACTGGGACGTGCCGTCCACCATGGGCACCATGATCTCGCGTCCGGTCACCGAAGCTGCCAAGCGTCGCAGTCAACAACAAGGCGTGCTCAAGGGCGAAGACCTGAACAAGATCTTCGCCTGGCTGCGCCCCAACGATCTGGTGTGGAACTACGTGGTCAATAACTACCTGATGGGCCGTAACCCCCCGGCCTTCGACGTGCTGGCGTGGAATGGCGACTCGACCAACCTGCCGGCCGCGCTGCACGCCGACTTCATGGACATTGCGAACAGCAACGCCATGACTGTCCCCGACGGCCTGATCGTGCTCGACACGCCGATCGACCTGGGTGCGATCGATATCCCGAGCTTCGTGGTGGGTGCCGTGACCGATCACATCACGCCGTGGGAAGCCTGCTACGAGACCGTCAAGTTGCTCGGCGGCGACTCTGAATTCGTGTTGAGTTCCCAAGGTCACATTCAGGCGCTGGTGAACCCTGCTGGCAATCCCAAGGGCAAGTACTACACCAATCCCGAGATCGCCGAGACGGCAACCGAGTGGCGCAATGATGCCGCAGAGCACGCGGGCAGCTGGTGGGAACACTGGACGAAGTGGCTGGTGAGCCATGGCGGCCGCAAGGTCAATGCTCCCAAGGCGCTCGGCAGCAAGGCCAATCGGCCCATCATGGCTGCGCCTGGTTCCTACGTTCTGAACTAGCCGCACTACATTTGGCGGGTGCAAGCGCAGACAACCGTCACAACCAAGTCGACCATGGTGTCGGTGGGCACCCAGCGACTGCGAGTCACGGTCGAGAACCCCGGCGCGGGTCGACCGTTCTTGCTCATCAACGGCATCGGTGCCACCGGCGACCTGTTCGATCCGTTCCGGCAACACTTCGGCGATCGCGAGACGATTGCATTCGACGCGCCGGGCGTCGGCGGCAGCCCGACACCGATTCTGCCGTACTCGATGCGCAAGATGGCTGGCACCGTTGCTGGCCTGATCGACGAGCTCGGCCATTCGCGAGTCGATGTGCTCGGCTTGAGTTGGGGCGGCGCGCTCGCGCAGGAATTCGCCCATCGTCAACCGGCGATGGTCCGGCGGCTCGTCCTGACCGCGACCATGCCAGGCGTTACCAGCGTTCCCGGACGCCCTGCCGCGGTGGCGACGTTGTTGTCACCATTGCGCTACTACTCCCCCGAGTACCTGAAACGGGTGGCCCCCACGCTGTACGGCGGCGCCATTCGCGACCGCCCCGAACTGCTCGAAGAACACGCACGCCAGCGCGCGGCTCGCCCTCCGAGCAGTGTCGGCTATCTACACCAGCTGAGTGCCATCCAACGATGGTCGAGCCTGCCGTGGCTACATCGTCTACCCCACCGCACCCTGGTGCTCGCAGGCGACGACGACCCGATCGTGCGGCTGGTCAATGCTCGGGTCATGACCAAGCGCATACCCGATGCGCGCCTACATGTGGTCGAGGGTGGCGGTCACCTGTTCTTGTTCACCCGAGCGCTCGAGATGGCGAACATCGTGAGTGACTTCCTCGACAACGGCGCAGCCAAGGCGCATCGCCAGCTGCGCAACGGCCATGGCGGCTGACTTCGACACGGTCATCGACCGTCATCGCACCAACTCGATCGCCGTAGATGCCTTTCGGACATTCCTGCTCGAGGACCATCCCGACCTGCAACTGCCCTGCGACGATGCCGATGCGGTGGCCATGTGGGTGGCCGACATGGCATTTGCCGCTCCCCCGGTGGTGGTCGAAGCCATGCGAAGTCGGCTCGAGCACCCGATCTTCGGCTACACCGTGCTCGCCGACGACAGCTTCTATCAGGCCTACGCCGACTGGTGCAGCGACCGGTACGACTGGCGCCCCCAGGCCGAACACTTCTTCACCTCGCCAGGCGTCGTGCCCGCGCTCTATTCGCTGGTCGACTACTTCATCGGGCCGGGTCAGAAGGTGTTCACGCTCACCCCGGCCTATGGCTTCTTCGAGTCACCGGTTGATGTCCGTGGACGCGAGTTCGTGGCCTGCAGCCTGACCCACGATGATGGCCGCTACCAGATCGACTTCGAAGCCTTCCAACAGACGGTCACCGATCCTGATGTGCGCATGTTCTTCCTGTGCCATCCGCACAATCCCACCGGCCGAGTCTGGACCGACGACGAGCTCACTCGCATGGCACAGTTATGCTTCGACAACGGCGTGATCGTGGTGAGCGACGAGATCCATTGTGATCTGCTGCGCACCGGGCTGACGCACACACCGCTCGCCAAGCTCTTTCCCGAATCCGACCTGCTCATCACCTGCATGTCGTCGAGCAAGACCTTCAACCTGGCTGGCCTGGGTCTCTCGCAGGTTGTCATTCCCGGCGATGAGCTACGAACGGTCTGGGATGACCGATCGCAACCGGTCATCAACCCCATCAGCGTCGCGGCGGCAACGGCAGCGCTGCGCCACGGCGAGCCATGGCGCCAAGAACTGCTCGCCTATCTCGACGCCAACTTCGCCTATGTCTGTGACACGCTTGCTGCGCAGTTACCCGAGGCAACGTTCTCGATACCCGATGCCACCTATCTCGGCTGGATAGACTTGAGCGCCTACTTCGCCGCCGAGACCGATCTCACGCGATTCTTCGCCGAACAGGCGGGCGTGTTGATCGAAGGTGGCGAGCAGTTCATCGCCGACGCCGATGGCTACATCCGCATCAACGTCGCCTGCCCGCGAGCCACTCTCGCCGACGGCCTGGCAAAGATCGTCGCGGCTACCCGGAGCGCCTCGGGGGTGCCCTCGAGGGTGGTAGCGATCTGATCTACGTGGAGCACGAGCGTTAAGAATCAGTTGACGGGTTCCCACGCTTGGTGATTTTCGCACCAGCGCTCGGTGTGAGAATGATCACCATGTGGGCGTTCACGCATATCGCCGTCTTTCGGCTTCGCCTTCTTCGGCGTGTATCGGCTGTTGCTGCGCGCAGGTCGACCCATGGTCCGCAACCTAGCTTGCGTCGAGTTCGGCGAGTACTTCCGCCGTGTGATCGCCCAGTGCTGGCGGCGGTCGCCGCACCGCGCCTACGTGCCCATTGATCCGAAGCGCCGGGCCGAACGTGCTGGTCTCGGCCCCGTTGGGCAGCATCAGCGGTTGCACCCAACCCATGTGTGCGACCTGCGGGTCCGCCAGCGCTTCGCTGAAGGTGTTTATCGGGCTGGCGGGAACGCCGGCAGCTGCGAACACCGCCAGCCAATGCTCAACCCGTTGGCTGGCGAAGACGTGTTCGAGCAGCACCCGAAGCTCGTCCTGATTGGCGGCTCGTTTCGCGGGGTCGGCGAAGCGCTCGTCGTCGACCAGCTCTGGGCGGTCGACGACCCCACACACCAAACCCCAGAGATTGTTGTTGCCTGCCGCCATGCCGAAGTGACCATCGGCCGCCTGAAACGCCTGGTACGGCGCATTACGAGGGTGCGCCGAACCCAGCCTTTCGGGATCGGTGCCGGTGCCGAAGAATTGGCTGGTCTGCAATGCACCCACAGCCAGAGTTGCTCCCAGCATGGCCACGTCGATGTGTTGACCCACGCCGGTGCTTGCTCGGCTCTGCAGCGCCGAGGTGATGGCGAAGGCGCCATAGAGCCCGGATACGAAGTCACACAATGGCACACCACACTTGACCGGGTTGCCGCCGGGTTCACCCGTCACGCTCATGACGCCCGCCATGGCTTGCATCGTGAGATCGAAGCCACCCTGGGTCGAACGAGGACCACTCTGGCCGAACGCCGAGATCGAGCAGAAAATCAAGCCGGGGTTGACCTCGGCCATGGCGGCGTAGCCGAGTCCGAGTCGGTCCATCACGCCGGGCCGGAAATTCTCGACCACCACATCGGCCGACGCAATCAACTTCTTGGCGCTCTCGATTTCGGTCGGCTCTTTCAGGTCCAGACAGATCGATCGCTTGTTGCGGTTGATCGAAGCGAAGTTCTCGCTGTACCCGTCGGTCATGGGCGGCCACGACCGCATGGCGTCGCCGGTGGCGCGCTCGACCTTGATCACATCGGCACCCTGGTCCGCCAGCAACATGGCGCAGTACGGACCGGCGGCGACCTCACAGAACTCGATGACCCGAATACCCTCGAGTGGCAGGCTGGCGTCGGCCATCAGATCTCGCTCCGTGGTGCCGCGGTCTCGGCATCGCCGGTGTTCGGTGTTCCCGACGGCTCGATCAACAACAGCTCGGCCTCCTCGGCGGCGAATGGTTGATGCTCGACACCCACCGGCACCACGAACATCTCGCCGGGCCCCAGTTCCACATCGCCATCGCGCATGCGAATCGTCAACCGCCCCTTGAGCACCAGGAAGAAGTCGTCGGTGTCATCGTGGTGATGCCACACGAACTCGCCTTTGACCTTCACCACCATCACATCGTGACCGTTGAATTCGGTCACCGTTCGCGGCGCCCAATGATCCTCGAAGGTGCTGAGCTTCTCTGCCAGATTGATTGCAAACGCGTGCGACTTCGAAGCCATGCAGCAACCGTAGCCCCACATCGCGCTCGGGATTCAGGGCCTTGCGTTCAAGAGCCGACCGTGATTATCGAGCAGGTCCCGACGAAGCTGATCCGACTTACTTCGCGTCGGAAGTGCAGCAGGCTGACTCGCGCTATGGGTCGGGATTATCGGGCGGACCCGATTGATCTGATGTATCACTGGTGATACATTACAGGTATGGCTGAGGTATCGATTCGAGAGTTGCGAAACCACGGCGGCGATGTCGTCGACCGTGTCGCCCGAGGCGAGCACATCACCGTGACGCGTCGAGGAAAGCAAGTCGCTGAACTCCGACCGTTGAGCACTATTGCGGTGCCAGTCGCTGACCTGGTACGCAAGCGGGCACACCTTCCACATGTCGACCCAGCGCGACTTCGCAACGACCTCGACACTGTCATCGACGCTTCACTATGAGCACGAACGGAATCCTCGACACGAGCACGCTGATCCTGCTTGGACGAATCACTGCCAGCGAGGTGCTTCCCGATGGAGCATTCATCACCGCGGTAACTCTTGCAGAACTCTCCGTCGGCCCACTTGTCGCGACCACAGACGAAAACCGGGCAGCACGCCAAGCACATCTACAGGCCGCAGAAGCAGACTTCGATCCGCTGCCTTTCGACGCTGCAGCTGCGCGAGCCTTTGGCGGTGTTGCGGCGTCGCTACGACGCAACGGTCGGAAGCCAGCAGCACGGGCCTACGACGCAATGATCGCAGCTACAGCGGTCTCAGTCGATCTGCCGGTCTACACCTGCAACCCGCGCGACTTCTCCGGAATCGACGGACTGCAAGTCATTGTGGTTCCCCATCCCGATCACGGCTGACGGCTCCATCTTCACACAAGCGATATCGAGCGGTTACATAGCTCGTAACGCCGGTTCCCGAGTGGCTGGTCGAACAATTTGAGTCGCGATTACGAACGGGGTCCTTGGCAATCGAACGCACCCGATCTCATGTGCCGGTCTGGGTCGCGTGTCAATGGTCTAGCGCCGAGGCAGTATGGGCGGGTGGAAGCTGCACCGCGGAGACCGACAGTGAAGTCCTTGGGCCTCGTTGGAGCTTCCTGCGGATTGGGGCTCAAGAATCGACTTACCAAGGCAGCGATGTCGGACTCGCTCGGGGACGGATCCGGCCGCCCTACAGCGCGCTGGCGCCGGCTCGGAGCAACCTCGCTCACTGGGTCAAGAAACATGATCAGAACGAGGAGTAGGACCGATGACTCCGAATCGCGCATTCCGGCTGTCGTCCTGTCCAGACACGACAGCTGTGTGGCGGGAGTGATTGTGAATCGTCACGAACAAGAGCCACCCGATGCAGCCACGATGGCTTCGGGTGAGTCCAATGCCGTCGGTGTTGTCTTGGCCGCGGCCAGAACGCTGCTGGGCTGAATCATGCCGATCTTGGCAGTAGCGGATCTACAACCGGTCTTCGAAGATGTTGCTACGCGCGTGGCCGCGGCGAAGCCAACTGAACGGTGTCCTGTCGCGAGTCGGCTGTACTGGGTCATGCGGATCGATGGCGAGATCCGCAACGGCGGTGTTGCACAACTGATCTGGAATCTGCACCAGCAGTACGACTACGACGTGCTGTACGAAGCTCTCGAAGCCATCGGCGCCGCGCCAGCAAAAAGAATCGTTGAGCGAGCGGTCCGCTACATCCATGAGAAGCCACGTCGTACGGCGTCCTTCTTCGAGAACGGCCCATTTGATCCAGCCAAGCCGTTGCGAGCGCTGACCGACAAGTACTACGACCTATCGCCCTCTGTTCCTGCGCTACTGCTCGACTACGTCGAAGCCGAATGGCACACACCATCGTTCCACGCGATTATCGACCGGCTTGCGCTCGGCCACATCATGCAGACAGGCTTTGGCGACGGCGATCTGATCGAAGCCGTTGAAGACGCCAACGGCAGTCGGGTTTCGCAGATGCTCGCCGCTGGTCTGGATACGTCCCAAACCGATGACAATGACCGAACCCTGATAATGCTCGCCCTCAATCGCGCCGACCAACAGTCGGCCCGCGTCGAAATCATTGAGCAGCTGGTGGCGGCGGGAGCTGATATCAACCAGGCAACCACCAACGGCACTGCGCTAAGCGTCGCAACGCGGCACGGAGGTCAGGTCCGCTATCTCGAGTGTCTGCTGTGGCTAAACGCAGACCTTGAGGCAGCTGACGGGCGCGGTCATACGCCGATCTTCGGCGCCGTCCAGGCGCCATCCAGCTTGCGGTTGCTGCTCAACGCAGGCGGCGATGCGCATCACCGCAGCGATACGGGGCTCTCCCCGCTCGGCTATGCACTCTTCGAATACGGCCAATGTGTCGACAACAGTTACCGGCACGACAAGCTTCCCAACCTTCGAGAATCGATCGACATGTTGCTTGATCACGGGTGTGGCCTAAGTCCGGCGCCGGTGCAAGAAACACCGCGTACCGAACCGTTGACGGAACTTGCGCTCGTCGCGGCTGATCCGGAACTACTCACAAGGCTCGCCCTCCAACCCGACTTTGAGCACATACCCGAAGCCCGACAGGACGGCGTCGATGTTTGGACTGCAGCTCACGAAGCAGCTCGCCGCGGCTGTAACGAGTCGCTGCTCGTTCTCGCCACACACAACGCGTTGGCAACGTTCGCACTCGGCGCGTCATCGCTAAGGAGAGATGCCTTTGCTGGCTGTACACCAATCGACGTGGCTGCCGACAATGCAACCGCCGACCTTTTGCGCGAACACGGCGTCGAGGCAGGCGTCCAGCGGTCGCACGACGTGTGGATCCTGACTTACGGTGGAGAGCCCCAAACACTCGTTGAGCTCATCGCCGACGCTGATCACATGGCACTCGATCAGGCGACCATGCAGGTTGCATTACTTGCGCCCGACTCAGAAACGGTCCTTGCATGGGGTGAAGACGGCAACCTAATCATCTATGAGGCAATGCGTGCGGCACAGCTAAGCACACGTGCCGAAGCCGATGAATTCGCCGAGCGGTGCGCCGCTGCTGGAGCCAGCACCCGAGTGATCTAGGGATCCACATTGTCGCCGAAACCATCGCGCCCGGTAGCTGAACTTCGCCGGGCATGCCAACTGCGATGTCGAGAACAGGCTTGGCCAGTAGCCCGCTGACTGATGTCGGCCCGATGTGTTCAACGCGGGCTTTTTCGTCATCGAGAGCGACAACGATCTCTTTCGCAGCTTCATGATAGAGGCTGCCCCATCTCGGGTCGTGCTCCACCAGATCAACTACGCCGTCCTTCAGGCCAAGACCTGAATCGCTTGCCATGAGTGAATGTATTGCCGCCGGAATTGCCATGGCTGCGACAATACACAACGCTCTCGTGGCCGCAGAGTGGTTGTGAACGTGGGTTCCTGACTCACCGAACACCGTGTCTTGGTGAGCGCAGGGTCTTGGTGAGCGCAGGGTCTTGGTGAGCGCAGGGTCTTGGTGAGCGCAGGGTCTTGGTGAGCGCAGGGTCTTGGTGAGCGCAGGG
>Ga0114956_1004818_pt1 | contig 10167 bp, 8 predicted proteins | sample MaitaG_FD_87304 | JGI IMG/M metagenome (GOLD analysis project Ga0114956, IMG submission 87304) | Marine algal microbial communities from Maine, USA - Maine_Asex2 metaG | ecosystem: Host-associated > Algae > Red algae > Unclassified | place: Maine, USA | collected 2015-01-05 | reverse complement strand
ACAGTAGTATTAGCCGTTTGGGCGGTAGCCCTGTTCTTCAGTGACTAAACCGTGGCTAACGCAAAAACAGTTGATGTTTTCTAACTCCCAACAGCGATTGAATCGCCTGTTAACGGTGTTTAACTTCCATGCCACCAAAATCAAAAATTTTCCATCTGGATTTTTTCCGATTAAACGTTTCGCGAGGCTGTCTCTGCGCGGTCGCGGTGATGTGGATAATGGTGATTCAGGGAACGTCATCTTGCTACGCCCTTCAAAACCAAACCGCATCACCGGATGTGACTCAGCCAACGCAACGGCCTGAGATTCAGCAACGCCAACAAAAGCTGCTTAACGATTACCAATTGTTGGAAGAGAAACTGTTCACTCTGTATCAATACGAGAAAGATAAGAATCCAACGCGTTCGAAATTGCTGGAGAAGGCGTACCAAAAGTCTCAGCAGTCCTCGACAATCGAACGCCTGGAGCAAGCGACTGGATTTCTCAGCGAGGCGAAACTTAAGCAGGCCGAGGTGGAACAGGCGCGTTCACTGGCCGATTTGAATACGCTTTTGGCGTTGTTGCAGAGCGAGGATCGAGGTAAGCGTATTCGAGACGAATTGGAACGTTATCAAGAGTATCTTAAAGAAGTCGAGCGATTACTACGGATACAAAAAGGCTTGCGTGGACAAACCGAAGGCGGTGGCGACGAACAAAAGATCGCTCAATCGGAATCGCAGGCCGCTGATCGCGCGAAAAAGTTGGCCGAAGAAATTCGCCGTAATGAAGAACAACCCGATCCTGAGTTGATTGACGCTAAAGAATCCGAAGGCGATGCAGCAGAAACGTCGACCGAGAATTTGGAATCGGAATCCTCGGATGACCAAAATGGACAAGGTGATCAGAACCCGGTTGTTGAAGATGATCAGCCAACTGAGGGGCGACCAAGCGAGGGGCGACCAACTGAGGGGCAAACCGAAGAAGGGGAACCCAACGAATCTAAATCGGGAGAATCGTCTGCTCAGCAGCCTGCCGGCGACGATGCTTCCCCCGCTGCAGAAGGTGAAAATAGTTCTCAGCAGGGGAGTCCCAGTGACGCGGATAGCCGTCAAGAACAAGAACAAGAACAAGCCAACATTGAGCAACCGGCCAACCCGATCCGAAAGCGCATCGCCAATGCGGAAGATCTAATGCGAAAGGCGCAGCAAGCGCTTCAGCAAGCCAAACGCGACGAGGCGGTTGAACGGATGCGGAAAGCTGAAAAGGAGATCGCAGAAGCAAAAAAGCAATTGGAGGAAATCCTGCGGCAACTACGCGAGGAAGAAGTCGAACGTACCTTGGCAATGCTAGAAGGCCGCTTTCGTAAGATGCTTCAACAGCAAATCGAGGTCAAGGAATCAACCGAAAAATTGAACAAGACTTCTCGTGACCAACGCGCTACCGATTTTGAAATTCAAACGGGAAAATTATCTACGCGACAGAATTCTATCGCGACCGACGCTTCTCGTGCGTTGCTGTTGCTGCGTGAGGACGGTTCCTCGGTGGCATTTCCGGCGACCGTCGAAGAGATGCATTTGGACATGTTGCAGATCGCCGCTCGGCTGTCCGCCGCGAAAGTTGGGGATTTTACGGTCGAATTGGAGAATGACGTTATTAGTACGCTAAACTACCTAGTGGATGCTTTAGCACAGGCACAGAAGGATAACGAGCAGGAAGAATCCGTTGGTCCGCCGCCGGGTGGTGGCTCTCCGCCAAATCCCGGCGAAGAGGCACTTGTCGGAAAAATTGCAGAGTTAAAAATGCTACGTGGGTTGCAGGATAGGATCCACCAACGTCATCAACGATACGCGAAAACTCTCGATCGCGTCGACGATCCTGCCGCGACTGCCGATAGTCCTGATTTGGTTGCAGGGCTGCGACGACTGGCTGAAAAACAACGGAAGCTCACCCGGATCGCGCAAGACATTGTGAACGAACGAAATAAATAGAGGTGTCTGTTTGTACAATTTATTCTTCGCGAAGATTCGACTTCGAAGATTCGAACGTTCTATTACTGTTTATGTTCTGCCAATTATGATCGCCATCGCGTGTTGTTTTGGAGAATGTGCGTTTGCCGATGACGCGGATTCGGAACTCCGCAAACCGTCGTCTTGGAATTCTCCCGAAATTGAAGGAGTTGTCGAAGGGTTCGGAAGTTGGTTGACGAGGAAATCTGATAGCCAGTCCGGTGACGCGGCCGATCAAAATAAGACGACTGAGTTTCTCAAGGCCACCCTTGAGGAAGTCACGCTTTCGCAGCGTTTGGATGTTATCGTCCGCGCGATTTCGATGGTTCGTCCAGACGTGGAACGATTTGTTCAACAACTACGCGAACGTGAGCAATCCGCGGATGGCGTCAAGATCGGGGACTTTCAATACGACATCGAAGACGTGATTGAGAACGAATTCGTTCGTAATCACGTTCGCTTGTACTTTGGCCGTTGGTTGGCTCAAAATCATTTCTACGACGAATCGTTGGAACAGCTTTCGCATGTGCCGGTAGAATCTGTTTTAGATCCTGCGACTTTGCTGTACTACCGCGGATTGATGCAGCACCAACTTTTGTTAAAAGACGAATGCCTAAGGACGGCAAAAAAGTTGCTGGAAAACGAAGATGAGATTCCTCGACGGTATGCGGTCATCGGCCGATTGATAATCGCTGACATCGAACCTTTGAAGGTTGATTCCTTGGACGAGATCTCTCGTCTGATGAGTGACGTGGGCCGCCGCACGGGGCTCAACCGCACCGGTTCGCGTGTAATCGAAGAAGAACAGAAGGTCATCGAGAAGCTTGATAAATTGATTGAGAATCTTGAAAAGCAACAGCAGCAATCAAAATCGAAGTCATGTGGCGGTGCAGGGCAGGCTCCTACGTCGCCGATTCAAGCGTCGCAAGTTGCCGGCGGCGGAGCTAGCGGTGAAGCCGATAATAAGCGGCAGAATGACGGCGGAGACTGGGGCGATCTTCCACCTGCACAACGCGCCGCAGCGATGGCCGAGATGTCCAAGGACATGCCGCCGCATTATCGCGCTGTCATCGAAGAATATTTCCGGCGACTGGCTGAGAATTAGTCGCTGCTCTTTAACGATTGCCGGCGGTAAAAATCTCTAATGTCCCGTCCTCAGGCCGATCTCAAGATTGATCGTGTGGTAAAATAGCGACCGCGATCGGATTTCACACCAAGCCGCAAGTAAAAATTCCCTTCTTTATTCTTACTGCCGCTGAACTTTCGTGGTGGACTTTCATGGTGGACTTTTTACTTTAGTTTGCCTGGTCGTCGGTTTCATCAAGCCGTCTTTTTTCTGTTAATCTCCATGTTTGCTGAATCTATTTTATCCCGAATTGCCAGGACCCGTGTGGTTGCGGGGTTCTCGGTGGAGCGTGCGGTTGATGCGGTGCCCTTGGCGAACGCTTTGTTGGAGGGCGGCATTGATGTAATCGAGCTGACGCTTAGAACCGACGCTGCGATGGAGGGACTGAGAGCGATTTGTGACCAAGTGCCAGAAATATTGGTCGGTGTTGGTACGATTTTGACGCCTCAAGCGGCGGCTGATGTGCGAGATGCTGGTGCGCATTTTGGCGTATCACCGGGTCTAAATCCCAGTGTCGTCATTGCAGCCCAAAAATTGGGATTACCCTTCGCGCCAGGAATTTCGACGCCTTCTGATCTTGAAGGTGCAATCGAACTTGGTTGCCATTTTGTAAAGTTCTTTCCTGCCGAAGCATCAGGCGGGATCAACTATCTGCGTAGCATGAGCGCTCCATACAAACATTTGGGCATGCAATATTTCCCGCTGGGTGGTGTCAATGCTGATAACATGTTGGAATATTTAGCGGAGCCCAACGTGACCGCGGTAGGAGGTTCTTGGATCGTGAAGCAGAATCTGGTTGATGCCGGAGATTGGCAGGCGATTACAGCAAGAGCCGCCGAAGTCGTTAAAGTCGCCGAAGTCGTTGGTGCGGTGAAGGAGCAATTTGAAAATGAAGGGACCCAAGGATGAGCCAACCGATTGTGACCTTCGGCGAGATCATGGGCCGGTTAGCAGCGCCTGATTTTCTGCGATTGCGTCAGTGCCGTGAGTTCGACGTGACTTACGCTGGGGCGGAAGCGAGCGTCGCCGCATCCATTTGCAACTTCGGTGGAACCGCGCGGTTTGTGACGGCGTTGCCAAAGCACGCTTTGGCCGATGCGACCGTGGATGCTGTTCGCGCCGTTGGAGTGGATACGGATTATGTTCTACGCACCGATGCCGGACGATTAGGGTTGTACTTTCTTGAAACAGGGGCGAATCAACGTCCCAGTAATGTGATCTATGATCGCGTCGGTTCTGCGATCGCTATTACGGCGGGTGACCAATACGACTGGGACAAAATTTTCGAGGGAGCACAGTGGTTGCATCTTAGCGGTATCACTCCCGCGTTGTCCAAAACGGCGGCCGACGCCACGCGATTAGCAGCGGAGAAGGCACAGGTGGCAGGTCTTCAGGTATCCATTGATCTAAATTTTCGCAGTAAATTGTGGGCTTGGGATCCAAACAAGGACGCACGGAAGCTGGCTCAGCAAACGATGCAGAAGATCCTGCCCTGCGTTGATCTGGTGATCGCTAATGAGCAAGATTGCCACGATGTGTTGGGGATTCGCGCAGGTGAAAGTGATGTTCTCAGCGCGCAATTGGATACCGCAGGCTATCATGATGTTGCGCGGCAGGTCGTGAAATTGTTTCCCAACGTTTCGCGCGTGGCGATCACGCTGCGCGAGAGTCTTTCGGCGACGCACAATAACTGGGGCGCAATGCTGTACGAATCGGCAACTGATCGTTCTACATTTGCGCCGCTCAATGCAGAGGGCGAGTATCAAGCTTACGAGATCAAAAATATTGTCGACCGCGTCGGTGGAGGAGATTCCTTCGCCGGGGGTTTGATTTTCGCGCTGACCACTCCAGATTTAAAAGAGGCTCAAACGGCATTGAACTACGCGACTGCTGCGTCTTGTTTGAAGCATTCGATCAAAGGCGACTTTAACTTTTCCACCCGTAAAGAGGTGCAATCGCTGATGGCGGGTTCTGTTTCAGGACGCGTTGTCAGATAACAAAATGATGCCTGGGAGATTGTTTCTCTTCCGCTCGATTTAATTAGATTCTGCGTCACAAATTGCCATCAACTAATTTCCAGACCAAAAAATTCAAAACGTCGGTTGATACATGGGTTCGCACAAAAGAAGTGTATTTATCTACGCCACCATCGTTGCGATGGGAGGTTTTGTTTTCGGCTTGGATGCGGCGCTGATTTCCGGTGTTATTGAATTTTTAACCGAAGAATTTTCACTAACGGCAGGCCAATTAGGCACCTTGGTTGCGGTGCCAAATCTTGGCGTGTTGGTGGCGTTACCTTTTGCGGGACATATATGTAATCGCTTTGGAAGGAAGAAAGCGATTTTGCTGATCGCGTTTCTATACATCGTTTCTGCGATAGGGTCGGCGATGGCCCCCAGCTATCGGATGTTGGTGGTGGCCCGTTTCGTCGGTGGTTTAGCCTTCAGTTCAATTTCGCTGGCGTCAATGTACATCGGCGAAATTGCTCAGCCGAAGTATCGTGGAAAACTGGTTTCGATGACGCAGATCAACATAGTCGTCGGCTTATCGGCGGCCTACTTTATCAATTACCTCATCCAAGGTTTGGGCTGGGGGCCGGATACGTGGCGGTGGATGCTGGCCGCTGAAATTCCATTTGCATTGCTATGGATTTTGTTATTACTGACCATCCCAGAAAGCCCGGCTTGGTATTTCTACCGAGGTAGAATCGTGGAGGCCAAACAAACTCTACGGAAGTTAATGCCTGAGAGTGAAATCGACGATCACGTTGCGGAAGTGGAGCAAAGTCTCAAAGGCGGGCCTGAAGATCGTTCGCTGTGGGCTCAACTCGCCGAGATCTTTGGCACACGCATGAGACTTACCTTCATCATCGCATTTACGATCGCCATCGCCCAGCAAGCGACGGGAATTAACGCAGTTTTGTTTTACGCTCAAACGATTTTTAAGCAATTGGGAATAGGAACCAATGCCGCTTTCGTGCAAGCCATCTGGGTGGGGCTGACCAGTGTTGTCTTCACCATTGTTGGTTTGGTTTTGGTCGACAAATTGGGGAGGCGACCGTTGATCATTTGGGGCATGGTGTGGATCATCATCAGCCTTGGTTTGTGCTCGTATGCATTTAAGGGGGCGCGTTACGTTTTGCCCCAAGAAGCGATTGCGGAACTGACCGATATTGATAACGCTGACCGGCTTAGAGTGATAGCCGATAAAGAGTTTGCGTCGGATATTTTGTTCAGAGAGGCGATCGTCGAAACGATTGGTGAAGAAGAGGCGAACGCGTATCGAGGCTCGATTCTGGATCGCTCGATCAACATCAACACGACGCTGGTGCTCTTTAGCATCCTGAGCTTCATTGCCGCGTTTCATTTTTCGGTAGGGCCGGTGATGTGGGTTCTGTTCTCTGAGATATTTCCGGTGGGTGTTCGAGGAATCGCGATTCCTTTTTTCACAATCGTTACCAGTGTGACCAGTTGGTTTGTCCAATATTCCTTCCCTACGCTGTTGGAAAGTATGGGGATGAGTTCCATCTTTTTGTTTTATGCCTCGACGGTGCTGATCGGTCTGTTGATTCTTTGTTTCACTTTAAAGGAAACCAAAAACATGAGCATCGAAGAGATTCAAGAGGCGCTTTCTCCGAGGGGTTCTTGAGACTTAAGTTCGTTGCTGCCACGTAAATGTTGGGGGAATTTCTTGAGGAGAAATTGGCAGATGGAATCAAAAAAGATTCGCTAACTGTTTTGGTCTTGTGCCGACACCATTTATCCAACCGATGGTGACATCGTAAATGGTTTTTTGTTTGGCGAAGACACGCTGTGCTAGGCTCAAAGGTGATAATTGTGTAAAGTTATTTTCCGATAGACTCTCTTCACCGTCTTCGCCACCATCAATACTATCATTACCATCAATACCGAGCCTACATGCGAGAGATACATTCGATCCAGGAACTTACAACCTGTCTGGAATCTGGAAATTCCCTTAAAGACACCGTGGTGCAGAGCGTCGATGTTACGCGTATCGCTGATCTGGTTTTAACAGCAACTATCGAGAATACTGTTTTCCTCGGATGTGAAATGCCACCGCTTGTGTTGGGCTCGGTCGTTGAACGCGGGGCCAGCGTTTTCCCGAAACTTGCGGGACTGCCCTTCAACCCCTACACGCCCGAGTTGTATTCGGCAGAGACACTGTTTGATGGATTCTCGGCTGAGGATCCTTGCAGCTATTGCCAAACCACCGACGCCAGGGTTTATCAGCACTGGATGGAAACCGGGCGTTCCAATCCGACAACGGTCATCGACGCACTCGCGCGACGATTGCATGATATGGCGATGACAGACGCGATTGGCGATTTTTTGTCTTCGCATGCATCTCATGGAAAAATCGTAGGCATGATGGGCGGACACTCGATGAAGCGGTCAGATGATGCTTACTTGATGGCCGCAAGAATCTCGCGCGAACTGACTCGGCGTGGTTACCTGATGGTCAGCGGTGGCGGACCAGGTGCGATGGAAGCGACTCACGTTGGAGCATGGTTTGTGCAACGGTCAGATGCAGAACTGCGAGCCGCCGTCGATCAATTGTCGGCCGCGCCGTCTTACAAGGACAAACGCTGGCTGGCGTGTGCGTTTGAAGTCCGCGAAAAGTACCCGCTTGGGCCGGGCAATGATTACGTCAGCCTTGGCATTCCGACTTGGCTTTACGGTCACGAGCCACCAACGCCCTTCGCGACCCACATTGCCAAATATTTTGCCAACAGTGTTCGAGAAGACGGGTTGGTAACGATTGCGATTTCCGGATTAATTTTCGCGCCCGGTAGTGCTGGAACCATTCAGGAAATCTTCCAAGACGCAACTCAAAATCACTATGCAACTACGGGGGTGGCGAGTCCCATGGTCTTTCTCAACAGTGAATACTGGACCAAAGAGAAACCGATTTATCCAATGATAAAGGAGTTGGCCAAGGGGTACGACTACGAAAATCTCATTGCAATCTTTGACGATGTTGATTCGGTCGTAAACTACATTGAGAATAACCAGCCGATCCCCAGCCGATTGGCAATGTGGTCGTTTTGTTCTGCCCATTGCAAGGCGACGGCCTAAAGTTCTACGATGTAACGAGTTATGATGTAACGATGTACGATGTGTATTGCGCATTGTGCGTTCTACGGTCTGCCCGCCAACACAGTCTCGCTTTTGCTAGGGATCGCTATGAAAGCCGCTTCGATCGCCGAATTGAAGAAGGAGTTGGTTCGGTTGGAGCCAGGAGAATTGCTGGACGCTTGCCTCAGTCTGGCTCGTTTTAAGAAGGACAACAAAGAGCTGCTAACTTACCTGCTGTTTCTCTGCCATGACGAACTGGGATTTGCGAATTCGCTTTGTGCCGAGATTGACGAACAGTTTGCGCTGACCCCCAACGCTCATAAAAAAACAATTCGGAAGCTCATTCGTTGGATGAACAAATGCCTGCGATTCACGAAAGTCAAAGACACCGAAATTCAGGTCAGACTTCATTTCTGTCGCGTGCTACGGGCGAGTCAAACGCCGATGCGGAATTCGAAGGTGGTGTTGAATATGTACAACGGGCAACTGAAAAAAGTGCGACGCGTCATCGAGAAAATGCACGACGAAATTCAGCGCGAAGTGGAGCGTGAAATTCAGGAACTTGAGTTGTGAGCAAAAGCCTTGATGCTCGTCTGGCCGCTGTAGCCAAAAGGATCTGTTGCACGACGCATGCGGACATCGGTTCTGATCACGCAAGTTTGCTTGTTTCTTTGCTGAGGACCGGTCGGATTGGGTATGCCATCGCGGTTGAGAACAAGCAGCTTCCGTTTGAAAATTCAGTTCGTGCTTTGAAGGGACTTGCCGCGGAGGTGAGGTTTGGTGATGGGCTGGACGTTATCAACACGCAAGAGGCGGACAGCCTGAGTATCTGCGGAATGGGAGCAGAGAGCATTCGAGGCATTTTGTTGGCCTATCCCAAACGAGTTCCTGAGCGGGTTGTGATAGAGGTGAGTGAAAAAGCGGAGGTCATTCGTCGTTGGGGCTACGAACACGGATTCCATTTAGCCAGTGAAGAAAAGACGTTCGGACGTCGCTCCTTCACGATCCTTTGTTTCCAACGCCCGGTGGATTCTCAGCAGCGTGACCCCGCGTATGAGAATGTCGATCTAGATTCCGCTTTGGCGTTTGGGCCTTTTGTTTTATGTCGGAAAGATCGACAATTTGACCTCCAGCTACAGCATGAAGAGGCATGGTGGCGAAAGTTCGACCGACTATCTCCAGAGGCATCCCATCGCCTTGGCTTAATACGCAAGGTCATGGACGCGCGGCGTGTAAGATCTTTGCTTTGAGGCGCCGGCCGACTGGGTCCTGAAAATCTCCTTTTGAATAGATCTTTCACCATCTTCGAACTCAACATGAACCTTATTGCCAATAGCCGATTCAAATTCTTCCCTCAGTTGAACGACATCAAAAATCCGCAATGGTTAAGTTCTCGGCAGAAGTTTTCAACGAAGTTTTCGGAAAAGTATTTCAATTCTGACAGCCTCCAAGATAAATTCTTGCAAGCGATCGCGGACGAACGGATAATGCCAATCAAGGAAGTTCTGGAATCATTCGAGTTCTTCGCACGGGTGCGAAAGTCGGTACGCGCCGAAACGGTTGCCGATCTCTGTTGTGGCCACGGACTGGTTGGGATTCTGTTCGCTATGTTTGAAAGGATCGTTCAAAGAGTTATTTTGATTGATCAAAACGAACCGCTTAGCCGACAGAAATTGATTGCTGTCGCTGGCAAAGTTGCTCCTTGGGTGGTCGATAAAATTGACAACCGCGAATCAAAGATAAAAACATCTGACCATTGGATCAAACCGGGAGTTGCGGTCGTCAGTGCTCACGCGTGCGGCGTGCTGTCGGATCTCTGTATTGATGTGGCGAGTAAAACAGGCGGGCCGATCGCGATCTTGCCTTGCTGTTATCCCCGTTCGGCGTGCAAGGCGCCTTTGGCGTTGCAGACTCAGTTCGGCATGCAGGCGGCGTTTGACATCGACCGCACCTATCGTTT